>Ga0307379_10006621_pt1 | contig 15888 bp, 18 predicted proteins | sample UN2MG_FD_202237 | JGI IMG/M metagenome (GOLD analysis project Ga0307379, IMG submission 202237) | Soil microbial communities from Risofladan, Vaasa, Finland - UN-2 | ecosystem: Environmental > Terrestrial > Soil > Coastal area > Acid sulfate soil | place: Finland: Risofladan, Vaasa | collected... | reverse complement strand
CGCTAGGGAACTGATGCCACAAACCTCTGGATCATGAGTCCAGCGCACAAACCAGGCGATACCTGAATTGAAGCAGAGTCCATCAAATGCAACGCACCGTACAAAAAAAGGTAGGGGGGGTCACGCATCTGCAAATGAAAAACAACCCAATCAACGAAAGCAACCCGAAAACACCTCCTCTCGGATCCGATTCCATACCAAAACACGGGCCATTCCAAGAAAATCGAAGATCTATAAGAGGGGAGGGGGGAACATACATCAGAACGAGAAAAACCCTCCTACAGCCAAAAGGAACCTGAAAACGACGCCATTAAATATCGATTCATGTCAAAAGGAGCGCGCATTCCTTTAGAAAACACGGTCTACTCCGCGAAAAACCGCTATAAGCGGCAGCCATTATAACGAAGCAGAAAGAGAAAAAGTGCCGGGGGCGGGATTTGAACCCACGCTCTCTATCCGGCTAGGGCACTGGTGCCACAAACCTCTGGATCATGAGTCCAGCGCATTAGCCAAGCTATGCTACCCCGGCTACCCAAACTAGATAACAGAACCCAAATTTAAATCCTGACGCTACCCCTCCACAAGCCGCGGCTCACTCAACGCCACCGGGACCCCCCCCTCCACGTAAACCCGGGGCAGCAACGGATTCAAACCCACGCAGAAACTGTACACCATGACCCCCGCCAACCCCGAGACCGCCTCCACCGTGTTCACCCCCTCCCGGGAGACCAGCTCCACGACATCCCCGGCGTCCACCTCCAGCCCGTCGACGTCCACCACGTGGTGGTTCACCGACACCGTGCCCAGCACCGGCCTCACCTCACCCCCGACACGGACGACCCCCGTCCTCGTCAGCCCCCGGGGCCAGCCATCCGAGTAGCCAGCATGCACCGTGCCCACCCGCATCCTCCGGGGTGCCACGAACCTGCCGCTGTAAGTCACCGACTCCCCCTCCTCCACCCACTTCACATGCTCCAGCCTCGCCCTGAAGGAGAGCACCTGCCTCAACTCCACCCCCACCCCCCGGTCCTCCGGCTCAGGGTAGATACCGAAAAGCATCAGCCCCGGCCTCACCGCCGTCAGGAAGGAGTCCGGGAAATGGAACACCGCATTACTGCTCGCCATGCTCCAGTGGGGCACCTCGACCCCCCTCGACGACAGCTCCTCCCTCAGCCCCCGTATCCGGGAGAGCTGGAGAGCGTCCGTCTTCCTGTTCTCAGTGAACGTCGAGAAGACCCCTCCCACACGAACCCCGGGGAGCCCCGCGACGCCCTCGATGAGGTCAGCCGCCCCCTCGTGCCGCACTCCCACCCGGTTCAGCCCCGTGTCCACCTTCACGAAGACCTCCGTCTCGACCCCCTGCTTCATAGCTGCCTCACTGATCCCCCGCGCCACCTCCATCCGGTAGACGGTCTGAGTGACCCCCTTCGCCACCACCTCCTCGAACTGCCCTGCCGTGAACAAGGGATCCATGTTTATAACGCCGCAGTCCAGGCCCGCCTCCCTGATCTGCATCGCCTCCCAGAGCTTCGCCACGAGCACCCGCCCAACCCCCCGCTTCATCATATAGGCGACGACGGGAACCAGCCCATGGCCGTATGCATTCGTCTTCACGCAGGGGACGATCTCGACGCCAACACGCTCACGGATCCTCTCAAGATTCCAACCGAGGAGGTCCAGATCAACCTCCAACCACGACGGATACCCAGCAATCCTCGCTTCTATCTCCTCAGAGGAAGGCTGAAAACTGAAGAAAGCCTCGGACATGACCACCAGAGGCTATTCTAGTCTCGGCGTTTAAAACATGTAGGCTAGAAGAGAAAGTCCGGGGGCAGAGTCATCTTCTTGATCTTAGTGCCCGTAAGGGCCTCGATGCGCTCCATCTCCTCACTCTGCTCATGCGTGACGAAGGTCACCGCAGTCCCCGACTTGCCGGCCCTGGCGGTCCTCCCAATCCTGTGGAAGTACATGAACGGGTCGTCCGGGATGTCATAGTTGATGATAAACGGGACGTCGATGATATCAAGGCCCCGGGCCGCCACCTCGGTCGCCACCATATAGCTGAGCTTCTCCTCCCTGAACATGTGGAGCACCGACTCCCTCCTCGCTTGGCTCAACTGGCCATGGATCGCCTCCGCGTCGAAACCCGCCCTCTTCAGCCTGCTAGCGAGCCTGTCAACAGTCGTCCTACGCCTGCAGAAGATGAGGGCCCGGTCGATCTTCATCCTCTCTATCAGCTTCTCAAGGGTCTCGAACTTCTCATAGTCCACCACCAGCATGTACCGCTGGTCGATGGTCTCCAAAGCGATCTCATCCTTACTGGCGATCAACCCCTCGGGGTTAGGGATATACCGCCTGGACAGCCGCTGCGTGTTATCGTCTATCGTCGCCGACCAGAGGCTGCTCTGCTTCTCCCTCGGCGTCTGCCGGAGGATGTACTCTATGTCCTCGATGAAGCCCATGTCCAGCATCCTGTCGGCCTCGTCCAGCACCAGGGACCTCACCCTGTCCAGCCTAAGGGTGCCCCTCCTGATGTGGTCGATGATGCGCCCAGGCGTCCCGACGACGACGTGGACACCCCTCCTCAGCTCGTCCATCTGCCTCTCGATGGAGACCCCACCGTAGACCGTGAGCACCCTAAGTGGCGTGTACTTGCCGTAACTCGCTAGGTCCTCTGAGATCTGGACAGCGAGTTCCCGGGTCGGCGCCAGAACAAGCCCCTGAACCCCCTCCGCCTCGAAGTCAAGCCCCTCAATCATGGGCACCCCGAAGGCCGCGGTCTTACCCGTCCCCGTCTTCGCCTGCCCGATCACGTTCTTCCCCTCAAGCATCACAGGGATGGCCATCTCCTGGATGGGGAACATCTCGTCGAAGCCCCTGTCCGCAAGCCCCCTCTTCACCTCGGGGCTGATCTTCAACTCGTCAAATTTCATACTGAATCAAACACACATACGAGTCGCAACCGACCCGGGATTCGGAAGACATGTAGTATAGGTTCTAATAAAGGGTTCTGAAACGAAAAAGAGGTTCTACCCTTTCCGGGGCAGGTCGAACTTCTTCGACATCTCCGCGATGATCTCCTCTAGGATCTTTAGCCCCTCGTCCACCTGCTCCTCCGTGATGATCAGATAGGGCATCATCCTTATGATCCCGGTGCCAGGGCTGGAGCCGAAGATGAGCCCCCTCTCCTTCGCCTTATCCGTCAGGTAGACCATCGGGTTGTGCTCTGGGTCACTACTCTGCCCCGGAGTAAGCCCCTCAGGCTGGATCTGCGCCTTCGTCCCCGGGTTCGCCACGAGCTCGATACCCATGAACAGGCCGAGCCCCCTGACATCCCCGATGACCGGCTGTCTCTCCTGCATCCCCCTGAGCTCGTCCATCATATACTTCCCCATCTTCGCCGCCCTGTCCGCCAGCTTCTCCTTGAAGTAAAAGTCGATAACCGCAAGGCTCGTGGCACAGGCGAGGGCGTGACCGCTGTATGTGTAGCTGTGGGGGAAGCTCTTCTCGTCGAAGTGGTCAGCGATCTTCTTATTCACGATGGTCGCCCCAAGGGGGACGTACCCCGCCGTGATGCCCTTCGCGAAGGTCCCGATGTCAGGCACGATGTTCCAGTGCTCGCAGGCGAACATCTTCCCCGTCCTGGCGAAGCCCGTCATCACCTCGTCGAAGATCATGAGGACCCCGGTCTCGTCGCAGATCTTCCTCACCTTCTGCCAGTAGCCGTCAGGGGGCACCACCTGGCCCGCCCAGCTACAGATGGGCTCCGCCATGAAAGCCGCGACGGTGCTCGTGCCCTCCTTCTCGATGGTGTACTTAACGAAGTCAGCGCAGAGGAGGTCGCACTCCGGGTACGTCTTCTTGAAGGGGCACCTGTAGCAGTAGGGGCTAGGCACGTGCTTGAACTCCTCGAAGATGCTTAGGCCCTTATGCTGCCTGTTTCTGATGTTGCCGCCAACGCTCACCATCGCGTAGGTTGAGCCGTGGTAGGCATCCCAGAAGCTCACGATCTTCGATGCGCCCTTGTAGAGCTGAGCGAGCTTGATCGCCACCTCGTTTGCCTCTGTGCCGCTGTTCCCAAAGAAGGTCTTACAGAGGTCACCGGGGGTTATCTGGGCGAGGCGCTTCGCCAGCTGGATCTGGGGGACGTTGAAGTAGCTTGGGGAAGCGTAGGCCATCTCGTCCATCTGCCTCTTCGCCGCCTCGATGACCTCTCTGTTGTTTAGGCCGATGTGGACGTTGTACAGCTGGGAGATCAGGTCCAGGTACCTCTTGCCGGACGCGTCCCAGAAGTAGACTCCCTCACCACCGGTGAGTATCAGGGGCTTGTACCCGGAGCGAGGCTCCCACCTCCTGATGAGGTAGGACTTGGCGTCTCCGTAGAGACGGTTCACCTCATCCTCGGTGTAGAACTTGGGACTCATAAGAATCACTTAAATCTATATCGAGACCATTTAGGCTAAATGGTTTTCCCAACGGAGAGGCTCTCCTGTCTCCTATCTCGACCGCCTTCGTCGATGCTTTGAGGGGAACATCTTATAGTCGCGGTCCCGAATGGATATCGAGTTGTCTAAGGTCGCCGTCGTGAAGGGCGAGAGGGGCCATGAGCCCGTCTTCAGGGCCCTAGATCTCATCGATTACAGGGACGCCCTCAAGGGATGGAAAAGGATTCTCGTCAAGGTAAACTTCATCACCACCAAGACCTGGGACACGGGGGCCACCACGGACCCAGTCGTCGTCGAGGCGATCATCAGGAAGCTAAAGGAGATCCCCGTGGAGGTGTACGTCGTGGAGTCCGATGCCACGATGACCAACGCCGACAAGGCGTTCGAGGTCACCGGCATGGCGGAGATGTGCAAGAGGAACGGTGTAGGATGGATCAACCTCCGCCACGAGGAGGACCGCGTCGAGCTGGAGGTGCCCGACCACCTCACACTGAAGACCATCAAGGTGCCCCGCATCGCCGTCGAGTCCGCGGTCATCAGCGCCGCCAAGCTGAAAACCCACTCGGAGACGATGGTAACCCTGGGACTGAAGAACATGTTCGGAATGCTCCCCGCCAAGTTCAAGGGGAGGTACCACGTGAGGGGGATGCACAAGGTCATCACAGACATCAACGCCGTCCTAAAGCCCGCCCTGACGGTGATCGACGGTTTCACCGCCATGGAGGGCAGGGGGCCCGTCGGCGGCAAACCCGTGAAGATGGACACTATCATCGCCGGCTCGGACGTCGTCGCGACCGACGCCACCGCCGCCAGGGTGATGGGCTTCGACCCCATGCACATCCCCCACATCAGGATGGCTCACGAGAGGGGCATCGGGGACATGGAGGGCGTTAAGGTCGTCGGGGACGGAGTGGACTCCGTCAAGAAGATCTTCAAGCGCGCCTTCTGAAGGGTACTAACCGGCGTTTTTAATCTGCCTTGGCGCACTCCGCGCTAGGCTTATGAAGTCCCCCAGCTTGAACGGATAGTTACGGGCCAGCTCGTTCGCCTCCCGTCGTGGGACGCCGGATGCGATGAGGGTTCTCTTGAAGCATCCAATGGCCCTCCTCCTTTTGAAGTAAAAACTCACGATCATGAAGGGTGCCCTGACTAACATGATGAACGTATAAAAAATGGTGCGGAGGATGTTTCCTGGACTCATTCCGGATCTACTCTCTGTGCCTTCGGGAACTAACAGCATCTCTCATGGCGCCCGACCAGTTGGTCAGGGTCCCCAGGTACTCCCTGGTCATCTGGGTGGCCTCCTCCTCGGAGATGCCCCCTTCAATCAGGGACTTCCTGAACTCCGCCACGGCCTTCCCCATATTCGCTGCCGAATCGGGGGAGAACAGGCTCCCAACAATTCCATTGATCATCTCGGGAACCTTCGTGGCGAGGGTCTCGAAGATCTCGGCGACCTCCTGAGCGTCCTTCGACCTGTGGTCTCTTTTTTCTTCCATACATATTCACCTACTACATAATGAGGGTGGTCAGCGGCAATAGGTGTGCTGGACATTCGTGACCACCTAGTGGTCAGGCGGTAGTTCAGGCCCTAGAGGGGCTTGCCGCACTTGAAGCAGTACTTGGCGGATCTCCTGTTCTTCTCGCCGCAGTCGGGGCAGACGAGGGGCCTACCGTCGGTCTCGTCCCGGACCCCCTCCCGCACCTCGTTGAACGCCTTACTGATCTCCCTCCCAGCCTCCCTGAGCGCCCTCTCGATCTCTACCCCTATCTCTGACAACCCGTCCCTCACCTCGTCCATGGGTATGGAGATACCCTTCTCGGCTCCCACTCTCGTCCTGACGCCGCAGTTGGGACAGAAAGCGGCGTCCTCTGACATCTCCTTGCCACATTTCGAGCAGTACACCAGCAAAACTCACCTTTTAGATCAAGGCGGACGTCAACTATTCAACATATCGGAAATGCGGAATGTCGCGCCGGTGCCCTAATTGTCGCGCAATCCCGGGATGATCTCCTCAGCCACCTTCTCGAAGACCGCGATCTGCCCCACATTGAACGGATAGTAAAGAATAAACTCGGTTATCCCCACGTCCACGTACCTGTGGAAGACCTTCTCGAAGTTTCCGGAGGAGTCGTACAGGGTCCACGCCTCCTGCCCGAAGAGGAGGAGGGAGCGCCTGAGGTCCCCCGGGTCCCGACCGTACTCCTCGCACAGCCTGTTCAGGAGCTCGTTACTCCTGCGTACGGTCTCCAGGTTCTCCTCGGGGGACAGGTCCGTGCCGCCGAAGGTGTTCCATGCATCGGCGTGGCGCGCCGCTATCCTCAGCATCCTGGGCCTCTGGGCGCCTACCGTGATGGGGGGCCTCGGCCTTTGCACGGGTCGGGGGTTCATGGCGGCCTCCTTGATCCTGTAGTAGCGTCCCTCGTAGGTGGTGGCCTCGTTGCTCAGGAGCCTGTCCACCATCTCCACTACCTCCCCGAAGCGCTCCACCCTCCCCCGGGGCCCGGGATCCTCGATCCCGGTCATCTCATAGCTGGGATCTAAGTCAGCAGGAGCACCAGCGCCGAGTCCCAGCTCCAGCCTGCCGCCGGAGATGTGGTCCAGGGTGAGGGCCTGCCGGGCGAGGAATACCGGGTTCCGCCATAAGACGTTGGAGACGAGAGTGCCCACCCTGATGCTTCGAGTCTGGGAGGCGAGGGCCGCCAGCAGGGTCCAGCACTCAAACCAAGGCTCGCGGGGTCTCGTATAGTCGACGAAGTGGTCCGCCAGCCATACACTGTCAAATCCGAGCTCCTCGATGCGCCTCCAGCGGCTCACCTCCTGCTCCCAAGGTAAGTTCTGGAGGGTGATCACGCCGAACCTGAGGTCGTCTCCCATGGGCATTCATGTAAACGAGGGAGGGCTGGAGAGATAAGATCTGCGATAAAGTGGGCGGGTCACTCCTTGAGCCGGTACTCGAAGCCCTCCCCCTTCTCGATGATCCCCTCCTCCAGGAGGCTCTGCACCCTCTTCCTCACGGTGACCCGTGAGGCGGAACCCCGCTCCCTCTCAGCCTCCCTAGTGAGCTGGGAGATGTTCATGGGGCCCTTCATGGCAAGGGCGTTCAGAATGATCCTGGAGACCTCGTCCCTCGATTCAGGGGTCTTCTCCAGATACCTGCGGACCCCGAGGAGCCGCTGAATAAGCTTCAGTGGCTCACCATAGAGGGCCGCACCCACCTTCAGGTCGCCCATGAGCTGTGCGAGCTCCGGGTACTGCCGACTCTCGGTGAGGATGGCCTCCAAGTAGTCGAGGCGCTGCATCATCCTCTCCATCTTCTCGTTGAGAGCCTTGAGTTCACCCTCCTCGCCCGACATACCATTCCCCACGCGTATGGTTTCCTAACAATTATCTGATGGTCATCTGTGATTAGGTTTCTGGATCGTTCTGATCACTTAGTGGATAGGTGAAGGATCTGGGCCACCTAAGATTGCCCCTTGAGTCCCTGGACCTCATGAACCTGCCCGTGTCCATCATAGGGGCGTACATCTGGGAGAGCCTCCGGTTCAACATGCTCCTGCTGCTGGGCAGCGGTGTGGGCCTCCTCGTGGCTCCCATATTACTACTCTTCATCAAGGAGCCCAGGGTCGACCGGAAGGGGCCAGGAGCAAATGCAGGATAACCCAGATATAATCTACCGCATGAATATCGTGTATGAAGATCTACTTCTGCTGCTCCGTGCGTGGTGTGAGGAACAACCCCGAGACCCTGAAACTGCTGACCGATCACCTCAAGGGATGGGGCACCGTCCTGACCGAGCACCTTGCACACGTCACCGAGGAGTTCGAGGCTGGCATCAGCGAGGCAGAGATCTTCCAAAGGGACGTGGCATGGCTCAATGAGGCCGACGTCGTCGTCGCCGAGGTCACCGGACCCTCCCTGGGAGTTGGCTACGAGATCGGCATCGCCGAGACGATGGGGAAGCCCGTCCTCTGCCTGCACCGTGACACCGGGAAGAAGATCTCGGCCATGATCCTCGGAAATCCCGGGCTCACCGTGAAGAGCTACGGGGAGCTATCCGAGGCCTATGAGCAGATCGACGAGTTCCTCTCGTTCATCTAGCCTCGCTTCATGAACCGTCTATACTCCTCTAAGTCGTCCCTCCAGTTCACCTGGTCGATGGGCCATCTGTACCGGGGACGTCCTGGTCTTGCAGATTATTTTCCTCACCTCGGAGGCGTCGAAGAAGTTGATCGAGTTGGCGGCCACGGCGACGATCACCGTGTCGAGGCCAAAAGCTCCCCGTTATGGCCACGACATCCTCCCCCATATCCGTCAACGAGTATCATCGTTCAACTGTTAATAAAAATCCCATCCCAGAACAACGTTTACATGCAGGCGCGTGGAATTAATGCCGGAAAAAGGGTAAAAGTGCATTAAAATGGTCCTCGAGAAGCTGGGCTCAAGCCTATATGACGCCATAAGGAAGGTGATCAGGGCTCCCATTGTGGACGCCGACCTGGTGAAGGAGCTCATCCGAGACTTCCAGCGGGCGCTGCTGCAGGCGGACGTCAAAGTCCAGCTCGTCATGGAGCTCAGCCAGAACATCGAGAAGAGGGCTCTCGACGAGGAGCTGCCTCCCGGGATCAGCCGGAGGGAGCACGTCGTCAAGGTCGTCTACGAGGCGCTCACCCGGTTCGTCGGGGAGAAACCGATGCCCCTGGAGATCATGCCCGGGAGGCAGAACGTGCTCATGCTCATCGGTATCCAGGGCTCGGGGAAGACCACCCAGGCCGCGAAGCTCGCCAGATACTTCCAGAAGCGGGGGCTGAAGCCGGCGCTCATCTGCGCTGACACGTTCAGGCCCGGCGCCTACGACCAGCTCCAGCAGCTGGCGGAGTCCATCAACGTCGACTTCTACGGGGAGCCTGGGGAGAAGGACCCGGTGGCATTAGCGAGGAGGGGCGTCAAGGAGTTCGGCGACCACGAGGTCGTCATCTTGGACACCTCCGGTCGCCACAAGGAGGAGAAGTCCCTCATCATCGAGATGCAGCAGATCGCCAGGGCGGTTAAACCCCAGGAGATTATCCTCGTCCTCGACGGCACCATTGGCCAGCAGGCGGCAGCCCAGGCGATGGCGTTCAACGAGGCGACGGACGTCGGCTCCATCATCGTGTCCAAGCTCGACGGCTCGGCTCGGGGCGGCGGCGCGCTCTCAGGGGTCGCGGCGACGGGCGCACCCATCAAGTTCATCGGGACCGGTGAGAAGATCGAGGACTTGGAGGCCTTCGTCCCCAGCCGCTTCATCGGCCGCCTCCTAGGCATGGGGGACATCGAGGGCCTCGTGGCGAAGGTGAAGGAGGCGGAGGTGCAGGTCACCGATAAGGACGTCAACGCCATGCTCTCCGGCAAGTTCACCATCGCCGACATGTACCAGCAGTTCGAGACGATGAGGAGCATGGGCCCCCTCCAGAAGGTGCTCTCCATGGTCCCCGGCCTCAACTACCAGCTCCCCCAGTCCGATCTGGACGTCGCCGAGGAGCGGCTGGACCGATGGAAGTACATCATCGAGTCCATGACCGTGGAGGAGAGGGAGAACCCCAAGATTCTGAACGCCTCCCGGACCAAACGCATCGCGCGGGGCTCGGGCACCGAGGAGCGGGAAGTAAGAGAACTTATTAAGCAGTATAACGCGATGCGTAAGATGCTCAGGCAGCTTAAAGGCAGACGAAGGATGCTCCAGAGGATGCCCTTTAAGCTGAGATGAGGACAGAAAAATGCCGAAATCCAAGGGGCCGCGCAGGAAGAGCCGCGGCGTGATGACCAAGAAGGTCAGGGAGCGGGGCAAGCTAGGCCTCAGCAGGCTCCTGGCCGACTACCAGGTGGGCGACAAGGTGATCATCAAGATCGACCCCGGGATCCACAGGGGAATGCCCCACAAGAGGTTCCAAGGCAAGGTCGCCACCATCATCGAGAAGCGAGGTAAGGCCTACGTCCTCGACATCCCCCAGAGGAAGACCTCGAAGATAATTACAGCTCGTCCCGAGCACCTGATCAAGCACTAGAGGTTTTAGGAATGTCCATCGTGGAGAAGAAGCCCATAACGGTCGCTGAAGCCAAGAAGATACTTGAGGCACACCTAGAGGACCTCGACCCCCTCCAGAGGAGGGTGCACGACTACACGGTACGCTTCTCCAAGCAGGTGGAGATGTCCGAGGCCCTCGTCGAGGAGCTCGTCACAGAGGCGAGCGTCGACAGGGGGCTTGCTGTCCAGATAGCGAACAGCCTTCCCCGGGGCGTCGGGGAGCTCAGGACCTTCCTGGGAAGGCGCAGGATCATCTCCGAGGAAGTCATGAACTCCATTTTAGGGATAATTGAGAAATATAGGTCCGAGTAATATCTCCCCTGAGAACCTTGGGAGGTGTGCGCGGTGGAGAGAGCTCCCAAAAAGTATGAGGAGTACGCCTACGTCCTAGACGACCTACCGCACGGCAGACCCGGCACCCAACGCTCCTCGTACCACGGCAACCCGATCATACAGATCGTGGGGGAGACCTACTTCACCCTCCTCGAGGCGGTGCCGCGGGGGGACATGCCCTACAACATCCGTGAGCGCATCTACGTGGGCAAGAAGGGGCGAACCGTTGTCGAGCACATCCTGGGGCGGATCAACTACAGCGACCTCACCTCCTCCGCGAAGGCGGAACTCCCCCTCGTCGCCGAGACGATCATCAGATCGGACGTGCCCAAGTTCATCACCTTCTTCAACGAGTCTCAGCCGGTGACCCCGAGGATGCACTCCATGGAGCTGGTGCCCGGCATTGGTAAGAGGCTGATGTGGCAGATCCTGGATCAGAGGGAGAGGGTTCCCTTCGACAGCTTCGAGGACCTGCAGAACAGGGTGAATATCACCGACCCGGCGAAGCTGCTCGCCCGAAGGGTGCTCAAGGAGCTCTCCGAGGAGGAGAAGTACAACATCTTCACTAGGCCGATGTAACCCTTGAACGGCAACTTCGGGAGACGGGTCAATTCTAGTTCTTTGGGCCGTTGATCGCCCACCAATTGTCAAAGGACATGTGATCGTAGACCGCGTAGAAGTTCACGGTGGGCTCATAGTCCGGGACGTAGCCAGAGATGATGCTCTCCATGAGGGCACTCCGGTACTTCTCGTAGGCGAGGGAGTAGTTGAGCATGGCTACGAGCCCCGCTTGGACCTCGATGAACTCCTCGTCCTTCACCTGGGACTCGTTCAGCATCTCTATCGCGACGTAGGCGTAGGCGAGATCCTCATCCTTCGCGGCGAGTTCGACATCCTTGGAGGCGAGGCTGAAGTTCAGCGCCTCTATCTCCTCCTCCCTATCGGCCAGCTCCTCACTGAGCGACATAAGGGTGCCGTTGAGCATGTTGATGCTCATCTGAAAACTCGATATATTCTGCCTCAGGGCGATCATGTACCCACCGACCGCACCGAGGACTAGCCCAGCGACCAGTCCGACGGCGATAAAGGTGATGATCCTCCTGTTTTCCATAAGTGTAGTTCTTCATATTTCGTTTTACAATATAACGGATTCGATGGAGGACCCTCAAATTTTACTGAAAAACACCCTCACCGTCTCCGCCGGGATGCGACGAGGTAGGCGAAGGACATCCCCAGGGCTATGGCAAGCGGTGGAAAGCCCGGTATGCCCGATCCCCCGGGCGTGGACCCCGCGGGCTGACTGGGGGAACGCTGCTGGACGACGACGTAGCTCGAGTCCGAGGTGCCCTCGTAGCCGGTCATCTCCGCGCTGATGATGACCTCATAGGTGCCCTCATCGGCGTCGTCGGAGCTCAGGGTTGCCTCGTAGCTTCCCGATCCCGTGTGCGTAAGCACGTAAAATTCGCCGATGAACGTGGCGGTTACCTCGGCGTCGTCGACGGGAGCCCCATCCTGGTCCATGATCTCTACTGTGAGCGTAATCAGGTCGCCCTCCGTCAAGTTCTCGGATGAGAGCATCGTCGAGGCGGTGAGGCTGAGGGCGACGGGGGCGCGGCTGCTCAGGTCGAAGTTAGCCTCAGTGAGGGTGATCCCTGTGGAGGTCGTGATGGAGTACTCGTTGTTGTTGTAGTAGAACTCGTAGGAGGTGATGATGCCCGTCCCCCTATGCGCGACGACGTCCCTCCACTGGGTCTCGATGGGTGTGAACCCGGAGTAGGAGGGGGTCCTCCCGTGAGCGCTGACGTACTCGGTGCCCTTGTCCACGTCCCTCTCCGGCAGGTTGCTGATGCTGTCTGACACGAAGTCGTAGAGGGTCAAGCCTCCGTACTCCAAAGGGTAGACGACGGCGCCGGCGGCGGAGCCGTCCTCGGAACGGAGGGGTACCCCCTCCTCATCAGGCGCGTACCAGATGTACTCGTCGTAGGGGATGTCTACGCTCACCTTGGTCTCGTCTTCGGTGAGGACCTGCCTGATCCTTCTCTCCTGTTTGACGAGGAGGTGGCCGTCCCTGACGTCGATGATCTCCCAGGTGCCTTCCCAGTCCTCCTGGCTGGACGAGGTGCCGCCGCCGACGTAGCCGGTGAAAGTGCTCTCCTCAACGTGCCAGGTGAGCACGTCCCCGGGCTCGAGCCCCCACCTCGCCTCGACTGTCGTAGGCGGCGCGGGGATGCTGGTTCCCAGCTGGTCGAGGAAGTGGGAGATGAAGGACGGGAGGAGGCGGTCCATCTCGCCGTAAGCCTCCATGTTGTCGAGGGGGGAGTAGAAGAGGAGGAAGAGGAACCTGTCGGCGGTGAACACCCTCTCCCTGGGCACGAACCTCTGAAACATGGGGCCGTTCAAGCCCTGGTAGCCCAAGCCGCTCACGTACTCCTCCACATCCAGCTGGAGGCCGTACTCCTCCTCGACGTACTCCTCGGAGGCGAACTCGAAGACCTCCAGCCAGACGTAGACGTCGCCCCGCTGGTAACTAGCGAGGATGATCGCAACAGGATCCACGCCGAGGATGAAGTCGCTGGGTTCGATGCTGAGCTCCGTCATCAGAGTGACGTACTCGGGGTAGTTGTAGATGTCGGCGCTGAGGGTGTACCCGGGGACCTCCATGAGCATGTCTACGGCGTTCACCTGGGCCCCCGCGTGGGGCAGGTGGGGGATCGCGAGTACAGCCACGCCCATCTGGGCGAGCATCAGCACGATGAGGGTATAGCGGGGGAAATTTTCAAACTTCAATCTTGATCACTCCTTATGCTGAGAAAAGGCACGGGGACTACAACGGAGCGACGATATATCAGATTTGTGGAGGACCTCCGCCATCGAGGGACCTCAGGGGGCGCGTGGACACCTCAGGGCCACAGAAGAATTCTTTAGAGCAGCGGGTTACCCCTGAAACATGAGGATCGGATTCGACATGGACGGCGTCCTCTGCGACTACGACGACGCGGTCTTCCACATGATCAACCGGCTCCCCCGGGAGAAGCTGAGGGTTGCACAGATCCATTACTTCTCAACGAGGAAGCCCCTGCTGGACCCGAGACTCCTCCTCCACGAGGGGGACGAGTACCACGTCATCACCGGCAGGAACCAGGAGCTAAAGGAACTCACCCTCAGGTGGTGCACAAGGCACCTCCCAGGCGCCGCGAGCGTTCACGTGATGGGCGGGAGCCCGAGGTACGAGTTTACCGAGGACGAGCTCAACGGCTTGGACCCCGAGTTCTCCCTCAAGGGAAAGAGGGACAAGATACTGGAGCTGGGGATCGACGTTTACTTTGAGGACGAGCCCCGCAACGTCAGGAGGCTCAGGGAGATGCTGCCCATCGTCACCGTCATCCAGTACGGCGGGGCCTTCGAGAGCCAGCACCCCGCCTAGCACTAAATAAAAAAAATGGTTTTTAGTTGAGGCCGATGGCCATTCCGTCGGCCCTGGGGTCGGAGCCGCCGCAGAGGACCCCCGTCTCGGGGTTCCGCAGGATTATCTGTCCTCGGCCGAAGCCGCCCCTGGCGCTCCCTGTCCTGGGGATCACCTCGTGGCCCATTCTGGCGAGCTGACTCATAACCTCGAGGTTGATGCCCTCCTCGAGGGCGACCTTCCCACCGCTGGTGCCGCTGCCGATGCAGAACCTGGGGGAGTCGAGGGCCGCCTGGGGATCCATGCCGTAGTCGACCATGTTGACGACGACCTGGAGGTGGCCCTGGGGCTGCATGAAGCCTCCCATGACGCCGAAGGGGCCGAGGAGCTCCCCGTCCTTCATCGCCATACCGGGGATGATGGTGTGGTAGGGCCTCTTGCTGGGGCCGGCGCAGTTGGGGTGCTTGGGGTCGACGCTGAAGTTGGCGCCCCTGTTCTGCAGCGTGAAGCCGCAGCCCTTGGGGATGAGGCCGGTGCCGAAGCCCATGTAGTTGCTGTTGATGAAGCTGACGGCGTTCCCGTCTCCGTCGGCGGTGCAGAAGTAGACGGTGTCGGAGCCGGCGACCGGTGAGCCCCTCTGGACGTCGACGTTCGCCCTCCCCGGGTCGAAGAGCTTCCTCCGCTCCGCGGCGTACTCCTTGCTGATGAGCTCCTTGATGGGCACGTGGACGACGTCGGGGTCGGCTACGTACCAACGGGTGTCGGCAAACGCCATCCTCATGGCCTCGATCATGGTGTGCAGATGCTCCGCGGAGGAGTGCCCCATGGACGCGAGGTCATACTCCTCGACGATGTTGAGAGCGATGAGGGCGGTGATCCCCTGGCCGTTGGGCGGTATCTCAAAGATGTCGTAGCCCCTGTAGTTGGTGGAGATGGGCTCGGGGAAGGTGCTGCGATGGTTCTTGAGGTCGTCGACTGTCATGAAGCTCCCTCGGGGCGCTATAAGGTCGACGATGGCCTCGGCGATCCTGCCCTCGTAGTAGCCGGCTTTGCCGTACTCCGCCACCTCCCTGAAGGTGCGGGCGAGGGTCGGGTTCCTCATGATCTCCCCCTCCCCGGGGCCCCTGCCGTCGATCAGCATCTCGTTGAAGTTGGGTCCGCTCTTGAGCCGCTCGGCGCCCCTCTGCCAGCCCCTTGAGGTCATGGGGGCGACCGGGAAGCCCCTCTCAGCAAGCTCGATGGCGGGGGCAAGGACCTCGGACATCTCCATGGTGCCGAACCGCTCGATGGTGTCCACCCAGCCGGTGGCCGCCCCGGGCACCGTGATGGTGTGAATGCTCTGGGAGGGCATCCTCTCCGTTATCCCCTGCTCGTGGAGCTTCTCGACGGTGAGGCCTGCGGGGGCGCGACCGCTCCCGTTGACTCCTGAGATCTTCTTGCTGCTGCCGTCGAAGAAGAGGCAGAAACAGTCCCCGCCTATGCCCGTGGAGGTCGGCTCCGTGACGTTGAGGGCCGCTGCCACCGCGACAGCGGCGTCGGCGGCGTTGCCTCCCTTCTGGAGTATCTTGATCCCCGCCATGGAGGCCAGGGGCTGGCTCGAGGCTACGATGCCGTCCCTGGCGTAGACGGGTGAACGACGTGA
>Ga0307379_10006619_pt1 | contig 15891 bp, 11 predicted proteins | sample UN2MG_FD_202237 | JGI IMG/M metagenome (GOLD analysis project Ga0307379, IMG submission 202237) | Soil microbial communities from Risofladan, Vaasa, Finland - UN-2 | ecosystem: Environmental > Terrestrial > Soil > Coastal area > Acid sulfate soil | place: Finland: Risofladan, Vaasa | collected... | reverse complement strand
GACCTTTCCAACAAAAGAATCCGATCAAAGCTGACCAAAAAATATTTTAAGCGTTCTTCCTTCAAGAAAAAACCTGCCTTTTCGAATTATTATTGTTAATATAACCCGCCATGTACGCATTTATATCCATCATAATATCACTGGTTGTGCTGGTAACGCTGCTGCGGCTGAAGGTCAAAATCGGCCTGTCTATGGTGCTGTCGGCCTGTCTGCTGGCGTTGCTATTGGGCGTCTGGCCGTCGGAGGCAGGGAGGGCATTAACTGAAGAATGGCAAAGCAAGCCCCTAACACAAACGACGGGTTATCTTTTCATCTCGCTTACGGCCTTGCTCTTGCTGGTCAATGTCATCGGTGCTGCCATGGAAGAAATCGGCCTTTCTAAGCGGCTTGTACCGGCCATGCAGGACCTGTTCAAAAGCCGAAGGTTTGCCCTGGCTCTGATACCGCTGATGATGGGAATGCTGCCCACCCCCGGCGGAATTATGCTGTCGGCTCCCATGGTGCGAGATGCCGGCGATAAAATCGGTGTCGAACGCAGCCACTTGGCAGCCATTAATTTCTTCTTTCGACATCAATGGGAACCCATCTGGCCTCTTTTCCCGGTTATACCTCTCATCCAGAGCCTGCTTGGTATCTCAGCCTTCAAGCTGTTTTCCTGTCACATCGTCCTGACCGGTGCCGGTATCCTGGGCGGTATCATTGTCCTGCTGATGTTTGGCATACCGCCGAAGCGGCCCGAACACCTTCAGGTCAAACGCCACATCGGCCACAATCTGCTCGACTTCCTGCACGCCTTCTGGCCTATCGCATTTACCGCCGGTTTCTATGTTGCCTTTGACTTGCCCCCCGCGGTCGGTCTCTTTTTGGCAATTATCGGTTTGCTGATGATACACAAAGTTCCTCGTAAGCGATGGGGACACATCTTCAAAGCCGCCCGAGAGCCGGACATGGTCCTGCTTATTTTCGGCGCGCTGTTTTTTAAACTCAACCTCCAGACCAGCGGGGCCATCGGCAGTATCGTGGAATTTCTCACAAACGCCAATGTCCCCCCGGGCTTGCTTCTGTTCGGCCTGCCGATGCTGGTAAGCTTCTCGACAGGAGTAACGATGCCAACTGTGGCGATTACATATCCGTTCCTTATCGCCTTTATCGGCACTGGCTCCGAGGCTAAAATGGGGCTCGAAAGCCTGGCCTTTTCAGGCCTGCTTTTCGGCCTTTGGCTCACACCCGTTCACCTGTGTATAACCCTCTCGGCCAGCTTCTTCCAAACTTCGCTGCTCAAAATCATTTTCAAGCTGCTGCTCCCCACCGCAGCTGTTGCCATTGCCGGAATACTGATGGCTCTCTTATGCAGCTAAACATATTCATTTTGTTGACCAAAACTCAACAGACGCTAAAATTAAACCAGAATATGAAAATCTAACCAGAAGGTAACGTTCGGCACAGGAGATAACATTGCTGGGAGTCGATACTATTTTTAAAGCCGTTTTTCTTGTGGGTTTTGTCGCAGGCTATGTGATTCGAAAGATATATACATTCAGATGCAGACATGGCAAAGCCGTCAGAAAGCACAAGAGCGTAGTGGATATTAGTCTGATTAGCGCTGCCGGTCTGGCAATGGCTTTACCTTTGTTCTATATATTTACACCGTGGCTGGACTTTGCCGATTATCGCCTCCCCGGATGGCTGGGCTGGATAGGCACGGCTGTTTTCGCAATGGCACTTCTGCTCTTGTGGAGGTCGCACGCAGACCTCGGCCGGAACTGGTCTGCAATACTACAAATAAAGCAGGAACACACGCTCGTAACCAACGGAATATACCGCCACATACGCCATCCGATGTATGCGGCACACCTGCTGTGGGCGATTGCACAAGGATTGTTATTGGAAAACTGGCTCGCGGGCTGGGCCTTCCTTGTAGTTTTTGTGCCCTTGTATCTGGTTCGGGCCCCGAAAGAGGAAAAGATGATGCTTGAGCAATTCGGCCAGGAGTACCGTCAGTACATCACCCGCACCGGCGGGATTATTCCGCACTTTTGGAAATAAAAACAACCGCGCCCGCTAATGTCCTGTGATAGGGATTGACACTTTGGGCCGTGTATGGTTTGAAAGCGGACTGATAACAAGAGAAAATAGGTAACTGTATTCCCCATCCCCCCCAAAAACAATCAAGGCAAAAAGCCAGGGCTATTAATGAGTTGGTGTATAGCCTAATCTGCCCCACGTACCCTTCTGCATCCAGTACAAATCCTGATAGCCGTCAGAGCTCTGAGGTACGAATCCTGAGCCGGCATGGCCGCGAGAAAGATTTCTGCCGTTCTTTATTGTTTCGACGCCTTTCCACTTTTTGTAATCACTATGTCCGTCCGCGAAAGAGGCGTTCGTGCCGTCGCCGTGCCGGACGGGGGCGTCGTCCCACCATTGCTCGCTGTCATAATAAACGGCAAAAGCATCAGGAGTAACCCAGCCCTCGTCGATAAAAACGAGTCTATAGGCAGGTGCCGGGTTATGAATCTCGGTCCTTTTCTTTATATGTGCACCTCGTACTCCCTGAGTCGGGGGGTGGTTAACAGCATTCATAGAGAACATGATAGCGTAGGTCAGCATCTCTCCCCGGCTGCCGGTCGGGCACCTGTAAAGGTCCACGTCCTTGATATACGGCCAGAGGGCTCCGTTAGGGCTTTTGATCTGTATTATTTGCTCGTCGGCCGGCAACTGCCCGCCCGCTCCGTAATCAGAGGCCCAGCAAGTGCCCACCCAGGCCTGTTCTTTTCCGTGATCTCCCCATCCCGTATCCTGATAGCTATAGCCTGCCGCACCGTTTACCAGCTTGTCGTCGTTCTCATCGGCGTACATAATCCATGCCATCGCCAACTGCTTCAGATTGTTAAGACAAACTGCACGCTTGCCCTGTTCCTTGACACGACTTAGTGCCGGCAACAATATCGCCATCAGTACTGCGATAATGGCGATTACAACCAAAAGTTCTATTAACGTAAATCCTCTTCGCTTACCCATAATTATACTCCTCAACTTACTATAGATACATCGTTGTCTGGCAATGTATAGTTTGAAAGCGAACTTATGAAAGCAAACTTACAACAAGATAAAACGCTTATTTTATTAATCCTTACTTTAAAAATCAACTAAAAATGAGCCGGAGCTACGGATAAGTTGGTGTATAACCTAATCTTCCCCAGCAGCCTTTCTGCATCATGTACAGGTCTTTGAAACCCGCTTCTGTTTCGGGTGTCCAGTTGCCCTGGTGGCTTTGCTCCACAAGCTTGGCACGCTTTATCGTATCGGTGCCTTTCCATTTCCAATGGTCGCTGTGCCCGTCGGCGAAAGATACAGTTGTGCCGTCACCGTGCCGCACCGGAGGGTCGTCCCACCACTGCTCGGTGTTATAATTAACGGCAAAGGCGTCCGGTGTCATCCAGCCCTCGTCAATAAAAACGAGTCTGAAGGGCGGTGCCGGATTGGTAATTTCGGTCCTTTTCTTGATATGTGCACCGCGTACCCCCTGAGTCGGAGGATGGTTAACAGCGTTCATGGAAAACATGATAGCGTATGTCAGCGCCTCTTCTTTACGGCCCGTCGGACACTTGTACATCTGGATGTCCTTTACATAAGGCCACAATGCCCCGGCTCTTATTGCATCCTCCTGTCCTTCCAGGTTTTGCCACCCGGTTGCAAGCGCATCCACCCAGGCTATCTCTCCCTTGTGCTTGCCCCAGCCGGTCTCGGCATTGCTGTACCCTATCGCGCCGTTGACCAGGACATCATCGTTGTCATCCGCGTACAGAATCCACGCCATCGTCAACTGCTTTAAGTTGCTCATGCAAACCACACGCTTGCCCTGTTCCTTGACGCGGTTCAGTGCCGGCAGCAATATCGCCATCAGCACTGCGATAATGGCGATTACAACCAAAAGTTCTATTAACGTAAATCCTCTTCGTTTACCCATAATTATACTCCTCAACTTACTATCGATACATCGTTGTCTGGCAGTGTATAGTTTGAAAGCAAACCTACAACAAGATAAAATACGTAGTTTATTAAGCCTTACTTTAAAACTCAACTAAAAATGAGCCGGAGCTAAGGATAAGTTGGCGTATAACCTAATTTTCCCCAGCAGCCCCTCTGCATCCTGTACAGATCCTGATAACCTGAGGATGTCGATGGCGCCCAGCTGGTATTGGGGTTCGTGTTTTCCTCGTCTCTTGCATGCTTTATCGTATCGGTACCCTTCCACTTCCAGTGGTCGGCGTGCCCATCTGCGAATGAAAGGGTCGTCCCGTCCCCGTGCCTGACCGGAGGGCTGTCAAACCATGTCTCTTGTAGATACCAGACGGCGTAGGCATCCGAAGTCATATAGCCTTCATCGATAAAAACGAGTCTGAGGGCAGGCGATGGGTTGGTAATTTCGCTCATATTCTTTACGTGCGCGCCGCGTACTCCCTGAGTCCAGGTATGGTTTACGGCGTTCATGGAGAACATGATAGCGTATGTCAGCGCCTGTGGTAGGCCATTGTCGAGGCGCCTCCCAGTCGGGCACTTGTAAATATCGACATTCTTGAGATAAGGCCACAAGGCGCCGTCTTTGATTCCTTGAATCTGAACGTCCGGATCTGTGGTACTAAACGCGTCGATCCAGGCAAGTTCTTTTCTATGGTCGCCCCACGCCATGTTCTGATTGCTGAAGCCTATGGCGCCATTGACGAGCTTCCCGTTGTTTTCATCGGCATACGTAATCCATGCAAGTCCCAACTGCTTGAGATTGCCAAGGCAGACCATGCGCTTGCCCTGTTCCTTGACGCGGTTCAGTGCCGGCAGCAATATCGCCATCAGCACCGCGATAATAGCAATTACAACCAGGAGCTCTATTAATGTAAAACCTGCTCTGCGAAGTACATCATTACGAAGCATGAGTCCTCTTCGCTTACCCATAATTATACTCCTTAACTTACTCTCGGCACCCCGTTGCATGGCCCTGATATGCTTACACCCGGTCCTTTTTCTTTGTCACTTATATCTTACTAAACTATGTATTATACCTTAAATACGATATTTTTGCAAATTATTTTAATCCGATTGTCAATTATTAGACTTACCTATTCTCAACCCTTAATGTTCCTTCCCAACAGTACATAGATAATAAATTGAAATCTCCTCTGCTCATCGACGCGTTAAATTATTGGATTCAACTTTGATGTTAAAATATATCATATATTTAGGCCGAAAAATCAGTCAAAAACGCTCATAACCAAAAACAAAAATAAAAATTTTCAAATATTTTTTTATTCTCTTCTACATAAGCACTTAGCTCGATTCTGTCCTCACAAAATCCCCGAATTTTCGGTTCATTTGTGCACACTCATCCAATTATAGAGGGACTGCTTTTTTTCGTCCCCGGCCAAGACGCAGCCATGCTGATTAACTAATTCTCTAATTCACTACCGAGCGTGCAAAATTAATCTCGTTATTCCCATCCCGGCTGCTATAGAACGCGTACTGGTCCTTGCTGTGCTTGCCTGCCGCCGCCTCTGCTACGGCTACCCTTTCCGCCGCATACTCTTAACAAAAGGTAAGTTTGCAATCGTTGACCCCGAAGATTACGAAAAGCTCAGTAAATACAAATGGCACGTCACTAAGAACGGCAGCACATTTTACGCCAAGCGTAACGCCCCTACCAGAAAAGACACGAGCCCCATTTACATGCACCGCTGCATAATAAAAGTCCCTCCCGGCTGCGTCGTTGACCACATCAACCATAACGGCCTTGACAATCGCCGGGCGAACCTCCGTCCAGCGACCCGCGCCCAGAACAACCGCTACTCCAAAAAAAGAAAAAACACCCGCTCAAAATATAAAGGTGTAAGCTACTACTCCCGCGAAAAGCAGTTCGTTGCAAAAATTACCACCGATGGAAATACCGTGAAACTCGGATACTTCGATGATGAAACCAGGGCCGCAAAAGCCTACGACAAAGCAGCAAAAAAATACCACAAAGAATTCGCTTATCTCAATTTTTGAATCCCCGCTGCCTCGTTTTGCCTGATAAAACGGCGGGGACTGACCCTGCATTGTGCTGGCCTATGCAGGCAGTGGGGGTAATTTATTGCAGGGTTGCTTCTGCTTCAAAACAAAAAAATAAATAACCCTTGCCCTGATACCCGCAAACAGATAAAATTCAAAAAGCATTAAAGACGAGGGACGCAACACCGGCCACAAACGACGAGCCGCGGATCTGATTTGACGGTTCGGGAAATTTCTGGTTGTTTGGTTACAAAGAAGAATCAGACCTTGAAAGGTTAATGGGAAACCGAAATGATATTTGGTAAGCGCGTTCTTTATCAATGAATCAAAATCTAATGTAAGGGAGGACTTATTATGCTAAGAGTACTTGTTCTTGTTTTGACAGGGCTTGTCCCGATGGAAAACGCCGGGCTTTCACCGGACCTGGCGCAACCGGTTAGGCTTGAGGCGGCCGGTAAGCCGATAGATACAAATATAGGCCACGCTGCACCGTTTGTCTGTGACTTTGACGGCGATGGGATAAAAGATTTGCTGGTCGGCCAGTTTGGACAGGGAATTCTCTGGATATACCGCAATGAGGGTACGAATACAAAACCTAAGCTGGCAGCCGGAGTAAAATTCAAGGATGGAAAAGAGGATGGGTGCGTGCCCAGTGGGTGATGCATCGGATTCGGTCCACATGTTGTGGACATTAATAACGATGGATACGTTGACCTTCTCTCAGGTTCCTGGCCCGGCGAGATATTCTTTTTCAAAGGCGGGCCGGACCATTCGTTCGCGGCCCCTGAGATGATTAAGTATAAGGACGGCAAGATAATAAACATCGGTGGAGGGATACGGGAAAGAGGGTTTAACGGTGGGATGAGCATTGCCGGAAGTGCTAAGTTCGAGACCACACCGGAAGGGACGTTCGTTAATTATCAGGGCAAACGATACGAGAGCACACCGGACAGACCCATCGGAATAACCGGCACGGCTTCAGCCGTACATGTGGCCGACTGGGACGGTGACGGTGACTATGACCTGATTATAGGCTATATAAATGGTGGGGTTTATCTCGTTCCCAACGAAGGGACGCCGCAGTCCTTTGCATTCGGTCAGGAACGACAACTCGCCAGTGTCAGAAGCCGCGCCGGGCCGTTTACCGCTGACTGGGATGGCGACGGTGACCTCGACCTGCTTGTTGGCGCCGATGATGGCAGTGTCTCGCTGTACCGCAATACCGGTGACGCCAAATCACCAGAATTGGCTCCGGCCGTCCGGCTCGTGCCGCCCGGTGAGAGAACCTCCGGACGCAATGCCCCCAAAGAGGTTCGTCGCGGAACCCGCTCTAAAATCTGTGTGGCCGATTGGAATGGTGACGGCCTGCTCGACTTGCTCGTCGGTGATGTCGCTGCCCAGAGGCCCGATCTGCCTGAGCCAACACCCGAAGAAAAGGCTGAGCATGACCGACTGCGAGAGGAGCTTCAAAAGGTTGTAAAGAATTACAGAGAATTAATAGATAAGCTGTATGGCCCCTCGCGGCTGCGGGATAAGGGAAAAATAGAGCAGGTACAGAAGGAAATGGAGCCAATTCAAAAACGCATGATTGAGCTTCGTTCGGAATTGCCCCCTGAGTACGAACGTCATGGATGGGTGTGGCTGTTTCTGAGAAAGAAAATTTAACTCGTGAGGGATGCACTACACACAAAATCGCTAACCGCATTTCTACCTGCGGTTCACACTAATTTTAATCACTCCGCCGCTTCGCGTCTGCGTGACGGTATGATGCTCATGCTGGCCTTCGGTAGAAATGCTACATTGCTCGTCCTCGTGAGCTTGCTCCTAAGGATTGATGCAGAGCTTATGTCCGCGAAAGCGGGGGAGCAGGAATCCAAATATTTAGCCCCACAACCTGTCCTGAACAATGTTGAAGGATTTGTTGCGGGATTGCTTCTGCTTCAAAACAAAAAACCGTTGCCCTGATGACCGCAAACAGCTAAAGTTCATAAAGTAAAAAACGCGAGACGCAACACCGGCCACAAACGACGAACCACGAAACGGATTAGACGGTTCATTAAATTTCAAGCAGAGCAGGGGCTGAAATTGGTGTAGGGCAACACATATTACAGGAAAATTTCGATATATAGATAAATATTTCCTATAAAAAGGGCATATTTGCCACAATATCAGTGGAATTATGATAAATATGTAAAGTATATAACTTTTATACTTGCAAACTAATCAATTACGTTATATTATCGGCGATAATAATAAATAAATGTTAACAATAATCGTAGTTTAGCGTAAAATGATGGAATATATTACTTATATATCTATTTTACTCTTTAGAATTATAAGAAATAGCCCGTATTTTAGGGATATAAGAAAAGTTAGGTAAATTGAATGTTTGGAGGAAATTACAATGGTCCGCTCAAGTAAACAGTCCCTGGTTTTGGCGAATTTGGAAGAGATACAATTTTTGCATAATCAAATTCTGAACTTGCAGGATAAGATTGATGGATGTGTGATTGAAATTATCAAGCAGCAAAGACCGCGAATCAAGCAGGAATTGGAAAGGAACAAAGTGACTCTCCAAAAAAAAGTCGATTCTCTGAAGGAGGAATTGTATGAAAAACAAAAATAACAATACGAATAGTAAGAAAGGAGAATTTAGTAAGGGTGGCAATTGTTTAGGGCTTATATTAAGAGCATGCCGAGAAGAAAGGGAGCTTTCTCAGGGTGACGTTGCAAAAACAATAGGTGTTAAGGGATCGGCAATCAGCAATTTTGAAAACGGGCAACGCTTGCCTTCTTTAACCCAATTAGCACAGCTTTCAGCAGCACTTGAAGTTGATCTTCAGAGTATGATACTTTCTCGTACTTATGACGAGGTATCTTCAGAGGATATATCTAAATGGCCAAAGGATGCTCTATCTCAACGCGATAATTTGCTTGGTGATCTACAAAGATACATACCGGATCCAGGATTCGTAGCTTCTATTAAGTCGAAGGGACATCCTAAGGGGAGGTCATTTCTTGATTTTCCTGGAGCATTCCCAAATATCAAAATTGTTATAGGAGATAGACGAGAAAATCCGCCTAAGACCGCTGGAGATATAGGGGCGTACAGTGCATGTCCTATTGATGACCGATGGATATGTAGCTTGGGATTACCAAAAGATACCGAGAAGGTTTCGGACAAAGAATTTATTGTATCAACCGAAGAGAAACTACAAAAAAAATATGGTAACTCCACACTCTTGGTCATCGGATCACCCGCCGCCAACCATTTAGCAAGAATTATTAATGAGCGTGCAATTTTTAGATTTAACTTACAAAAAGGATACGAAGGAGCGTTAGATAATGTTCTTAAAGACAGAATGGTTGAAAAATCTGAAGGAAGCGCCACCTCTAGAAAAGATGAACACTTAAAAGATCTAAAACGGATGATGATTCAATTCTTTGCATTTGGTATTATTGATCCGATGTACTCAACAACTCTTCGTGGTGTGGCACTATCGGGAGGTGTAGACTTTGGCACCATCACATTCGCTAGCAATCCATTTTATCAGGAAGATGATTTCCGATATGTTGCAATAATGGTGGCAGGTTTTCACCATCCGGGAACTATCTGGGCTTTACGGCGCCTTAGTGAACCACGTAATGTAAATGAAGGATTTGTAAATCGTCCATATGGTGGAGTTGTTGAGGTTAAGATTGATACGGAGGAACCATGGGAAGAGCGGATGAGTAAAGCTATGTGTTCTTGGGACACAGATCCATATAGTCTGGAAGATTTACTAAAAGGATTGGATGGATTAAATGACCGTGGATCGAGTCTTATGCCAGTTGATCCTGAGAAAGTGGATCAATGCAAGAAGCTATTGAATTATTTATAGAAACAGTTTTCCTTCCTGCAGAAACTTCAAAAAATAGGGATAATGGACCTGTTGAAAAAGTCGAAGGGGCCGAAGTCTTCAGTCTTCACGCAATATGACAAACGCAATACGCAATACGCTTCACGCTTCTCGCCCTAATAATATCCGTTATCTTCATTAGCCGCTATACAGGACTTTAAAATTGCCAGTATTTAGCTTGAGGATGTTTTAGTACCGAATACGCAATGCGCGTACGCGCTTTGCGTATATACATTTTTTGATTTTTTGGCCCAATGAAGGTAATATTTAGGTATTTAATACTTGTGTCAATTTCGGACACAGAAAAAAATCTCAATAAAAATGAAGACTCTTTTACAGAATCTATTATAATTTTTGTGCTATGTTCAGTTCAAAACAATGGAACTAAATCCAAAAGGGCTTTCACCTGACACCCCGTCAGACTCAGATCGCAAAGTTGGTCTGCGAAGGTTTGGATAACAACAAAATCGCGAAAACATGTCATATCACCTATAATACGGCCAGAACCCATGTAACCCATATTTGGGCTAAATTAGCTGTTCATGGCCGGGCCGAACTGATACTCCGTCTAATTAAAGTCGCCGAACACGCCAGATAAATCTGCATAATTAATCTATAGACGTGACTCTCTTTTTGTCCTGCTATTTTACCTGTTAGCGTTTATTCGCATGACGCAATATTCAAATTGAGATTGCATAATTGCATTAAATCATTTTTTTCACATTAATATATACGATACGTAAAGCGCGTACGCGCTTTACGTATAATAATTTTCATTACTACTGGTTGTTATTTAAAAATGAACACCAGGATATGTATATCGGGACAAAATAAATAACAGCGCCGTGTTCACGGCGATAAGTTTTTACCCAAGTGAAAGCAAGGGGTGCTTCGCATTTCGGAATTGAGAATACGCATCCCCCCATCTACTCATCCCCACATCTACGGCTCACGGGCGACGGATCACGCATCACGCCCTGATAATATCAGTAATCTTCATTAGCCGTGATATATTATCCCGTTCGGCCTCGGCCAATTGGTAATATCCTTATGTTTTCTTAGATCCGGTGCTGAACATAGCTGAAGGCTCCGGCTCCGCTGGCATCGAGTTTATCGATAGAAGCACGATCGAAGAGGTCTGTCCCGAAATCGTGCGTAAGGTGCTTGTGCCCAAGGCGCTTGTCTCTCAGGGGTTTGTGCTCAAGGTGCGCGACGGAAGGGGCTTAGCCGAAGCTGCTTTACAGGAGTTTTAAGATTGTCAATACTTAGCTTAAGGGCATTATAATGCCGAATACGCAAAGCGCGTACGCGCTTTGCGTATTCATTGACTCATTATTCGGATGAAAGTAATTTTTCGGTGTGCAATATCTGTGTCGGTTTCAGCCGTATTAAATATCTCAATAAAAATGAAGACTCTTTTGTAGAATCTATTATAATTATTATACTATGTTCAGTTCAAAACAATGGAACTACATACAAAAGGGCTTTCACCTGACATCTCGCCAGACAGAGATCACAAAGTTGGTCTGTCAGGGTCTGAATAACAACCAAATCGCAAAAAAATGTCATATCACCTACAATACAGCCAGAACACATATAGCCCATATTTGTGCTAAAATAGCTGTCCGTGGCCGGGCCGAACTGATACTCCGTCTAATTAAAGTCGCTGAACACGCCAGATAAATCTGCATAATTAATCTATAGACGTGACTCTCTTTTTGTCCTGCTATTTTACCTGTTAGCGTTCGTTCGCTTAACGCAATACTCAACTTGAGATTGCATAGTTGTATTAAATCATTTTTTTCGCATCAATATATACGATACGTAAAGCGCGTACGCGCTTTACGTATTATAATTTTCATAACCGCTGGATGTTACCTAACAATGAACACCAGGAAATGTATATCGGGATGAAAATAAATAACATCGCCGTTTTTAAGACGCCAAGTTTACCCAGGCGAAAGAAAGAGGTGCTTCGCATTTCGGATTTGAGAATACGCATCCCCCCATTGACTCATCCAATCATCACGCCCTGATAATATCCGTTATCTTCATAAGCCGTGATATATTGTCCCGTTCGGCCTCGGACAGTTTATCGTAAATGAACCTGATGGTCTCGTGAAGTTCCGGGATAACGACGTGCTCTAATACATTCACCCTCCGGCGGGTCATCTGAAGTTCAACGGCAAGCAGGCGGGCCTGCTTTTCCTTCTCAGCCAATTCAATTAAATTATCTAAGGCTCTCTCTAAAGCTAACAAGGCAACGTCCATCTCTCCGGACGTTGTTGCAAAGCCGTAACAGATAATCTCACCTTCCATCTCCTTGGCTAAATGCGGCACCCGCACATTCATTATATTGGCAAATGAAATAGCAAGGCTGAACTTCTTCGTAGGCACCTCAAGGGCAGCTCTTGTATCTTCCGGCTCCATCGTCGCACGAGCTAACATAAAACGCCGGCACGTCTCTAACAGCTCGGCTTCAACACGCTTACGCAGCGGCTGAATATCTCTGGCTATCTGAATCAACTGGCGGGAAATCTCATCTCTCTTTTCACTGAGCAGACGATGGCCCCGGCTGGCAAGCGCCACCCGCTTACGCAGCCTCAACAATTCCATTCGGGTCGCATTTACATTAGCTAACATAATTTGTCATTTATTTCTGTATTTCGTCATATATTTTTCAATAAGCTTCACATCGATACGCTTAAGCTCGACATTCTCGAACATACTGAGCAGCTCCCAGCCGAGGTCGAGGGTCTGCTGGACGGTTCGATTTTCATAATAGTCCTGCGAAACGTATCTGTCCTCGAAATTGTTGGCAAAGTTCATATATTTCTTGTCTTCTTCCGAAAGTGCCGCCTCGCCCATAATCGTCGCTAATTCCTGGCATTCCTTGCCGCGGGCATATGCAGCGTAAAGCTGGTTATAAAGGTCCGCGTGGTCCTCGCGGGTCTTGCCCTCGCCGATACCTTTATCTTTAAGACGCGACAGGCTCGGCAAAACATCGACAGGCGGCGATATCGCCTTTCTGTGCAGAGGACGGGACAGGATTATCTGTCCTTCTGTAATATAACCCGTCAGGTCCGGCACAGGATGCGTCTTGTCGTCCTCAGGCATCGTCAATACCGGCACCATCGTAATAGAGCCTTTTTTACCCTTGATTCGCCCGGCCCTTTCATAAATAGTTGCAAGGTCGGTGTAAAGATAACCCGGATACCCTCTCCGGCCCGGTACCTCTTTTCTGGCGGCGCTTATTTCACGAAGTGCCTCGCAGTAGTTGGTCATATCGTTCAAGATTACCAGTACGTGCATATCCAGATCGAATGCGAGGTACTCGGCCGCCGTAAGTGCAAATCTTGGCGTCGCTATACGTTCGATAGCCGGGTCGTTCGCAAGGTTAACGAACATAACCGCACGCTCAATCGCACCTGTCTGATGAAGGTCGTCGATAAAGAATTGTGCCGCCTCGAATGTGATTCCCATCGCTGCAAATACCACTGCAAAATCTTCACCCTCTGCGAGAATCGTTGCTTGCCGCGCTATCTGGGCCGTTATCTGATCGTGCGGCAGGCCGGAGCCTGAGAATACCGGCAGCTTCTGACCTCGCACGAGCGGATTAAGACCGTCGATTGTGGATATGCCTGTCTGAATAAATTCGTTCGGATAGTCGCGGGCAAACGGATTAATCGGCTTGCTGTTAATATCCAGCCGCTTCTCAGGAATAATGGCCGGGCCGTCGTCTTTAGGCTCACCAAGACCGCTGAAAACCCTGCCTAAAATATCAGGCGAGACGGCCAGCTCTAACGGCTTGGCCAGAAACCGAACCGTGCTTTTCTTGACGTCGATACCTCGCGTGCCCTCGAAGACCTGGACGAGCACTTTATCGTTCTCGACCTGTAGAATCTGGCCGTGACGTATCGAGCCGTCTCCAAGCTCAATATCGACGATATGTCCGTACTTGGCTTCGTCAACCATCTCGACCATCATTAATGGCCCGGAGATGTCTGTTACTGTTTGATATTCTTTTATAGCCGGCATTTCATACTCCTATTTCGTATCTCAAAACAGAAAGAAGCGATTATCTATCCGTTATACGCCACCTTCAACTGTTGTATGTGTTCACCTGTACTCACCTGCTCATTCACTCATCTACCCATCCACTCATTTACGCATTTACTCTTCTACTCTTCAACTCATTAATGCTATTTAGACACTCCCGATGGGTGCAATTGTTTTATGTGTTCGTCTATCGCATCTCTTATTGCTGCGACCTTTGTTACAAATTCATGCGGGATATACTTTGCTCTTGCGATTTCTTCCCGGACAGCCAATTTGAAGATATCAGCAGTTTCAATTCCGGCCTCAATTGCTCCGAGGGCCTGCCTGTGGAAATGCAAAATAGTTTTCAGCATTTCGTATTGTTTATCCATCGATGTATAGGTATCAACCTCGTGGAATGCGTTCTGGTGAAGAAAATCCTCACGGATGGACCGGGATGTCTCCAGCGCAAGCCGGTCCTGCGGTGAAAGAGCATCTGCACCGACCAGCCGCACAATCTCGATAAGTTCAGCTTCCTGTTCCAGTAAACTCATAGCCTGGACCGACAACTGTTCCATCTCATCGCCCTGTTCCTTATTTTCAAAGCACTCTCTGAGGTATTGCTTATAAAAACTGTACGAAGTTAGCCAGTCTATCGCCGGAAAGTGTCTCTGATAAGCAAGCTCGCCTTTGAGTGACCAGAAGACCTTGACTACGTGCAGTGTCGCCTGCACGACGGAATCGGACAAGTCACCGCCGGGGGGGCTTACGGCGCCTATAATCGACAAAGCTCCTTCTCGTTCGGGGCTTCCGCAGCACTGGACTCGGCCGGCTCTTTCATAAAATGCGGCGATTCTCGCGGCGAGATATGCGGGGTAACCTTCTTCGGCGGGCATTTCTTCCAGGCGGGTCGAAATTTCGCGCATGGCTTCTGCCCATCTGCTTGTGCTGTCTGCCATCAGAGCCACGACATAACCCATATCGCGGAAATACTCAGCTAAGGTAATTCCGGTATAAACGGAGGCTTCTCGTGCGGCAACGGGCATATTCGAGGTGTTTGCAATCAGAACTGAGCGTTTCATTAACGGCTCGCCGCTTCGTGGGTCCTTTAATTCCGGGAACTCAGTTAAAACGTCGGTCATTTCATTGCCTCGTTCGCCGCAGCCGACATAGACCACGATGTCTGCGTCGACCCATTTTGCCAACTGATGCTGAACGACCGTTTTTCCGGTTCCAAAGGGGCCTGGCACACAGGCCGTTCCGCCCTTGGTGATTGGGAAAAAAGTATCGACGACCCGCTGGCCTGTAACAAGAATATTGTTCGGCGCGAGGCGTTTAAGCGTCTGCCTGGGGTTGCGGACAGGCCATTTCTGCATCATTTTCAGCTCGGTTTCGGAGCCGTCGTCGGCAATGACTACTGCTATAGTTTCAACGACCGTGTAATCTCCTTCGTGTATTCTTTGTAAAGTTCCCTTTACGCCGGACGGGACCATAATCTTGTGCTCAACAAGCGTAGTTTCCTGTACCTTACCTATGATATCTCCTGGGCCGACCTTCGTTCCATCTCCTACCGTCGGTACGAAGTGCCATTTCTTTTCCCTGTCCAGGCCGGGCAGGGCACTGCCCCTGCTCATAAACTCACCTTCGAGTTCAACAAGCGAGTCCAGAGGCCTTTGGATACCATCGTAAATACTTTCAATCAGGCCGGGTCCCAGCTCAACACTCAAAGGCGCCTCGGTATCGACAACAGGCTCACCCGGTCCTATTCCCGTGGTTTCTTCATAGACTTGAATCGAGGCCAAATCGCTGTGCAACTCCACAATTTCGCCTATGATGTTCAATTCACCCACATGGACAACATCGTACATTCTCGCACCGGCCATGCCCTCAGCAACAACAACAGGGCCTGCGACTT
>Ga0307379_10006618_pt1 | contig 15892 bp, 13 predicted proteins | sample UN2MG_FD_202237 | JGI IMG/M metagenome (GOLD analysis project Ga0307379, IMG submission 202237) | Soil microbial communities from Risofladan, Vaasa, Finland - UN-2 | ecosystem: Environmental > Terrestrial > Soil > Coastal area > Acid sulfate soil | place: Finland: Risofladan, Vaasa | collected... | reverse complement strand
AACGGCCAGAAATTTATCGAAGACGGCTCCGGCATTTTGACGCACTGCAACGCGGGGGCGCTTGCGACAGCCGGACAGGGTACGGCCCTGTCGTTGATGTTCGAGGCACATAATAATGGGAAGAAGTTCAAGGTTTACGCCGATGAGACCCGTCCGTTGCTGCAGGGCGCTCGACTTACGGCCTGGGAGCTTAAACAGGCGGGAATTGATGTTACTCTGATTTGCGATAATATGGCCGGGTGGCTGATGAAGCAGGGAAAGGTCAACGCGGTTATAACCGGCGCCGATAGAATCGCGGCAAACGGCGATGCGGCTAATAAGATTGGCACTTACAGCCTGAGTATTCTCGCCAGAGAGCACGGCGTACCGTTTTATATCGCGGCGCCGTCGAGCACGTTCGATTTGAGTATAAAAAGCGGAGCCGAGATACCGATTGAACAAAGGGCCGCCGAGGAGGTAACATACTTCGGCGAAAGACGAACCGCACCGGAAGGAGTCAATATTTACAACCCGGCATTTGACATAACAGAGGCAAAGGATATAGCTGCTATCATTACCGAAAGAGGAGTAATCGAAAAACCAAATTTCGATAAGGTTTCCGAACACCTGAGCACCCTTTAGGATAGTAAAATTGGCTTTGATTGGGTTTGAATTGGCTTTGTTTTGGCTTAAATTGGGTTTGTTTTTGGCTTTATTGGCTTTGAATTGGGTTTGAATTGGGTTTGTTTTTCCACTCCGCCAAGTGTCTAAATTTACGTATCTCATTGTTACGAAAGTGCTTATGCTCATTTTGTCATTTCCAAAATTGGGTTTGTTTTGCATAATTTGCTTATAAATTCGTACGTAAGAATTCGTAGAGATTTGGTAGTCGTTGGTGAAGAGTGAGTTAAAGTGCCTAAAGTGACTAAAGTGAGCTAAAGTTGGGTATTCCATATTCCAGATCTCATATTTCATATTGTGGGCTTAGGCCCCCTGTTGTAGGCCAAGGAAGCAGCTCTTCCCCTGTTGAACGCCAAGTTAGCAGCCCCCGGGGATAAACTCGGGTAAACTAAGGGAGTAAAAAAACACTCCCTCTATAATTAGACGAGTGTGCAGTTTTGAGTCGAAAATTTGGCTATTTTTTTTGTAATATTGTTCGTAAGTTGTTTTTAGGAAAGGAGATAAAAAATTTTGAAAATTTAGATTTTTGTTTTTAAGTGTGAGCGTTTTTTGCTGTTTTTTACCGCGGATTAGACGGATTTTTTATGGTGGACAGGTGTGTGTGGGAGGGGGATTAGTAAATTGTGGGCTTAAAGGAAGCAAATTTCAGGGAGACGCAGAATATGATAGAGAACCTGTAAGACCATTTTGAACTGCGGGATGAGGATTAATCCGGGAAAACATCAGAACAAATATATAATAATTGGCGGCCTTAAATATAATGTAACCCGCAGTGTAATATAGTCATATGACAAGTTATTGATGATTTAAGCCAGACTTTAGTTTAAAATATTGAGGATTATTTTGCTTTATGATTAAAATCTATACCACTATTTGGGCAAAATAAAGGCATAAGTGCTTTATACATAGGCAGATACTGTATTTCGCTTGACATAGGCCAAAATATATCATATGATTTAATAGTAATGTTGACAGCTATGCGAACCGACTATATGATTAGGGCGTATAGAAAAAGTGAAAGGTTTGTTTAAGCAAGGATGCAACACGATATTAATGAAATAAAATGTAAACTAGCAAAGCTTGCTAGGCAAAAGGACAAAAGAGATGTTGGTATTGGTCCTGAAGAACCGACCAGATGGTGGACAATGTCCGTTACAGATCCACGGAGCGGAAAACCATTTACGCCAGCAGGAGCTTGGGATTTTATTGCAGAAGAATTGGATAAAAAAGAAACTACTATCAAACAAGTCTTGATGAAAAAACCGTGTGGAAAGTTGGGGTATGCATTTCGCGTTAGAACTGAGTCCGGAATAATATATATTAAAGTCAGATTAGGAAAAAACAAAATAATTGGCCGAAGTTTCCATACTTAGGAAAGGACGTATATTATGAATAAAAAATCAGACACAAAGAAAAATGATACATTAGTTTCTGATAAATATATGTGTGGTGACTGTGGGAGCAAGAAGATAAAAACAACTTGGCAATCTTACAAATTTCCTTATGGAGTAGGTACAAATACTATCGAATTGTCATGTGAAGTACCTGTACGAAACTGTGTTGACTGTGGATTTAGCTTTATGGATGGAGAGGCTGAAGACATATGTCATGTAGCAATTTGCAAGCACTTGGGTGTAATGCCACCAGAACAAATTAAAGCTCTACGAGGATTATATAAACTCACTCAAACACAATTCTGCGAAGTTACTAAATTAGGAGAAGCAACATTATCTCGTTGGGAAAGAGGAATCGTTGTACAAAATAATGCTTATGACAATTATTTGTACTTGCTTGGTTTTATAGAAAATATTGATAGACTTCAGCACCGCCAGAAGCAAAACATTCTAACAATATTACCCCCTTTAGAAAAATTCCAATCAAGTTTTCGCGAAATAGAAATAACAGAAGATTTAATAAGAAAACAAGAAGAATTTGAGCTTCAACCATCCCGAACTGTTAGAGGATAAAAAAATATGTATGTAGTAACTTTCTATTCATTCAAAGGTGGGGTTGGAAGAACTCTTGCTCTTGCGAATGTAGGATTGGAATTAGCACGTACTGGTCGACGTGTTTTATTAGTTGATTTTGATCTTGAGGCTCCTGGAGTCCACACATTTAAACTAATGAAGCCCAAAGACGCTTCTTTAGGATTAGTTGATTATATTTCGGACTATATCAGTAATAGATCCGCTCCAGATGTGCGAAATTATATATACGAGGCATTAGGAGTGGGGCAAAATGATGGACGTCTATGGATAATGTCCTCTGGGAAAAGCGGTGCAGAATATTCCAGAAAACTTAGTGCTATACATTGGGAAACTCTATACAAGAAACAAGATGGTTTCATAATGTTTGAAGACATGAAAAAACAATGGGAATCGTCTTATGAACCTGATTATGTATTGATTGATTCTCGCACTGGGCACACAGATACTGGAGGAATATGTACAAGACAACTGCCTGATGCTGTGGTTACTTTATTCTTTCCAAATGAACAAAATCTTGCGGGTTTGAAACCGATTGTCTCATCCATACGAGCTGAGGATAAAAAGAGCAAAAAAGAAACTCAATTACATTTCGTTATGTCAAACGTACCTGATTTGGATGATGAAGACGAAATCCTCGCCAATCTAGAAACACGGTTCAAAGAAGAACTCTGCTATAAATCTCTGACAGTAACAATACACAGATATGATAGTTTGTCGCTGCTTCAACAATCGCTTTTTGTTGCAGAAAGACCAAAAAGTCGTCTGGCACGAGAATATAAAAAATTGACGCAAGAAATTACGGAGCGAAATATTCAGGATAGAGAAGGTGTCTTACAAAGGTTAAGTAGAAAAAGAAAACGGATCTATTTTGATGAAGAGATTATAGAGAACGAGGAAAACCGCATTAATGAGATAGTAAAATATCATGCAAAGGATGGCGAACTCCTATATTTATTAGCAATGGATCTGAAGCGGCTTGGTCGTTCAAAAAAATCGGAGATGCTGCTAAGCCTATCTATTGATTGTGGTTATCGTTCTCCTGAAGCTATGTTAAGTAAAGCAGAGACACTTCAGAAAGATGGAAATAATGAAGGAGCACTGGATTGTGTTTGGGAAGTGTTTAGCTCTGACAAATTAAATCGCGAGCAAATAGGCCTCGGAGTTGATATCCTAAGAAGAATTGAGCCCACAAAACTTCTTGAAATTGCAGAAACCGTTGCTTTTAAATCTTTGAGTGTTAATAAATGTATGTGGATATCAAGTGAACTGAGTTGGTGTGAGCAAGGTTTGCAAGCAAAGGTTGATTTATTATCGCGATATTACAAAGATCCAAGCCAAAGTTTGTCAGATGTTGGAAGAGTAAAAAATGAGCTTACTCTTGCTCTTATCGGTCTTGGAAAATTTGAGGATGCTATAAAACTTTTTGGAAGAGGTCGACCAAAGCCAGAGGATTTGGAAATTGTTGATTGTTTTAATTATGCAATGGCAGAATGGGGACTTAAAGGATCCCCACCACAAGACATGTTTGGCCATGTGGTCGAGTTAGACGATAAGAATAAAGGATTCCATCTCGCAAATTATCTTCAATGCCTAACAATTGCATTATGGGTGATTGAGAAACGCAAAGAGGCATTAAAACAATTGCAAAAAGCTATTGATATAATATCTGAGAAACCAAGTGACGAATTTAGTTGCTGGAGATATTTAACTGTGACACCGGAGCAATTCCGTGATGATTGCGATTTGATTGGACAATTAATCGAGGGGAAAGATGTCAAACCTCTTTTTTGGAGTAAGTAACAGAGAACTTGACGAGAGTCAGGCTTTTAAATGATTAATGATGAGTGATAATTGATTAATGGAGTCGAGATTATATAGCATTTCTACCGGAGGCCAGCATGAGCATCATACAATCACGCAGGATGCGAAGCGACGGAGTGATAAAAAATTAGTGCGAACCGCAGGTAGAAATGCAGTTAGCATATCCGGGCAACCACGCGGGGTTGCACCTACGGCAGGGCAGGCTCTTTTAATTGATTAACGATTTAGTAACAAGGGTAGGCCTGGGATTATTAATCTACTGCGACGACTTCTTTAATTTCAGGGATTTTTTCCTTTAGGATTCTTTCGATACCCATTTTCATCGTCATCGTAGCGCCGGGGCAGCCCTGGCAGGCCCCCTGCAGGCGGACTTTGACGGTATTGTCGGCATCAATCCCGACCAGCTCAACATCGCCGCCGTGGCTTTTAAGACTATCTCGAACGGCCTCGATTGTGTCCTGGACCTTTTCTTCCAAAGTTTTTTCTGCGTTAGCTTCGCTGCAACCGCAATTTTCACACATAACAAATCTCCAATAAATTTAATCAGCGGTATCATTATACCAGCAATTATAATTTTGGCCAGTCATTTTTATGCACAGGGGGAGAAAATGTAGGCGGCAAGGCCATTCCCTCGGCTCCGCTCGGGACAGGCCTGGCCGTGTTCACGGGCTTGAAGCCTGTGCCACGGTAAAAGGGAAAAAAACTTTATTGCCGGCCATCGAAATCGCCGAAAATAATTGACAGAGGTTGTTAGTTATTGTATAATACCCTCGTATTTGTTTGAAAACAGGCAAATACGACCCTGAGACTTCCCTGTATGGGATGGTTACGGGATTATGGCTGGGTTTTGAATCTTCGGATGATTTGGTCGTTTCCGAGCAGAAACGGCTGGCTCGCCGGAGGGGGCCCCCGTAAGAGCCATAATTGAAGGCTGCCGTCCCCGCGCTTTCGAGCGAAAGCAAGAGCGGGGGTAATCACAGTGCGGGAGCCGCCGGAATAACAAAAGGGGTTTCATCTTGTCCGCGTGTGTGCGGAGTTCAAGATGTCAGCCCGCGGTGTTTGTCAGGAAAGGAAAAGAAATGAAGTCCAAATCCCGCGCGTCGGCCGGTTCGGCCGATAAATCCAACATTAAAACAGGCGCACAAATCATCGTCGATACGCTCATCGAACAGGGTGCCGATACGATATTCGGATATACCGGCGGTGTGGTGCTGCCCTTGTTCGACAAGTTATATGATGCGCCGATTAATTTCATTGTCCCGCGTCACGAACAGGGCGGCTGTCATATGGCCGATGGGTTTGCCCGCGCCAGCGGAAAGGTCGGCGTCGTAATAGCCACCAGCGGGCCCGGCGCCTGCAACCTGGTTACCGGCCTTGCTACGGCGAATATGGATTCGGTGCCGCTGGTTGCACTGACCGGACAGGTCCGCACTGAGCTTATCGGAAATGACGCATTCCAGGAGGCCGACACTACCGGCATTACCCGTCCCGTTACGAAATACAACTGTATCGTCAAGGACATTAAAGACCTCGCCCGCACGATTCGGGAGGCGTTTTATATTGCCTCGACGGGCAGGCCCGGCCCTGTCCTTATCGATATACCGGTTGATGTTGCGGTCAATAAGCATCGCAGCGACGGTTCGAAGGAGATGAAGCTTCCCGGTTACCGTGTTCGCAACGAGGGACACGCAAGGCAGATATCTACGGCCGCCAAAGCGATAAATAAATCAAGGCAGCCGGTGCTTTACGTCGGCGGCGGTGTTATTACAGCCAACGCAAGCAAGGAGCTTAGAGAATTGGCTGAAAAAGCGCATCTGCCCGTAACAATGACACTTTTAGGATTGGGCAGTTACGACCAGAGAAAACCGGAATCTCTGGACATGCTCGGGATGCACGGCTCGGCGTATGCGAATTATGCCGTTCAGGAGTGCGATTTGCTTATTGCCGTCGGTGCGCGGTTCGACGACCGGGTTACGGGCAAAATCGAAACGTTCGCTCCGCACGCGAAGATAATACATATCGATATCGACCCTTCAAGCATATCAAAGAATGTCATCGTTGATATTCCTGTTGTGGGCGACGCCAAAGTCATTCTTGGCGAGCTGGTTAAGGAAGTCGAACACCACGAGAGAAAAAAATGGTTCGATAAAATCGCCGAGTGGAAAGAGAAGTTTGCCTTTCGATATGACCAGAAATCAACTACGATTAAGCCGCAGTACGTTATCGATGAGATTTGCCGTCAGACCAAAAACGGCGCAATCGTAACGACGGGCGTCGGCCAAAACCAGATGTGGGCCGCTCAATTTTACAAATTTATCAAGCCCAGGCAGTTCATAAGCTCGGGCGGACTCGGGACTATGGGGTTTGGCCTCCCGGCCGCGATAGGGGCACAGATAGCCAAGCCCGACATGACAGTTGTTGATATCGACGGCGACCACAGCTTCAATATGACGATGACGGAGCTTTCTACGGCGGTCGAACATAAGCTGCCAATCAAGGTCTGCATACTGAACAACGGTTTTATGGGAATGGTTCGACAGTGGCAGGAGCTTTTCTATGGTAAGCGTTATTCCAAGAGCTATCTGTCCAATCCCGATTATGCAACCGTTGCACGCGCCCTGGGTGCGGTCGGGATAACCGTCGATAAAAAAGCCGATGTCTCCAAAGCGGTAAAGCAAATGCTGACCGAAAAGATGCCCTGCGTTGTTGACTTTAAAGTCGAGAGCGAAGAAAATGTTTGGCCGATGGTTCCGGCGGGCAAAAGTATCGATGAGATGAGCGGGCTTGATATACTGGAAAGGTTAATCTGATTTTAGCTTAAGAAAGTTGGATGAAAAATGAAGCATATAATAAGTGCATTGGTTGAAAACAAGCCCGGCGTTCTGGCCCATGTTGCGGGGATGTTCGCGGCCCGGGCGTTTAATATTGATTCTCTGGTTGTCGGGCGGACCGAAGACCCGCAGCTTAGCCGGATGACGATTGTCGTTGTCGGCGACGACAGGGTCCTCGAACAGGTTCGAAAACAATTAGCCAGGGTTGTGCCGGTTGTCAAGGTTCAGGATTTCGTCGGCAAGCCGGTGGTAGCGCGCGACCTGATGCTTATAGCCATTTCGGCGCCGCCTGAGAAGCGCTCTGAAATCTTATCGCTCATAGAAATGTTTAAGGGCAAGGTTGTCGATATCGGCCAAAAGTTTGTCATGGTCGAAATCAGCGGGCCTGAGGCCAAAATCGAAGCATTCATCAACGTCTGCAAACCTTATGGGATTAAGAGCGTCGCAAGAACAGGAACAATAGCGATGCCGCGATATGGAAAAATCGAACCCTAATCCGTATATCACCGGGCTACAGGCAGGATGCGAACGCGGGATTGGCACGCCTATAAATTCCTTGCCTAATCGCCGGCTTTTACTATAATATGCAGGTTCGAAATCCGGCTGTTGAATGCACGACTCACAGTTTGGCCAAAATCGAGCCGGATTTTGGGTTTTTCAAGAGGTTCAAATGTAGGAATCAAAGGGATAATAATTCCCGGAATACAAAAAAATTAGGAGAATTGAAGTTATGGCAGCAAAAATCTATTACGAAAAAGACGCTCCGATAGATGCGTTAAAAGCTAAAAAAGTAGCGGTAATTGGTTACGGCAGTCAGGGTCATGCCCACAGTCTGAATCTTCGCGACAGCGGGATAGAGGTGGCTGTGGCCGAGCTGGAAGGTACGGATAACTTTAAGCTGGCGACAGAGCACGGCTTCGCTCCGGCCGATGTAAAGACGGCTATGGAAGGCGCGACGCTTATTATCATCACCCTTCCGGACGAGATTCAGGCAAAAGTCTATGCCGATGCAATTGGTCCCAATTTAGCGGCGGGCCAGACACTCGGTTTTTGTCACGGTTTTAACATTCACTTTAAGTATATTGTGCCGCCAGAGACTGTTAACGTTGTGATGATTGCTCCGAAGGGACCCGGACATTTGGTTCGCAGCGAGTACGAAAAAGGCGGAGGTGTGCCGAACCTTATAGCCATCGAGCAGGACGCTACCGGCGACGCCAAACAAATCGCTCTGGCCTGGGCGAATGGAATAGGCGGCGCCCGCGCGGGGATTATTGAAACAACATACAAAGAAGAAACTGAAACGGATTTGTTCGGTGAGCAGTGTGTCCTTTGCGGCGGCCTGACGGCGCTTATCAAAGCCGGCTTCGAAACGCTGGTGGAAGCAGGCTATCAGCCGGAGATTGCCTATTTCGAATGTATGCACGAGGTTAAACTGATAGTTGACCTTATGTACAAGGGCGGGATGAGCTATATGCGGTACAGCATCTCAAATACCGCCGAATACGGTGACCTGACCCGCGGGCCGAGAATCATCCCCCCACAAACCAAAGACGAGATGAAAAAGATATTGTCGGAAGTTACATCCGGCCAGTTCGCCAAAGAATGGGTCAATGAATATAAGTCAGGACTTAAAAACTTCAATGCCCTGTACGAAAAAGACCACGAGAGTCAACTGGAAACGGTCGGGCGAAAATTGCGCGACATGATGAAGTGGATTGATTCGAAAAAAGTCTAAAAGCAACAAGCTTGTTTCGTGAATCCTTGTTCGCCACACGTACGAAAGGCCAGAGGGAAGATGTCATGGGACGGATAAAATCAAAGCAAATCAGGACGGTTTACGTATGTATCTTCGCCGCTTTGGCTATGCTCGCTTTGCAGGCGGGCTGTTCGGCCGTGAGCCCATGGATGAAGGCCCTGCATCGTTCCCGTCAGGCGAGGCTTTCGGCCCCCTATGACCGGATAGCAGTAAAGCAGAGCATCATTCAAAACACGGTTCCTATGATTCAAAGGCTGAATGATGAGTCGCAAGCCGACTTAGCAGCGGCTGAGATGATTAGCCACAGTGAGAACGTCGTTGTCTCAATGGGACAAAGCAAGGATGGTTATCAAACATGGTTCAATATGGTTACTTTCAGTGAAAATGAGCTGAACGTGGTTCGTAAGTATTTCTTCGTTGTTGATGACAAGACTAAAAGTATTCAATTCGAACCAAACCAGGGCCTTCGGTTTGACTGCGAAATAGAATTGGAAAAAGAAGTGTTTGCCGACCCCGGCACAAGTGATAACGCAAGAAGAATTGAAATACTGCGCAACGTCTTAAATTATCTTCGCAAGGACATGAATGAGCTTCGCGATGATCCGGATACGCCCGACCAGGGCAATAGAATGCTTGATATTTGCAGGATGCTCATAAACCAGACATTCGATGTGATTTTGCGTGAACTGGACAGATCCCCTGTACTTGCATCGAGACTGAGTCAGGCCGGCGGTGTCGAATTCGATCACATTAATTTTGACAAAGGCAAAATCCAACTGGTTGTTAAAGGGGACATTGCAACGGTCAAAATCCGCCTGGGCGCATTTGCGCACATGATTGAAGCACAACAAATCAAACTAAAAAAAGAGCGGGTCGATAAGCCGAGTTCTGTATTTCGCCGATAACGGCGAACGGCAACCATTTATCTTGACCAACTGTTGCCAGCTGGCTCTCCGGCACCCATTTGAGTTTGCACTCTGAACAGATGCCCGAAGCGACCTACCCGCCGGTTGAGCGGTAAGCTTAACCGCTCATACTCGGGCCGAGTAACCGGCCACTTGGTCTTGCAGGCGGTGGGGTTTGCCCTGCCGGCGATGTCACCAGCGCCGCGGTGCGCTCTTACCGCACCATTTCACCATTGCCTCCCGAACTCACAAAGTGAACTCAAGATCGGCTGTGTATTTTCTGTGGCACTTTCCCGCGGGTCGCCCCGGGTGGCCGTTAGCCACCACCGTGCCCTGTCCTGCCCGGACTTTCCTCCCCCGCCGTTTTGCTTGGCAAAAGCGAAGCAGCAGGGGCGGTCGCCAGACCCACTCTTTTAATCGATTATTTACTTTTGAATATTCTATTATCAACTACGATTTATTATAGCAAAAGTGCGTTTTGTTGTCCACCCCGCCCTTAAAGTTATGATATAATATTACCATGAAGGTTATGAGAAATCATACAACATTGAAAAAGATGACCAAACAAGACGACTGCTACGTTGATGCATCGCCCCGGGAAAGGGTCAGCTTTATCTGGCAGCTCACCGCTGAATTATGGTCATTAAAGGACAAACAACATGTTAAACAAAGATTACAAAGAAATGTTACAAATCTTATCAGGAATAAGGAGTCAACAGGCCGTGAAAAAGATAAACTTGATGCGAAATATCTGCGCGGCAATCACGATACCTGATATTACACCTGACTACGAATATGCCCAAACGCTGTACATTTCAGTAGTACACCTGTATATCTTGTGATGGATTTAGAAGAAAAAACCTAATTAGGACACGGTCAGAATCTTACTATTTCGATATGTTTCCTGAAATGCTCATCATCGGTTTCGGGGAAATCGTTTCTGAAGTGGACGCCTCGACTTTCCTGCCGCTCTTGCGCTGACTGTGCCATAAGAAGGCAAACTGTCAGCATATTCTGGCATTCCCAGCCATCGGGCGAATCAAAGATTTTGTCCATCACATAGCGCTGCCAGAAACTGATAATCTCCTGGGTCTCACTGAGCAATTGCGCCCAGCGGGTGATGCCGAGATTTCGCCACATAAGGGCCCGAAGTGAATTCCTTACATCGTCGGCGTCCAGACGGGTACGGTCCGAATGGGGTATTCGATATCTTATCAAAGGATGCTTGAGATGGGTGGCGCTGGCTTCTGTTCCCTGGGAAGCAGCCTTCCCGGCCGTTTTGCCGAATACCAGACCTTCGAGCAGTGAGTTACTGCCGAGCCTGTTTGCGCCGTGCAGACCGGTGGAAGCTATCTCACCGCAGGCGTAAAGATTCTCGATGTTTGTTTTAGCCAGGCTGTCGGTTTTTACGCCGCCTATCATATAGTGTGCGCTGGGCCGAACAGGGATAAGGTCGTGAGCAATATCTATATCGAAACTTTCGAGCAGCTCGTTAATGTGCGGAAACCTTTTCGCAAAATATGCCTTATCGATGTGCCGAACATCCAGATAAACATGTGTTGACTCGGTTTTTCGCATCTGCGTAAGCATGGCCCGGCTTACAATATCACGAGGGGCAAGCTCGGCGGCCTCGTGGTAGTCCTTCATAAAACGCTGACCTTTGTAATCCAGCAGCACCGCCCCTTCACCTCGAAGTGCCTCGGTTATCAAGGCCCGCGTCGCACCCGCGATGTAGAGCGTGGTCGGGTGGAACTGCATAAACTCCAGGTCCTGCAATACGGCACCGGCTCGGTAAGCCATAGCAATACCATCACCGGTTGCAACTTCCGGGTTCGTGGTTTCACGGTAGAGCCGTCCCGCCCCTCCGGCCGCCAGGATTGTGTTTGCCGCCCAGATTATCTGGGGGCTTCTGTGATTATCATGGCCGACGATTCCGGTGCACTTGTTGTCCTCGTTGGTGAGCAAATCGATAGCATAGAAATTTTCCAGTATTCTGATATTCGAGTTCTGCCTGACTTTTTTTATCAGTGCCTCTAAAATTATCCTCCCGGTTTCATCACCGTGGGCATGAGCAACACGAGGATGACTGTGGCCGCCTTCGAGTGTAGTGGCGATATGACCGTCAACCTGGTCGAATTCAGTATCCCACTGGAGCAGTTGCTCTATCAGCGACGGTCCCTGGCGAACGACAAGGTCAACTATTGCCTCATCACATATCCCGCAGCCGGTCTTAAGTGTATCGGCTATGTGTGACTCGAATGTGTCCGCTTTACTCAGCACCGAGGCAATGCCCCCCTGGGCTTGGGCGGTGTTACAGTTTCTGACGGTATCTTTGCATACGACGATGACATTGCAGTGCTCGGCTGCTTCAATGGCGGCACGAAGGCCCGCGATGCCCGCCCCTATAACCAGACAATCCGTAAAAAGCTGGTGCGTCGAGATAGAATCGATATTTACCAGATAGCGCCTGGGCTCGGTATGTGCACCATCCTGTGGTTTGGGTACCTGTTTATCTTCCGGCTGAGCAGTCATAATTATTACCTGTATATATATTCTTTCGAACTGCCGTTAAGGTTCGATAGTTTTTGGGGTATTCTGGTTTTTAGTTTTTCTTACGACCCAGGACAATCTCGCCCTTGAACACTCTTTTGTCATCGGCATATTTAAGTACAAAGTTCTGGAGCTCTTTTGTAGGTGCCGTCAGAATAAGCTTGTCCTCAATGAACGTATGTTTGACGGCGTTTGGCTCTTCTTTGAGAAGTTTCTCCATCTCTTCATCATTTGTTGACCACATTTTCAACTTAGGCCCGTTGAAGTCTATCTTTATAAACGTATGGGCCGGTATTAAGAAGAAGGAGTTAAAAGGCAGCTCTAACTTGTTCGGGTCCTCTATTTCCCATGGCGGCTCGCTCGGATAAACATCTAAAAAGAGCCTGTTCTCCTTGGGAGTCCTTACGGACTGCAGCCTGACCAAACGAGCAACAAACGAGCCTTTTTTGCCTTCCTCATCTGAAAAAACCAGGTTATATGCATTGTTCGGTTCTTCGATACGATTGAATTCCCACGTAGTTTCAGGGCTGTTGGGATCATCCACCCACCTGCCGAGCAGTTTTTCTTCGAACACTACATCCTTTTCAGTATAAAGCGGATGCAGCGACATAACAGGCACGCATCCTCCTAAAAGAGCTGCCAGCAAATAAAAAAGTGCCTTTTTTGCCCGCCTTTCGGATACAATTCTCCGGACACTCATTTTTCGGCCTCCTTTTGAAATCCACCATTTATCAGACGATTATTGATTATTTTCGATTATCAATTGTCAATTGTCAATTGCAAAGAAGGCTTAAAACCGATAGATTGCAAAGTTTAGAATTTAAACAGGCTGTGAAAAACTTTGAAAAAGGAGCAGGTACGTTGGAATTGGAGCTGTCCGGCTGGATTATTGTGGCGCTGTGCGCGATGTTGGTGGGGATTGCAAAAACGGGGATACCCGGGGTCGCAATCCTGGTTGTGCCTTTGATGGCAATTGCGGTTCCCGCGCGGCAATCCGTGGGTGTTCTGCTCGGCATCCTGATACTGGCAGATATATTTGCCGTAGCCTATCATCGGCACAATGCCAGGTGGACTCACGTGCTGCGGCTGCTGCCGCCCGCTCTTGCGGGGATTGCCGCGGGGTATTTTTTTCTGCGCCTGATAAATGATGATAATCGGCTCAAACCGATTATCGGCGGGATAGTTTTATTGATGCTGGGCGTCCATTTTTGGCGGACAAAAACCAGGGGTAAAGATGCGGCCATTCCGACTCAATGGTGGTTTGCTTTGGTGCTGGGTTTTATGGCCGGCGTAACAACGATGATGGCCAACGCCGCCGGGCCCGTTATGGTCATCTATCTTCTGGCGATGCGATTGGAAAAAATAGAATATGTCGGGACCCAGGCGTGGTTTTTCTTCGTTGTCAACTGGCTGAAAGTACCGTTCAGCAGTAACCTTAATATGATGACAGCCGAATCGGTGAAGCTTGATTTAATGATGCTGCCGTTTATTGCGGCCGGCGCGGTGATTGGGATATTTTTTCTAAAACGAATCCCGCAAAAAACATTCGCCGCCGTTGTTCAGATTTTAGCAGCCGTTGCAGCCGTCAAACTTTTATTTTTTTAATCGTCAAACTCTTTACAGCAAATCCGCGAAATGGTTTGCATAAAAACTACTAAAAAGCGATTATTGAAATCATTCAACTTTACGGCGAAAATGGTTAAGCTTTCAATACTAAGTAACTGTATGGTATTAATGTTTCAGAGGGTAACCAGATGAACCTTGTATATATCGACGAGTCAGGAAATACAGGACTTAACCTGAAGGATTCTCAACAGCCTGTGTTCCTTTTAGCGGCGATGATTTTACCTGAATCAAAATGGTTTTCGCTAGAAAAACTCTTTCTCGATATTGCCCGGAAGTATTTCGGACATCCGCTTCCCAGTCCATTTGAGATTCAGGCAAAAGACCTCAAAAGTGGACGTGGTTTATTTAAAAAATTAACTTTTCCACAGCAACTTTCTTTTCGTGATGAAATGTTGCAGCTACTTCTGGTCAACAAAGTAGCCGTAATTTACAGACGAATTATCAAAAGCAAATTCGCGTCTTTCTGTGAAAAACATTATGGCTCAGGCATAAAAGTGAATCCCTATATAATGGCGCTACCTTTTGTGTGTATGGAGGTAGATCATTATCTCCGGAAGACCGGGAGTGAGCAGTTAGGCATGTTTATTTTCGATGAACAGAAAGAAACTTTGGAGGATGCTGAGCGTTCATTGCGAACACTTCGTTTGGATTCCAGCTCGATTCTTAAGACAACCAATATTATCGAGAAAGGTTTCTTTATCGATTCGTCTAAAAGCTTTGCTTTGCAATTAGTAGATTTAGCAGCGTACTATATTCGCAAATATGAAGAAAATGAATTAGGAATGCGAGTGAGTGATATCGACAAACAGACTTTCAACACAATCAAAGAGCTTGTATCAACTGGCATTGGTTCAAATGTTGTAGATATTCTCGAATGGGTCAAAAAGTACTATATAAAATAAAAAGAGCGGCTGCCCCATACGGGAGGGTCGCCAAACAGGCGGCCACTTACAGTCGCTCCATATATTATCGATTATAAACAGCATTAAATCAAATAAAAAATTAGCTTTTCGGCATTTTTTTCTCCAATTGTAATGGAAGACAAATTTGACAAAGCCAAAGCACGAATGCTCAAGCGGGACCTTAAGGGGCGCGGTATAACCAACGAGCAAGTGCTCAAAGCGATGGCTGAAGTTCCGAGGGAGGAATTTGTACCGGAGTCGTATCTTTCCCAGGCTTATGCCGACGGCCCGCTGCCGATTGGGATGGGCCAGACTATTTCTCAGCCGTACATTGTCGCCCTGATGACTCAGGAACTTTGGGTCGGTCCCGACTGTGAGGTTCTGGAGATTGGAACGGGCAGCGGATATCAGACCGCCGTGCTGAGTAAGCTGGCAAATAAAGTCTATACCGTAGAAAGATTTACCGAGTTGTCCGAGTCAGCCCAGGCTATCCTTGGCAGGCTGGGCGTCAGTAATGTTGAGTTCTATGTTGGTGACGGCAGTTGCGGCTGGCCGGAATCAAGGCTGCCGAAATCAGGATGCTTTGACAGGATTATGATTACAGCCGCGGTGCCTCAAATACCGGAGCCCCTGCTCAGACAGCTTGCAAACGGCGGCTTTTTAGTCGGGCCTGTCTGTTATGGCGGGGCACAGAAACTGATTGTCTGTGAAAAAAGACGGGACAAACTTATCGAAAGAGTGATTTGTGACGTCCGGTTTGTTAAACTTTTTGGGGAACACGCTTTCGAGCAATAGCATAAGAATTGCATTACTATATTTTGTTACCCAAACCAACTTAAATTTGATAATGTAT
>Ga0307379_10006617_pt1 | contig 15892 bp, 15 predicted proteins | sample UN2MG_FD_202237 | JGI IMG/M metagenome (GOLD analysis project Ga0307379, IMG submission 202237) | Soil microbial communities from Risofladan, Vaasa, Finland - UN-2 | ecosystem: Environmental > Terrestrial > Soil > Coastal area > Acid sulfate soil | place: Finland: Risofladan, Vaasa | collected... | reverse complement strand
GACAGCACGTGCAGGGCCAAGATCATGTCAGTTACCGACAGATCATTCAGCCCCGAAACAGCGGACACGAGATTGGCAAGTGCAGTGGCAAGCCCGGCGGCAGTGATCGCGGCCGCACAGGAGGCTTGCGCATCCACTGCTGACAGATCCTGGAGTGCACCTATTGCAGCAACAGCCAACGCCGCTTGGTAATTGGCCGACGCCGCTTGGTAATCGGCCGATGCGGCGTTGAGATCAATCGTGGCGATATCGTCCGTCACGTAATACATCCCGCTTTGCAGCGGCGTGTCCAAGTCAGCGTGAACGATGACAACGGCATATTGGCCCTGCCCCGGCCAACTGCCATGTGCGGTATTGAGGGCGATGTGGTATCGGCCGCTCGCACCCGGTGATTCGGTGATCGAGGCGTATAACAGGTTGTCAAACGTATCAACGGCCGCGCCGTCTTTGAACAGCGTCGTGTTGGAACTCAGATCCTCACTGACGAGCGCCGTGCCGTCAGACTGGATCGGAACCGCAAGGTCACGGATGATATCAACGCCGTTGGTGTACCACATGGCACAACTCCTCAGGTAACGTCATCAGGCAGGTCGGGCGGCGGCTCCGTGGCAATCTCGCCTTCAGTGGCAGGAAGCTTTAGCTTCGCGATGGCCCGCTCGACGAGGCCGATGGCCATGTCGAGATCGGTCAAGCCCGATGCGTCGGCCAGTTCGCCGGCGACCGATCCGGCCAGACCACGGGTGGTCAGCAGGGCCTGCTTCGTTCGGGGAAGCGAAGCCTGCAACTTCTCGTAGCAGTTGTTCCGTTCGAGGGCGTCGCGATAATCGGAAATGGTCATTCTCATCGTCAGACCTCCACTTCTATGAAGACATCGAAACTCACGCGGTTGTCGGCGCCAGCACCGTCGAAGATCAACCCATAGGCACCATTCGGAGCAGGAAGTGCTGGACCAATGGTGCTTCCGACATTCAGCATCATTTCCGCCGCAACAGGATAGGTTCCACGAGCAAACGTCCACACCTTACCGTTGTAGCCACCGATGGCCGGAGTATCATCATCAACGACGACTTCGACGATGGTGTGAAATCCCCCTTCATAATATTGAACCTTGATCGTCATCTGACCTGCGGAGATGATCTGCCCACCATAACCACCGTTGTATGCGAGACCTATGATCGACCCCGCCCACGGAAGTGACGCCTTGTAGTTACTGGAATTGTACCCGTGATTCCGCTGCCAGTTGCTGTTGGTGTCCTTGGGGAGGTTCACAGTATTCCACCGCTGCATCCAGTTGTAGATCAGCAGGCGCCGGTTCGTGATGTGCCCAACAGGACCCAACATATCAGCCTCACAGATAGATCACGTACGTCAGTTGAATTCTGCTCAGGAACACGCGGGCCTGGTGCAGATGGTCGAGCGAGTAGATGGGCTCATTGCCGGTCGATAGCCATTTTGCGGTCAGCTGATCGGTAAGCGGAAGCCGCCGCATGTACAGCACGATCTCCTGCACCAGCACCATCATCGTCTCGATTTCGGTATCGAGGTCGTCGGTGGTCAGCTTCTTCAGCACGCCAACCTCGACCATTACGTTATATTGGCCGGCCCCACGCACACCGATATCGATGTCTATCTTGCCCGGGGCAACGATCACGGTCAGCTTTCTATATGCCTTGTCGTCGCTCGCGAACAGCGGCAACACCTGGCGCACTGCCGTGAACGTCTCGCTGAACGTTTCCGCCGGAGCATTGTTGAGCTCGGTTACGACGGCATCGGCGATGTCGAGTGCGATCTGCATATCAGCCTTTCAGCCAGAACACGATGGCCGCTACGGCAGCGGCGACGACGGAGCTGATAACGGCAGTTGTTACGGATCGCCAGAATCTGCCACGTGCCCGTTCAGGCCGCTCCAGCCGATCGAGCCGCATCATCACGCCGGGGCTGTCATCCCCGCCTCGAATGGCCTTGTCGATCTTGTCGAGCTTCAGAAACAACAACCGAAATTTATCGAGGCATTCGTCTTTCTGCATGGCAGGGCAATCCTTACTCATCGTCCGTCACCTGTCGCGTGTGGATTCGATAGGTCACTCGGTGATCATCCGACCACCGCCAACCGTTCACGTCGCTGCCGGCCGGCACCACACGGTACTCAATGCCATCGGCTTCTCGAATCAGATCGCTTGGCTCCGGTGCGAACGGCAGATCGGCGGCCGTGACCAGGAAGTCGACGGTCGTGTCGCCTAGTTGCGAACCGTCGGCATTGACGACCTCATAGTTGCTCTTGCCCTTGGTGGCAACGACCTGATAGACCTGGCCGTCGTGTTCATAATCAATTTGCGTGGCGAGATGCAGCCGCCGCTGGGCCTGCAGCCAGTCCGAACCGGTTTTCAGAAGGTCGCTCATGCCACCGCTCCTACCGCCTCCGGCACATCGACGGCAAGGCCGGCGTCGCGGAGCAACATCCCGACAACCTGCGGATCGGCGAATTCCGCGGGCGACCACTGCCGGCAGGCGAGCCATCGCAGATAATTTTCGACCTGGGCCTGATCGGGCAGCCAACCGTCGAGCATCGCCTGCAGGTCGGCCCGTGGTCGTGCTTCGCGGATCTGTCTGGCCACCCCGCCCTCGATAGCCAGCGACGGCCCGAACGCCACGCACGGCACCCCGGCGACCAGCGCCTCATTGATCGCATTCGAGTTGATAGTGACAACGAATCGCGCACCCGCGAGCGCCTTGGTCAGTCCGGCTCCGGATCCGGTTGAGCGATAGGACAGTCGTTCGTTGGCGATGGTCAGCAAAGGGATGGGATTTTTCTGCTTGAGCGCCTGCATTGAGCATCGAGGATGCGGCCGGAAGAACTTCGGGATGCCCTTTGGCATCGCTCGTGCGACGATCCGCTGCAGTGACAGTGGGGCCTGCACGGTGCTATCGAGGAGCTGCGTGTCGCCCTCGACCTGGCCGAGGATCAGCACGTAGCCCGACGTGCGGTGCTGCATCGGATGGATCTGCGGGTAATGTAGTGCAAATCGTGCGGCCCCCTCGGGCGGGGCCGGCTGCCGCAGGAGTTTTCGCCACGATGCCCAATGCAGAATTCCCTCGTGGTCGGCCTGGCTGTAGAGGCGGCGGTTGAAAAAACCGTGCTCGAGACGAATCACCGGAACGCCGATTTTCCGGGCCACGGCCACGAATGCGGCAACCGGCTCGCGCATGCCATTCCACACGAAGGATACCTCGGGGACGCCACGGCACATACTGAAAAGGGAGCCGCCGGCGCTCTGATCATAGAACTCGGTGCGAAATCCGAGCTGCCGCAGCCCCTCTGCAATCCCAACCCACGGGCAGCGTTCGCCAAACACGGTATCCAACTTGCCGGCGATCACGGCCAGGCGCGTACCCGTACCGATGGTCCGTAGCGGCTTGATGCCGTTGCCGGCGATCCTGTCCGAAAAATCTCTTGCCCAGAGATGGATTGTGTAGGGAAGCTGTCCACCGGTCTCTGCTACCGTCCGCGCTACCCGCATATCGCCGGCGATCAGCTTGCGATAAACTTGCCCGGCCATCTCGGGGCCGACCCCGTACCACCAGGGCTTCGACGAGATCTCGACGAGATCGCGATGCTCGCGGGCGAACCGGCTGACGAGCTTCGGTCCGTAGGTGATTACGCCGGCGGGTGCGGTTGCGAGGATCATCTGCTTGATGATTGGCCAGACGGGACAATCGGCCGATGCAGCGATCACGCCGTTGCCCAGCCATTTCGGAGAAGTCGACTCGTATTGTTCCACGAGAAACAATCTGCTGCCATCGAGGTCCCACGCGCGTTCAGCATCGGCGAGCGAGCGGCACGGCCAGCAGTCGGTATCGAAATACCAACCGCCCTCGCGGGCCAGCACGCTATAGCGGATGAGGTCCGCCTTGCTGGCCAACTCGGGCATTTGGTCATAGATGGGGCGATAGGCCGGATCGAGCGCGTCCTCGCCGTGCACGCGGATCTCATGCTCGGGATTCAACCGGCGGAACTCGTCAATATTCCGTGGAACCCAATCGGGCTGTGGCGGGCCGATCCAGACGAAATGAATGATCTTCGGAATCATAGCAGGCTTTCCAGCCACCGGAGACGCTGCGTGTCACTCACAACCGATGTCCACGGGGGGTTACGCTGCGATTCAATGCGATACGGGAATGTCGTGAGCACCTGCTCATAACAGTACAGTCGGTGCTCGGTATCGTGCACAATGAACAGGTCGACGTGCCCGCGCAGTCGCTCGATAGAGCGAACTCGTGCAGCGGCAGGCTGCTGGTCGATGAGGGCCACGGACCATTGGCCGTCGAGCGGTGCGGCCGCCCAGTCAATAACGTGTACCACACGATGCATCGCGCTTGCCAAGTGTTGGAATCGCTTGATCCACTCAGAATCCGATTCCAAGCTGAGCAGTAATCGGTTCAGGCACAGCGCATGCAGCAGGGGCGTCGAGTAGAGGCCGCAACCGAGCTCGATGACCGGCCCCGATGTGTTGGCCACGCACGCAGCCAGCAGTGGCAAGTGTGTCGCGTAAGCATCGATTCGGGGCATATCAATCAGCATGCTGTTTCCCCCATTCGATTTCCTCATTGCGGATGATGCTGCAGTCGGCCCGCCAGAGCTTGTGCTGCCGTTCATTTTGCGCGACGTCAATGACGTTTCGAGGCCCGGCGTTGCGGGGCGCATAGAGCCCGATCGCATATTGCCGTGGGACGTGCTTGGTTGGCCGACCGTGGCGGCCGAGCCGGGCGAGGATGTCGAAATCCTCGGCGCCGTAGACGGTGAACCGTTCATCATAACCGCCGATCGAGACCAGCAACTCGCGGTTGACCGCCCACCACATCTGGGCGGGAATCAGGTCATCAGCTCCCGAGCGAAACGTAGTGCCGCCCGTCGCCTCGACGTGTGCCTCGAGCATCCACATGCCGTGGCACCGCCACACGGCATTGCCTGTCACCGCTAGCTGAGCGGTGATCGGATCGCGGCAGTGAACGATGTCACAGTCCAGAAACGCGACGACCATGCCGCGGGCGGCCCGCAGCCCGACGTTTCGGGCCAGGCCCGGGCAGTTGGGCTTGCCGATGTTCACTGTCCGGCGCACGCACGTAACGTTCAGATCCCCGAACTCGCGCCGCAGGTGCTCATCGGTGCCATCGATACTGCCATCATCGACGACGATGATCTCGAACTTCCAGCGCGGCGTCTCCGTGCGAAGCAAGGATCGCACACAGAGGTCGACATAGGCTTTACGGTTGAATGCAGGGATGACAACCGAGAGTGCGGGTTGCACGGTCGGGTAAGATCGGAACAGAAACGTAGCAACGCCTGATCCGCCCCCGATGAATTCGCCCCCAAGTTCTTCCCATCGCTCGCGCGGCCAGGTGAACTTGTGCCGCTCGGCATCGTTGTTCCATAGAGCTTTCTGCGGGAACTCGACGATGGGCGTGTTCACCACAACGCCCAATCGGGCAACGGCGAGTGCTCGTTTGAGGCAAGCAACGGCGGTATGCGGGTCAAGATGTTCGAGCACGTCGCCCAGCACGATCGCATCGTAGGATGCATTCGGCAGGCGCTCGAGATAGCCGGGCAGCCGCGCTTCCGATCCGCCGATGAGCGTGTCATACAACGAGAGCGACGGCCAGCCGTCCGTCTGGCGGCAGGCGGGATCGACGAGGTAGCGGAGCCAACAGTCAGCCCCGGTCAGTTCGGCGTGCGGGAACTCGCGGCGAATACATTCGCCCAGGCAGCCGGCTCCCATGCCGGCGTCGATGATGACAGGCCGGCGGCCAAGCGGCAGCCGCTTCAGGGCTTCGATCATTGGGCCACGAGTTTCGAGTTTGCTCCGCGCCATAACAGCTCCCCACTCATCAGGTGATGGGGCGGACCAAGGTGCGATCCGCCCCATAGTCTCTTGTAGAGACGTGCCGGTGGCACGTCTCAAACTACGATCCGAGCAGCGGCATGATCACCACATCAGCCAGGTGTTTCCGGCGCCGCTGAGGCAGACGGCGATAACGCCCTTGCCCGACGCGGACGAGAACGCAGCGTCGGCGGAAGCGCCATTGATGGCGGCGCCGCTCGGCCCGTACACCTTGAGGATCTTGTTGCTCACGCCATTGCCGATGAACAGCATGCGGCCCGTGACCTTGTCGCTCGCATGGATTTTCACGCCGACGGTGTCGTCGGCAGCGGTGGTCGGATACACCGACGCCGTGGCGGCAGGCAGGGCACCGGCATCGGCAACCGTCGTGCCAGCCCCTGCGGTAGACGCGCCGATGCTGCCGGCGATTGGCCCGCCAATGGTCGTGACGACGGAGGCCGTGGCAATATTGACTGCCGAGGTGTTCGACGTGCCCAGGCTGAGCACGCCATCAGTGCCGGATCCGTTGGCATTGCCGCCGAGCACGCTGATCGCACCGCCGTTCGCATCGCCGGCCGAGCCAGCTCCACCTGCGACGACGACCGCGCCGCCCGTGCCGCTGCCCGATCCGCCGGCTCCACCAGCGACTGCGATGGCGCCGCCGGCGCCGGTCGCACCGCCGATACCGCCGACGAGGCTCGCGGCGCCGCCGGCCAGGTTGCCGTTCCCGTCTCCGCCGGTCACGCTGATGAGTCCGCCGGCCGTGTTGGTGCCGACACCGGCCGCGCCGCCTTTGATCACGGTTGTGCCGGCCGCGCCGCTCGTGGCACCGCCCGCCCCGGCCGTAATCGTGAGCGCCCCGCCGGCACCGGTCGCCCCGCCGGCACCACTGACGATCGCAGCGGCTCCGCCATTGCCAGATCCGCTGCCTGCCGCGCCTGCAACGGAGGCGGCCCCGCCGGCCGCATTGCCGGATGCAGGCACACCGCCTGTAAGTGAGGCCGCACCGCCCGCGCCGGCCGCGCCGCCGGCACCACCGGCCACGGCCGCGGCACCGCCGGCGTTTGCGCCGTTACCGGCGCCACCGGTCAGGCTGACCAGGCCACCGGCGCCGGCAACGCCCGCGCCACCGGCAACGGTAACAATACCGCCCGCTCCAGCGGTGTCGCCCGCGCCTGCGATGAGGACGATATCGCCGCCCGCGCCGGTCGATCCCGGCTTGCCGGCGATCCCCAGCGAGCTGTCCGAGCCGGTGATGTCGTCGGCAGTCACGTTGCCCGCGATGGCCGTCGTACGCATGGCGGCGGTGAGCTTGACGCGCACGGTGGTGTCGCCCGTGGCCGCATCCTCGACGACGACGCCCATCAGGTACGCGCCCGCGGCCGTGCTCGTGGCCGCGCCGGTCGCCGCGCCACCCACGGGCGTGCCCGTGGCATTCCAGTAGACGGCATCGCCGGCGCTGAATACCGAGGTGTCCTTGAGCACGTCGAAGATGCCATCAAAGTAGATGGCTCCCAGTTGATCTGTTGCGATGGCCCTTTTAGCCACGCAAGGAATGCTTCCGACAAGGACCACGTCGCCGGCGGCTATTCCCGAGCTTGGCGTGTGATCCATGCATTCACCATCCTGAACGAAAATCGCTTCTGCCATTGGCACGGTTCCTTTCACGTAAAAGGGAAACGGATACTATCATTGAGAATGCACGAGAGCGGTCGGCCGGGGCCACCCCTGAAACGAGGCGGCCCCGGAGATGATCATCACGCACCAGCGGACTTCGTGGCGCCTCTGGGATCGAGCTGGGCCACGCCGAAGTCCATGTAGCCGCGCCAGATGGTCCCGAGGTACTTCGGATCGGGATCCGCCTGCTCGATCACCGGCGTGTCCTGACCATTCAGATAACTCAGGGCGAACGCCGCAAGATCGTTCGGATCGCCGAACAGATACCATGCGGTTGCAGAATTGCCGGTGTAGGCGGTGTTGCTCAGGTACGGCGAGACGAGCGGAGCGTATTTGCCGCTGTGCGGGTTCGCCGCCGCGGCCGTCTTCTCGGCGGTCGTTGGCACGCCCACCGCGATCAGGTTGATGCTCGCGTAGAGCTGCCGGGCCGTCGCCTCGAGTTCGGGCGGCACGACCAGGAACTTCGGGCTGATCATGATCGGATGGCCGTCCTCGTCGGTTTGCTTGCGGAAGAGGGCAACCGCGCGATTCAGCCCGGCTACGCCGATGACGGAACTCGCGCCCGAATCATAGTTGGTGTTTCCGCTCGCGAAAAACGAGCCGGTGTTGGCAAGCACGAGCGTGAAGAACACGTCCTCGACCTTCAATGCGGCCGCACGGCCGATCTGACGCGGCAGATCGGTGAACGCGCCGAGATCATCGTTGATCACGTCCTGGCGGGTCAGGCCGATGAGCCGGCCGTAGGTATCGACCTTCACGGCATAGCCCTGGTCCTTGATCACGGCGTGCTTGAGCTCGCCATCCGGCCCCACCTTCTGGAAGGCGTAGTCGCCGGTGAGCCTCGCGGCGTACGTGGTTTTGAAGTCGACCGCACTCAGGCGCTTGCAGATGGTGCGGGCGATGGTCTCGATGGCGTTGTAGCCGTCGAGCAAAACCTTGTTCGCGGTGTTGAGCAGAATGTAGGCGACGGTGTTCGTGCTGAACGCCGCATCTACCCACTGCTTCGGCAAGTCATGGATCTCGGGAGCCGGCCGGCCTTCGAACCGGCAGATCATGTTCACGATGGACTTGAAGCTCGCCGTCCGATATTTGTACGCGGCATCGAGCACTTCGATTGCGAACCGAGCCTTGAGGTCGGTTTCGGCGATGCCGGCCCGTCCCATCATCAGGGCGCATTCGAGGACCTTCGGCAGGTTCGCAACCTGAGCCGTGTGACCCGTCTGAATCGCGGGCGCCTGCGGCCTGGCTGCTAGGAGTACTTCGTAGCCTGCCTTGTCGGGCGTCCATCCTTCCTCGATGGCCTTCGCCTCGATCTCGGAAAACTTGCCGTTGGTGTGTTTGCGAATGGCAGCGACCCGGCGGATTTCAGCCGCTTCGCGAGCACGAAGTTCCTTGATGGGATCGGGCGCGCCTGCCTGTACCACGGGCTGTGGAACGGGCGCCGGCGAAGCAGCCGGTGACGGAGCCGACGTCGGCTGTGGCGGCTGCACGATGTTCTCGCCGTTTTCCTTCATCTCGGCAAACTGAGCCTCGAGCCGCGCCCGCTCGTCGGCAGTGAGCTTCGACTCATCGATGCCCTGGGCTTTCAGCCAATTGCTGAATTCCATGTTCGGTTCCTTTCTGCTAGATGTCGCGGCGACCTTGACCGAAGTTTTCGCGTCGGCGCCGCTGTCGACGAACGAAATCTCTTTGAGGATCGACTTGTGCACAACGTAAACCGGGCCGGCGAACGTCTGCCCGTTGACCTTGATGTTCTGTCCTTCCGTCACGTACTCATACTCCAGCACTGGTGCACCGATGCTGGCCTGCCAGGGGAAGCCGTTCACCCCGCTGTCGGCCACGTCGCGCGCCCAGCTCGTGGCACGGGAGATCACGCCCTCTGCGTGCAACTCGCCATCGACTACCCCCACCTTCGTGGTATGGCCGACGCCCTGCCGGCGGTCGTGGTCGAGCCGCACGGGAAGCTTCTGCGATTCGATCTGCATCCCGTCAAGGTTCACGACGACCGGCGTCGGATAGAACATGTCGACGAGCATCGGCCCGCCGGTGTATGCCACCATCGAGAACGTCGGCAGCTTCTTATCGCCGGCCGCGGCTTCGATCTTGAGCACCGCGGGCGTGAACTGCATCATCGCACCGGCCTCGATCGTGAGTTTGGATTCTGCTGGCATCGCTTTCGTTTCTCCGCTCGCCGGCTCGAATGAGATCGGCTTGTAATTGTGGTCCTTGAGCCACTGCTTGGCTTCGGCTACGGTGTATTTCTTCGCGTCGAACCGGATCGCCTGCTCGACGGCCGCTCCGCTCGGCTTCGTCTTCAACGGTCCGCCGAGTGCCCGCACTCCCTTGGCCTCCCACAACTGACGGATACGCACAAAGTCATCGGGATCGCGGAGCCGGGCGGCGTGTTCTGTCGGATAGGGCATCGTCAGTGCTCCGGTGCGTGGGCGGCCAGCCGAATCGACTCGGCCACGGTTTCGGCCAATACGTCGGGGTCCAGTGCCGCGGCCGCAATGGCTCCCCCGGCACCTTCGGTCGGGAACTTCACGTCGTACTCTTCCTCGAGGTCCTTGATCAAGCGCAGCGTCTTCGCGATCGTAGCCAGTGCCTCCTCATAATCCTGACCGCGTTTGGCGTACTCTTCGGCGAGCGTCGAGGTGTTGTTCTTGAGCCGGATGGCCTGCGCGTTCGCTTCCTTGAGCGGATCGACGTGTTCCGTGCCATGCCAGACCCACTGATGATCGAGGTCCAGGCTTTTCAGGGCACGCAGATCGGGCCACTGCATCATTTCATCGACGAGCCGCTCAAAGATGCGGTCGACGACGATAATCTCGTCGTCATCCTGGTCGACGTTGATGGCCTTGAAGTAGCCCTGATGGTCGAGCCGGCCGCTGGCATAGTTATAGCTCGACGAGTCGCCGGCCGCGATGTTGTAGGGCATCAGGATGCAGCGTGCCTGCTCGTTGATTACCTCGCGCTTGAACATCGGGTAGGTTGTCGTCGGTTGCTTCGCGTCGATCTGCCCCAGTTGCCAACCCTCGGGCAACTGCGTCATCATGCCGCGCTCGAGTTCCATCGTCTCGAAGGGCGTGGCAACCTGGTCGTTGTCCTCGTCCGCAGGTGCATTCGTCTGCATCACGCCGGCGAAGTCGGCCGTGGTCTCGGCGGCGGTCAGTGTGGCCAGCGTATATCGCCGCAGCATGGGATGAAGCTCGAGGCAGGGTGCAAGCTCGCTGATGCCGCGTCGCTGGCCCGGGCGATCCTCTCGAAACCAGTGAATCACATCCTGCGCCTGCCACCAATCGTAGGCGAGGCTTCCGCTGAAATCGCCGGGATGGTCGCGGAGAATCGCATAGCGACGAGGATTGCCTTCGTCATCGAACTCGATACCATCGACGTCGGCGCTCGCGTAGGTGCCGTAGGGAGAGGTAACGCGGTCGCATTCGATCGGCGTGATGTCGAGTTTGATCCGAGACTTGAGAGTTCGATTCGTACTGAAAACAGCGAACGCCTCGCCGTCAATGACCTTCGCCTGCTTCATCGTGCGGAGCTTCGCGGCCAGATGCACGGCCTTCGCCCATTCGCAGAACAACCGTTCGACCCGTTTATTCACCTCGCCACGCGGCGTCGTCAACTGCAGCCGCGGCCCGGTGCCGATGCAGTCGTTGGCAAGCGTGAGCATCTGTCCCTTGAGGTAGCTATTGTTCGCCACTTCGTAGCGGGCACGCTGACGGATCATTCGCCGCACGAACAATGAGTTGGCGGCGTTCGCGCTCAGATTGTCCGCCGCCGCCCAATGGCGGGAATTGTCGTTCGTCGTCCGGGCCGCATCATAATAGGCGCGAATGCGGCGGCTGCGGACGAGGGCACGCTGTTGCGGAGTTTGGCCGGCAGGATTGGCAGACCTGCGTTTGGGACTGCCAAAGAGTTTACGGAAAAATCCGCGCATCGTTACGCTCCAGGCGACACGAGCTTGAGAATCTTGATTCCGAGGCCGGCCTTGCGGCTGGCTTTCCGGCCCTCGATGTGCTTGTCGGCCGCGATGAGGTCGGGAATGGAATGCTGCTCGACGGATCCGCTGTCGCCCGATGCCCTGCGGATGCCCGCCTCCGCTGATTCTTCGATCTTGGTCTTGATCGTGTCTGCCATCGCTGCATCTCCGGGAGCCGGGGCGAACAAAAAAACGCGCAGTGGGTGGTTGCAACCACTGCGCGTTTTCTGTTCATTGAACCCGGCTGATCAGGCCAGGGAAATCTGCCGTCTCAAAGAATTATAACGCATGAGAGGGCCGGCCGTCAAGTCAAATAAGCTTTTTTTCGGCAATATGGGAAAAATCGTTACACCTATGTAATTTTTTTTCATTCCGGCCGGCCTTTCCGCTTCTCGTCGAGATGCTTCATCATCTCGGCATTCATTCCGAGGGGATGTTCCATCGTGCTGATCCGCCAACCGCAATTCCGGCATTCGCGCCGCCGCATGATCATTCCATTCGGCCGCGGACGCGTATAGACCACGCGAAAATCGCAACAACCGCAGTGAGGGCATTCGATTCCGGGTTCAGGCTCCGGATGCGTCAGCGGCATAACCGGCTCGGCCGGTGGTTCATCCTTGGCCCGTTTCCGCCTTGGCATGGTTCATCTCCGTTTGGCCCGTGCCGTTCGCTGCATCTCGGCAAAACTCACACGCTGTTTTTTCACTGCTACCGCCCCCGTGCCAGGGAGCGTGGCACCAAGCATCGAGGCCGCCACGGCGCAGCCCACCAGACAATCCAGCCAATGATTGTCCGGATGAGCAGGCCGGATCTTCCACTCATCGACTGTCCGCCCACGGGCACTAACTGCCACCGGGTACTCGGCTGTCAGGTGCTCGGCCAGCAGTTCGTGGGCTTTCGGGTCGTCACCGTAGAACGACAACCGCCCGGCCTGGCCGGCCGGCACCGACAGCATCGAGTGAAGCGTCGATTTCCAGTGATTGACGTCGATCAGCATGTGGCGGATACGGCGGCGGCCGTCCTCCACGATGGGGATTCGCCAGTGCAGGCCGCTACGCTCGCCGCGTCGTTTCTGGTATTCGCTGAATGGCTTGTTGCTGGCGCTCACCGCGCGGCCGTGCGATGGCATCAGGATCCCGGCGAACGCTGATGATCGGCAGAAATCGTACACTACCTTCGTGCTCTTCCCCCAGTTGGCGTCGATGAGGCAACGGTCGACCCGCACCTCGGCCGAATCCTCACGTTGATACGCACGACCGAGCCGCTCGACGGTCAGCTCGGCCAGTGCGGCATGGATCTGTGCCTCGAACAAGAGGCCGGGCTTCGCGCGGGCGATCGTCGCACGGGCGTCGCGCAGCGTGAAGTACCGCCGCCGCTGGTCCGGCCACGTGCCATAGTCGATCACGTAGCCGGTGAAGTTCTCCTCCCACGCGGCGAGCAGCCAGAATAGCACCTTCTGCTGGACATCGATGTAGAGCGTGAGCCACTGACACCGCTCGGGTACCAGCCCCTGCTCGATGCCGCTGACCTGCTCGGCGATAGCGTTCGCATCCAGCAGGTCAGGCGCATTCTCGGCGGCCGCCGGCTCGTTCTGGCACTCCGCCATGAACGCATCCGCATCCCGGAACTTCAGGTTCATCGCGTGCTGGATCGCGGACAGCTCGTCGGTGTTGTAATTCTGGCGCCAGGCGATCTGGGCGCCGGCATCCATCTCCGCGCGGTGCTTGCGGTAGAACTTCGTGGCTTCGGCACCGGTGCCGCCGGCCCGCAGCGAGTTTTGCAGGATGTCCGAGTATTCCGCCCAGAGCTGCTCGTTCGTCGGGAAGGCATAAACCATCTTCCGCCGCTCACCCTGCCACGCGGGATGCTTCTCGCGGTCGAGAATCTTGTCGGCGAGATCATCCGGCCTGATGACGGTGCAGGCGAGCAACCCGGCGACCTTCTGTCCCGGGCCAGGCAGATACAACACGTCGCTGTTCAGGATGGACAGCCTGTCGCGCGTCTGTTTCGGCGAGCCGGCCGACTCCTTGGTCTGCGGATCGTCGATGAGCACGAGCTGCGGCCGCACGGTCTGGCCATCAGGCCGGGTGCGTTTCTGGCCACGGATCCCGGCGCCCTCCATCCCGCTGCACGAGATGACGATGCCGCTGAGCCGGCTGCCCTCGATCGTCGGCAGCACGATCTGGTCCGCGTTCCACTCGATACGCGTCGGCTTGCCCTTGTGCTTCTGTCCACGCTGGCGGTTCGTGATGCGTTCGAGCTTGCCGATCGGATAGCAGACTTCGGGGAAGTCCGCGCCGAGCGGGACATTCGTCTCCAGCCAGATCTTGAACTCGTCCATCAGCTTGATAGCCATCGTAGCCGATGCGGCGATGAGGCACACGAACGGCGTGGCGGCCGTCAACGCCGCCCAGAGCACACCCATCTGACAGAGCGTCGTTTTGCCTGAGCCGCGCGGCATTGCGATAGCGAACAGCCCGCCTTGCCGCACCACGCGCTCGATGCGCTCGAGCACGAGCAGGTGGTCATCCGACCACGGCAGGAAAAACACGTCCGGGAAGTAGGTCTCGCAGAACTTCCGAAGCGACTTCTCCGCCTTCGCCCGTCGCTTCGGATTCACGACCGCGGGGATCTCGCCGATGTCCTGGGCCGCGGCGACGCGTGCGCGATTGGTCTCCGCCTCGCGACGTTTCGTTTCCTCATAGCTCTGCCGCTCGGCCGGCGGTTTCAAGCATTCGAGCGTCAGCCAGGCGGCATAGCGAAAGAGGTCGAGTGTCTGATCATCCCCGATGGCGTAGCCGGCCCGTTCGCGATGGCGGCGGAGATGCCTCGCACTGATCACGGTGCCGCGATCAGTGGAGTTCAGCAGCCGTACCAGGGCGACCGGCTTGAGATGGCGGGGGTCAAGCATGCTCGACCACCTCGAACAACGGGCCCGCCGTCACTGGCAGACAATGAGGACTGAACCAGATGCGCTCGCGCTTGGCGTTCTTGCGGCCCTGCTTGTCGCTGCGGTTGGCGTAGCCGCCCTGGGCCTTCCACGCCATGCAGTCCCACGCCGGCGGGAAATCGTGCGTGCCTTCATAGCCGCAGAACGCGATCCGGAGCTTCGGATTGTCGCCGTTCGCCACTGCCCAATTGTGGGTCTGGTGGGCGACCTCGTAGTCGTCGGCCGCGTAGATATCGCGGTCGCGCTTCGCCTCGTGCGGATATGGAGGATCCAGCAGCACGCCGGTGGTGCCCATTCCCCAGGTCACGGCCTTTGTGCAGACGCGCGACCAGTCGCCGCAACACACGCGCACGTTGCGGAGCCGATCAGCCAGCAACTGCAGGTACTCCCGGATGTTCGCCGTCCTCTCGGCGCATGTGCCGGCGACGCCGCGATGAATGCCCTTCAGGCAGCCGTGACGGCCGGAGATATCGGGTCGCTTCGCGTGAATGCCGCGATCCGACCAGCCGTCTATGTTCGGCCGTCTCGATACGACGCCGTGCTGATGCACGTTCAGCTGCTTCGCATGGATCCCGTAGCCGTGCTCGGTGGTCAGGTTCGGCCGCTTTGCATCGACGCCGGCAGCCTTGTTCCGGGGCCGGCGATGCTCCACGCCCTGGAGCAGGACCTCGTCACTGATGATGCCCCGCGATCCCTGGGCGACGTGCGGCTTCTGCCGGCTTACCCGCTGAATGCCCTGGTCCCACGTGAGATGCGGCCGGTTATTCCATGCATTCACACGGCGATCGCCCATCAGGTGCGGCCGGCAATCCTGCAGGGCCCGCCTGATCGTGCACCAGCCGTTTCCGATCCAACACGAGATCCCCCACACCCACCAGCCGGCGACCTTCACGTCGTAGAAATCCGGATCGTCGTAGCACCGCCAGGTGATAATCATCCCGTCGTTGACCAGCCCGATGTGCCGGGAATGCAGGTCCGCCTCGTTGACCGGCCAATCGGCATACTTGGCGACGCCGGCAGGATCCGCCTGCAACGCCCGCCAGAAGTTGGCCAGAAAGCAGTCCTTATCGTTGACGGTCTCCGTACGCGGGATCGTCGGACGTCCGAGCATCACTGCCAGGCTGCCGGCGAATGGCTCGACGTAATTCAGCGGATCGCCGAACCGCGGCCACACCAGATGCGAGACACGGCTCTTCCCTCCAAACCACGGGAAGGGAGCACGAAGGATTTTACCCATTCTTGCCATACTCCTGGATCAGGAACGCGGTATACGCCAGCAGGCTGATCTTTCCTTTCTTGATCAAACGGCCACGGCGGGCGAGCATCGTGACCTGTTCAATCGTGATCTCTTGGCCCGATTCCTTCGTCAACAGCTCGGCCAGGTCCTTCGGGCTGAGGATC
>Ga0307379_10006616_pt1 | contig 15892 bp, 10 predicted proteins | sample UN2MG_FD_202237 | JGI IMG/M metagenome (GOLD analysis project Ga0307379, IMG submission 202237) | Soil microbial communities from Risofladan, Vaasa, Finland - UN-2 | ecosystem: Environmental > Terrestrial > Soil > Coastal area > Acid sulfate soil | place: Finland: Risofladan, Vaasa | collected... | reverse complement strand
GAGCCGCTTGTCGAGATCGTAGAACCCCATCTGCCCCATGACCCGTCCCCGCCTGCCTCATCGTGCGGGATCACCGAATCTGATTTGCGCGGGGCTGGCCAGCGGGTATTGTTCGAGGTGCCCATAAAGCCATATCGGCGTACCCGAGACGGTGATCACCTGATCAACAAGGCATGTCACGTCGTTAGGGAGACTCTCGAGCCTGGTACTCGCCGGTTGTCGCGAACGGCTATTGATACTTACGTCGCTTGAAGGCGGCCACGTCGCATGGGGTGAGCCTGAACCAGTCGCCGTTTTCACGGCGATCTGCGAGGCGTTGGTGCCAATATGTCTCGATGCCGGGCGGATCGTCTGTCCCGATCGCATGGACCAGCGCCACAGGCTCGGGAAGCCGCATCGTAAACTCCTTGACACGACGATCGATCTTGAAACGGTCACCGGACCGGATGAGGTACACGAAGCCCTTTATCCAATCCGGGTGCGGGGGCACATCGTGGGTTGTCGGTGAAGCTATGCTTGCCAGTCCGACTGTGTCAGCAAACCAACTTTGAAGGCGCCCGAGCATTTGTAACTGGGCGCTTGTTGGGGCCTTGCGATTGCGCAATAAGGGCCTGACAAGACTGGCGAAAACAAAGTCTGGATTTGCGCGCCCCCGTTCCTGGGGTTGAAAACCCGCTTCGGCAAGGGCGTCATCCCAGCGCCTCCAATACACGCCAAGCCAATCCCTAGTGCCGATGCCGGTTTCCTTCTCGAATCGGTGCATTCCCGGCGGCTGCCCATCATTGGCCGCGGCGAGCCGTATTATCTCATTGAGAATGTGCTCACGCATGTTAGGGCAAGAATACCATTCCCGGGCGCCAGTTGGCTCGGGTAAAAAAGCTCACTTTCCCTCCTTCTGTGTGGGGAGGCTCTTCTCATCAAGCCGGGGATGGAAATCGTGGAAATGTCCAGGAGCGGAGGGGCAGTTGCTGAGAAGTATCAGAAGACATGGTTGCGAAGCGATATGGCGACGTGGCATATTGGCGCCGCTTCGCTTGCGGGCGGCGTTCAGACAGGGATCATTGCCGTGACGTGAGCGAGCGCGAATACAAGCCTGCTCGGAGGTCCTCTCCCCGCATATTGTTCTGCCTGGAGCGACTTTGGTCGCGGCAAATCATCTGGCGCTTCTAGGCCACTGTTGCGCTAACTGCTTTGGATTGAGTTCTTTTTTCTCGGGTACGGGCGCGACTACTGCGGGTGCATCCCCTTTTAGAGGGCTAACGGAAGCCCGAGGGAACATGTCATGGCGAAGGAAAAGAGGCTTGGCAGGATCAACAAACCGCCGGCGGAAGCCGGTGTGGCAGGCGAATCGCCGGCCGAACTCAAGTTGCTGAATCAATATGTCAAGGATCTGTCCTTCGAGAGCCCGTTCGCTCCGAAATTGACGTTACTGGAATCGCCCGGGCAGACCCCACGGTTGCAAACTGACGTCGATGTTAGCGTCACATCACAAGGCGAAAATACGCATGAGGTGACAGTCACCATCGCAATTCAGGCGAGAAGTGACGTTGCTCTCATCTACCATGTTGAAATCACTTACGGCGGCCTTTTTCGCATCTCTAACATGTCCAACGAGATTTTGGAGAATGTGCTTGTAGGGGAGTGTCCGAAGCTTCTCTTCCCCTCCTTGCGCCGGGTGCTCGCAGATATCACGTACTATGGTGGGTATCCGCCATTGATGCTCGACTTTGGGAGGCTGCATGGTCAAACTGAGGTGCGCGTTTAGGACGCCCGGGTCGGTTCAGTGGTGCCCATTGGCCTAACGCCAGAGACTTAGAAAGCCCCAGCTTCACAAAGAAAGCCTAGCTTCACAAACCCCCATTCATCCTTGATAATCCCGCATGCCAGTCCGCGTTGAGATGACAGCTTAAGCGCCGTACCCGTTAGAGCTTTTGAGACAGGAATGGAAGCGCAAGGGTTCTCAAAGTGAGGGTCATTGAGGAGTGTCGCGTGATTAAACTTGGAATGGTGCTCGCGGTTGCCATCTTAATAGTTACTGCCACTGCATTGACGGCACCTGCATGCGAGGGGCCGAATGTTGTTTTTGAGGACGACTTTACTGACGATGCTGGTGGATGGGCAATCCGTGAGGGCATCGAGGTGAAAGACGGAAATTTTGTCTTAGAGCTACCTCCGAACGCGATGCAGGCTGACCTGAATGTTACCTATACTGTTACGGAAGCAGATATCTGCTCGGAAACGGTCTGGCCAGAGAGCCACCCATCGATACTTGGTGCTGGGCTCCTGTTCTGGGGGAAAGACAGTGATGACTATTTCCAGTTTGGAGTATTGAGTAACGGGAAGTTCTGGGTTGGGCGGAGATGGGAAGGTAAGTGGCATCCTATCGTGGAGAACGTTGAATCAAGCATCATCAACACTGGCCCGGGCGAGTCAAACACCCTTAGGGTCAAGGCTGATGCCAAGACTGCTTCGTTCTTCATCAACGGCACCAAGGTGCGTGAGTTGAGAGGTCAGGCGCCGAAGGGCGGCTGGCGGTTTGGTCTCTCCGGGGACAATCTTGACAAGGAGAAGGACGCCCGCGTGCCCTTCAAGAGCATCAAAGTCACGCAATAACGCAAGGCCCGGAAGGGCACCGGCAATCGGTGTTTTTTAACGAGGCAACCGCGCCGCGGCTTGGGGACGAGCGTGCGCCGGTCGCGTTGGGAAATTGAAGCGGTACAGCAGTCAGGGCGAGACGGGCGCCGGGATGAACAATGCATGCCTCGCGACGGGCCCAGCGTCAGACGACGGCGTGGGCCAACGCGCTCAGCCTGTCCGCGACTTTGCGCCAGGGACCAAAGCGGACGGAAGGGAGTTCCAACTAATGCTTTGCCCGGCTTAGTCATCGCAAGTTGGCGTCGAAGGAGCGGGCGACGAACCGGTGGCTTCGTCCGCCCCACCCTCGTGGTCGACCAATTTCTAGGTCTCTTTCAGCGTGGCTGGTGCCGCGATGGCGCGAAGCGTGTTGACGATCGCTATCTCCAGAAACAGAGAGGAGCTAGCTGGAAAAGACACAGTCACGCAGAGACCAGGTGCGTTGTCGTTAATTCCAATGTCTGGGCGGTGCCATTTAGCAATAGCCGCTACCAAGCGGAGGCCGAGACCGTTTTCCCTCAGTCGCGCGGCTAGCCTCCAAGCGATAAAATGCGAAAGGACCTTCTCGCGTTCATTCGCAGGAATGCCAGGACCACTGTCCGAAACCGTCACCGCTATGGTCCAGTATAAGCTTCTCCGGAACATCAGCGATAATGTGTTGGCCTTCAATCACAGACGCCTGTGATTCGGCCAGATGCCCTGAGGAGTTGACAAGAGGTCGTGTCGCAAATTGAAAAACTATAGGCGCAAGGCCTATATCGCGGCGACCTCGGAATGCGCGTTGAATGAACGCAGGTAATCAGCAGTCTAAAGCCCGCAACTCAATCTCAAAGAGTTTCCAAATCTTGCCGGTGACGAATAACCGGCCATGCGCGGAATCGACTGGCCGTTCGCGACCTGTGGCCGGCAGATTTCGATAGATCGATCCGCCAAAGATGCGTTGCCGGCGCAATGCGCGCAATTATTGCCGCATATCAAGTAAACTGACTCTGCAGTAGATTTACTTATTGGCACCAGAAGGTGTACATACGCAAAAACGTATCTGGATGGTGTTCCTCAAACTTTTTCCATTTGTCCAAATCGAGTTCACTTCCTGGGTCAGGAAAACTGGCTTTGAACCTCTTTATCGGATCGGCGGTCCTAAATTGAAAACCTAGAAACTGCTTGTTAAGCACTTCGAGTGAAGTGCTGATCCAGGGGATGTCCATCTGATGCTCGAGGCTGTGATAAAGCAGGTCTCGAGTGCCACTTACGGTATAAAAGGACCTAAATTTGGCAATTTTCTGCAACGCCGGCCATGACTCACTAATAATCAGGGCGTACCTTGCATTTCTGACTGCTTCATGTGTTTCGGGTAGCGCATCAGTTTTCTGGATGTCACGGACAGTATTAATAAACTTCCGGCCCAACTTACTATACACAGAGATTTTCATTACACCGCCCGGTGCGAGAACCTCATTTAGAGCCCGGAAGCCGGCAAGAGGATCCGGTAGATGATGCAAGACACCGCCGCACTCGATCACGTCAAAGTTTTTTGCTAGTTTCCCAACATCCAGAAGTGACATGTGTACAAACTCAACATTACTTATATCTAACTCATCAATGCGGCGTTTTGCGTAACTTAAACTGCTGCGACTTATGTCAATTGCTGTAATTGTGGTTGCTGGGAAAGTCAATGCAAATGATGCTACTTGTCTGCCTGTCCCACAGCCGGCAATAAGTACCTGGAGTGATGACTTACCCTGCCAATGTTGTGTACTGATCTGGGGAAAAAGGCGTTCGATATACTTCTCAAATGGTATGAATGGCCTGGGGTGTGCAGGCACACCAACCCAACGGGGATACGGGTTTTGCTCATACTGGTTTTGCACCGCCTCGATTTGCGAATCAGAAAAACCAACGCTATCAAAATTGCATTTTAACTTCTGTTCGGTCTTTAGGCTATCCACCACTTCTCTGGCATAGCGTGAAGACAGACCAAGGGCCTCCCAATAAGGGTCATCAGGAACAACGGTGTGCCGTCGATACATACTGAGGACACAAAAAACGCTAAGGTCGTGATTGCAAACTGGAGACAAAGTAGATAACAGCGCCTGTTCGCTGGCTGAGATTGGATGCACATACTCGTTCATAAAATTTTGTAAACCGAATGCCAGGGCCAAATTCATTTCGTCTTTCGATAGTGCGCGTTGGCTAGCCTCGTGCAACAGTCCACGGCGTAGCCCGCATAGCCATTTTTCAAGTTCAAGCTCAGTATTGATAACCCTCGAGATAAGTGCAATGAAAAGTCTATCAGTGGCCAACCTTGTGAGCGTGTCACTATGATTTGATTCCCGCATGTTATAGCGACATTTTAAAATGGAAAAAGCTGGTTTATCCAACGAAGCAAGCTCTATCTGTGAGCGTTCGAGCAACTTGATCAGATCTTTCTCAACGGGTTCAGACGCTCGATGAAAACGCAGTTGCGCCAAACATGCCGCTCGTTTCGCATCCAGCAAATAAGCGTACTCGCCAGCGCAGACTTGACGGGCAACAAGCAGCGCTTTGTAGGCCTTACCAAACTCATTCAGCTTCATCCATTGTTTGCCAATAAAGTATAGAATATCCGCATTTTTTGGCTCCCGTTTGTGAGCCTCCATAGCAACTCCAACGGCCTTTTCTAGTTGACCAAGCGTGGCATGCAAATTGGCTAAACAAAGTAGCAGCGTCGGATGCTGGGGGAAATGGTTGACTACGACGAGAAGGCTGTCTAGGGCATCTTGAGGTTTGCCCGTCTTTAATGAATACAGACTCTTGTAATAGTGACCCAATAATTGTTGCTCTGTTGATTTACTTTGCAACAGTTTCCTGATTTTAAGATCGGCTTCCACTATATTGGAATTGTGCAAATCAATGCACAACCCATTAACTAAGGTTTCGGCAAGACTTTTTTTGAAAAGCTTGATCGGAACAGGAAACAGAGTACACGCCATGACTTTCTCATAGTTTCAAACAGTCAACCAGGGGATGCGACAGCCGTCACATAAGAGGTAGGGCCATCGACAAGAGCCACGCTGTTCAGGTGGCGGCGGTCCTCAGCCGCCAAACGTTCAATGAACGGAATGCGATGGCGCCCGAGTTCCTACGGTTCGGGAGAACGACAACGTCGTACAATTCACTGATCATGCCCTCGATCCTGACCCAATGAACCACATCGCCTGTCTCAAGATCGATCACATACAGCCCGCAGCGTGCCTCGATCTTGTGCTTTTTCAAATTGTCGTCGAGCGCAAGACCGGAGAAGGTTCGATTTTTCCGCGGCTTGGATAAGCCGACGACGGCATACTTGCCAACAAAATCAAGTCCGCGAAGGTAGCCCGGGCAAAAGGTGAGGGGTTCAAAACTTCCCTTCTGCGGATCCACGCGCCCGAAATAGCCGGTGCCGGAGTTGTGAATCCAGAGGGCATTGTCCCGCACCCGCGGCGTGTGTGGCATAGAAAGTCCTGACAGGACAATCTCATTCTCGTTGGTGTCGATAACGATCCCGCCATCCCTTCGATGATCACGCCAGCCATCGGCGATATTGGTGTCCGCGACAGCCGTCACATAGCGGGGTAGGCCATCGACAAGAGCCACGCCGTTCAGGTGGCAGCGATCCTCAGCTGCGAGACGGTCAATGAACGGGGGCTGCCAGATGGGCTTCAGGCTGTGCCTATCGCTGATCTCGGCCAGGCAGTTGAACAGGGTATTGACGAAAATGAGCCTGCCATTTTTCCCCACAGCCAGATCGTGAGCATCGACATCGCCCGTGAAATAGCTCACCTGGGGCACAAACAGGGAATCATAGGCGCCTTCGTACATGCCTCCTACTGGCTGGTATCTGGCCGCATCCACGAATTTGTAGATCTGGCAAAGGCCGGCAACATAAAGCGCATCATCGGCATAGGCCAGGCCCATGCACCTTTCGAACGTGCGGCTGGAGGCGAACAAACGACCGTTCGGCTGAGTACCGAGAAAAAAGAGCTTGCCTGCCTGGTAGGTGCTGAAACCGAGATTGATCCTTTGCTCCGACAGCCACGACGCAAACTTCCGTGAGGTGGTGATCTGAAATTTGGCTGCAGGCTCGCCATTTGATGGTTCACGAGGCCCTGTGGCCGTGTCGAGCTTGGCCTGAGAATCAGACGATTTTGCCGCAGGCTTCTCCGCGTCTGGAGCGTCCAGCTTCGGTCCTCTTTGTGTAAATTGCACGGGAACCCCACCAACCTAGGCCAAGCGCAGTGAGCTTAGCATTTTGTTCAACTATACCAGGGCCCGCTACGAGAGCACAACGGCGTCTGCTCTGGGAAGTCCTTGTTCTGATTCCTGCGTCACTGTTCGACATCGGTGGCCCCAATGATCGGATAACCGATGCCGCCGTCATCATATCGCATATCGCCTGTGCAAGCCGCTTTGGTCTTTTCTAGGCGAGCGACCCTAGCGACTTCCACGGGGATGTTCCGCCCAGGTCCTTTTCGCCTGCAGTGCTTTGCGAAAACGAAGGGGTAACATCTCGGCTCGCCTCTCGGCGCGGGAAGGTCCCCTAGGGGACAGTCTTGCGTCAAAGGTTTAAGCTGGCCTGGTCAGCTGTACGTCTGTCCTCAAAACTGTCACTTTCCCGTAGGCAACATTCAATACATTTTGCCTACGGTCTTTGAGAGGCTGCTTGGTTGGGGTGACTGGCCGCTGGGGGTACCCCACACTCCTCCAAACTAGAGAGGGATGTCGCTATGGGGTTGTGGGCCAAGATTGGAGCAGTTGCAGCAATGGGCGCGGTGGTGGCCGTCGCCGGTATTGGTATTTTTGCCATGCTGACAGAACGCCAAATTCTGTCAGAGGCGAGACCCGTTGAACCACGGCCTCAGACCGCACCTGTCGTGCAGTCGGCACCATCACCGCCCAGATCGACTCCGCCTCGTTGGAAGGTGCGCTGCGCGAGTGTTCAGGGCCAACTTGATTGCTACGCTCGCCAGTCGATTTACCGCGAAAAGACTAGACAGCGTCTCTTGACCTTAGTTGTGCGGGTTTCCCACGATACCGAACAGCCGGAGCTGTATATTCGGCTTCCGCTTGGAATCTACCTTCCAGCGGGTGCCTTACTCCAAATTGGAAAGGTTCCCCCGAAGGCACTCATCCTCGAGCGCTGTGATCTCAACGGCTGCGTTGCTAAGGATGCCTTGAGCCCCTCCGAACTCGCCGCATTGCTTGAGGAACGAAGGGTCAAGATCTTGGCTCAAAATCAAAAGAAAGAGCCACTGACCTATTATTTGCCAGTTGCCGGATTTGCTGAGGTCTTCGCGAAGATCAAATAGCGTCAATCAGATCGGATCGCTCACGGGTAGTTCGTAGAAGAACCCTTCCAGCTTGACACCTCGTAGGACAATGCACATTCTCCGATAAACCTCTGAGGGAGCGTGGCCGTGTGTAATCAAGCCAAGATGGGTACTTCCGGAGTCAAATTGGTTTTGGGTACGGCTTTATGTATCCTGGCTTTTAGTAGCGAGGTGGGGGGGCAAACAGCTCAGCCGAAGGCGCCTGCAGAGGCGCAACCTGCACCTGCACTATCGACCCGTGGTTGGGAAGTGAGCTGCGATTCTGGAGCCGCCGGATTAAGTTGTTTCGCTAGGCAAAGAATCTATCGTGATAGGCGGCGTGTGCTCACAGTGTATGTCGTAGCGCGAGCTGAAGACCCAGCACCCAAATTGGCAATCCGGCTGCCGCTCGGAACGTATCTGCCCGCGGGAGCCTTGATCCAGTTCGGCAAGGGCGAAGCGAAGCAGCTTTTGATCGAAAGGTGCAGCCAGAGAGGTTGCTATCCTGCTGAATATCCTCTCACCGAAGCGGATATGGCTGCCATGCTGAAGGGGGCGAATCTGACGGTTTCGACTAAGGATCAAAAGCAGCAGCCCGTTGCTTACGTGGTGCAAGGGGAAGGCTTCCCGGCAGCGTATGCAAAGATAAGGTAAGATTCTGTAAGAGGCTGCGGACACCTTGAGGCGTGCTGCCTTTCCAGCGACGTCCTAGACGGCTGTGCCTTTTGAAACAGTCGGACAAGGAGTTGCCCGGACATCGGGCGTCGAGTTATCGTCGTGAGCGATCTCGGGGATCCATGGCGGGAGTGGTCTCGTTCTATGAAGGACAATCAAGCAGCCAGCGAACCGGTTCCACCTCGGAGTTTCCAAGGCATCTTTTTCTGCTGTTAAGGGAGATCTGACAAGCGACCATGTCATCCGTACAGGCGACACGACGAAAGCGGCTCGACGTATCCAAAGCGATTCGACAAGCAATAAAGCTGCACCGAGATAATAAACTAGGTGAGGCGGAGAAGCTCTACACCGATGTCCTCGCAACCGAGCCCAATCAATTTGATGCGCTGCACATGCTTGGCGTGCTGAGGTTGACGCAAGGCAAAGCGCTTGATGCATTTAATTTGATTTCCAGAGCCCTTACGATCGATGGGCATTCATGGAGAGTCTTGTATAATTATGGTCGGGTTCTCGTCGCACTTGATCGCTACGAGGAAGCAGTACTGAGGTTCGGGCTGGCGGCGGCAATTGAGCCCAATCAGTCCGATGTGCATTTTTGCCGCGCGAGTGCACTTCATAAGCTTGGCAGGCTTGAGGAGGCCTTGGCCAGCTACGACAAGGCGATTGCGATCAGACCCGACCCTGGCGCGCTCTACAATCGCGGAAATACGCTGCAGGATCTCAGGCGCTATGAAGAGGCGCTGACGAGCTACGACAGAGCGCTGGCGATCAAACCCGACTATGTCCAGGCACATGACAATCGGGGTATCGTGCTCTATCAACTGGAACGCTACGAGGAGGCGTTAGCAAGCCACGATCGGGCGCTCGCGCTCAATCCCAGTTATGTCGAGGCGCATACTAATCGCGGCAACACGCTGCGCGCGATGGGCCGTCACGAGGAGGCGCTGACCGCCTTTGATAAGGCGCTGGCAATCCAGCCCGATTTTGTGCCTGCGCTTTACAACCGCGGCAACACGCTTAACTACTTAGAGCTGTACGCGGAAGCGTTGTTCAGCTATGGCAAAGCGCTGGCGGTCAATCCCCACAATACTTCGGTGATTAACAATCGCGGCAACACGTTGCGCCACCTTAACCGGCACGAGGAGGCGCTGGCTGCCTATGAGCAGGCGCTGGCGATCAAACCCGACTATGTGGAGGCGATCAACAATCGCGGCAACGCCTTGCGGCAACTCAACCGACATCAGGAAGCTCTGGCCTGCTACGACCAAGCGCTGACGATCAAACCCGATTTTGCTTACGCGTACCTAAATCGCGCCAATACGCTCCGTGATATACACCGTAATAAAGAAGCTCTTGTGGATTACGACAGGGCCTTAGAAGTTACACCTGACTCTGCAGAAGCTCATTACGGCCGCGGTCATTCACTGGAGGCGTTGGGTCGTATTGAAGAGGCAATAGCCAGCTTCGAACGAGCGGTGGAGATCGAGCCTGATCACCGTAGTGCGCTAGGTGCATTGTTTCACACCGTGCTAGGCACTTGTGATTGGGCAAAAGTCGCTCACCTTTCTCAAGATGTGGACAGGCATGTGGCGGAGGCGAAGTCGGCCATCGGACCCTTCGCTTTTCTTCACTATTCGGGCTCGCCGGAGGCCCAATTGCAATGCGCGCGGAACTTCTTTGAAAAACTCTACATGGATCAAACCGCGCAACCGATGTGGAAGGGCGAGATCTACCGTCACGACAGGATCCGTGTGGCCTACGCGTCGGCGGATTTCTATTTTCACAATACCGGCTATCTGATGGCGGAGCTGTTCGAGATTCACGACCGCAGCCGTTTCGAGGTGATTGGAGTCTCCTTCGGTCAAGATGATGGCAGCTCTATGCGCAAGCGCTTAGTCAAGGCCTTCGACCAGTTCCATGACGTCAGAAACAATAGTGATCGCGAGATAGCCGAGCTGTTGCGGGGCCTGCAGACGGATATCGTCGTCGATTTGAAAGGCTACACCCAAGATTGCAGGCCTAGCATACTGGGCCATCGCCCAGCCCCGATTCATGTGAACTACCTCGGATATCAGGGAACCATGGGGATCGCCTTCGTCGACTACATTATCGGCGACGAAATTGCCCTTCCGTTCCAACTGCAGCCGTACTTCACCGAGCAGATTGTGCATCTTCCCGTCAGTCACCAGGTCAATGATGCGACCATCGAGCTTCCGCCCGCTCCAACTCGAAGTGAGGTCGGATTGCCGGAAGACGGCTTCGTGTTTTGCTGTTTCAACGAGAGCAGCAAGATCACCCCTTTCATGTTCGACGTCTGGATGCGGCTGCTCCATGCCGTCGATGGCAGCGTGCTGTGGTTGATGGGGGGCAATGCCCTCGTCAGAGCCAATCTAATCCGCGAGGCCAGCGCTCGCGGAATCGATCCGAGCCGCCTCGTGTTCGCCCCCTTTGCCCGGCCCGAAGACCATCTGCGTCGTCATCGGCTGGCAGATATCTTCCTGGATACTCTGCCTATGAGTGCACATACTTCGGCGAGCCGGGCACTGTGGGCCGGATTGCCGATTCTAACTTGCACCGGGGATTCGTTTGCCGGGCGCATTTCGGCCAGCCTTTTGCAGGCAGCCGGTTTACCGGAACTGATTACCCACAATCTTGAGGATTACGAGGCTTTGGCCAAGGCTTTGGCCAAAGACCCTTCTCGTCTGCAAAGCTATAGGCGACATTTGGAGGACCACCGGCGGAGCTCGCCGCTGTTCGACACTGATCGCTTCCGGCGCCATATCGAGGCGGCCTACACCACCATGTGGGAGAAATATCAGCGGGGCGAGAGCCCGCGCAGCTTCACCGTGGCGCCGGTCTGAATCAAACGGTCTGCCATTGTGCGGGTCAGCCCTTTTTGGCGTCACCACCGAACAAGCGCAACCGCTCGTTCCAGCTCTGGTTCGCCAAGCGATCGTAACTGCTGTTGGAACTTATCTGGCGGGGTCTCGATTCAGTTCAAGTTGCCCAGGCACGGGACGTCAAGTTATCGTTTCGAGCATTTCGCGGGGCCATGGCTGGCTGGGACTGGCCGACCCATCGAGACACGAGCAGTAAAAAACGCCAAGTGAATTTGTTTCCGGCGTCGCGGAACTCACAAGTCACCCTTTTCACCCTTTATTCCTTAGTAAGGGAGACCCGACAGCAAGCCATGTCGCATCTACCTGCAATACAATCTAGGCAGCTCGACGTATCGAAGGCGATTCGACAAGCAATAAAACTACACCGGCAACATGAGCTAGGCGAGGCTGAGAAGCTCTACACTGAGATCCTCGCAACCGAGCCCGATCATTTCGAGGCGTTGCACCTGCTTGGGGTGCTCAGGCTTTCGCAAGGCAAGCCGCTCGAGGCATTTGAGCTAATCTCCAGAGCCCTTGCGATCGACGGTCACTCATGGAGAGCATTGTATAATTGCGGTCGGGTTCTCCTCTCCCTTGATCGCTACGAGGAAGCAGTGGCGAGGTTCGAACTGGCGCTGGCAAACAAGCCTGGCCAGGCCGATGTGCACTTTTGCCACGCTAGGGCGCTTCATAAGCTCAACCGGCTTGAGGACGCGTTGGCGAGCTACGACAATGCAATCGCCATCCAACCCGACCCTGGTGCGCTCTACAATCGCGGCAATATACTCTTGGCGCTTAGGCGTTACGAGGAGGCGCTGGGGAGCTATGATAAGGCGCTAGCGATTAGACCTGACTATGTTGAGGCACATGACAATCGGGGCATTGCGCTCTATCACCTCAAACGCTACGAGGAGGCGCTCGCGAGCCACGACCGTGCCCTGGAGATCAATCCCAACTATGCCGAGGCGCATAGCAACCGCGGCAACACGCTGGGCGCTCTCGGCCGGCACGAGGAAGCGCGGACTGCCCTAGACCGGGCGCTGGCAATCCGACCTGATGTTGTCTCGGCGCTCTACAATCGCGGCCATATACTCCTGGAGCTTGAGCGTTATGAGGAGGCGCTGGGGAGTTATGACAAGGCGCTAGCGATCAGACCCGACTATGTTGAGGCACACGACAATCGGGGCATTGCGCTCTATCACCTCAAACGCTACGAGGAGGCGCTCGCGAGCCACGACCGTGCCCTGGAGATCAATCCCAACTATGCCGAGGCGCATAGCAACCGCGGCAACACGCTGGGCGCTCTCGGCCGGCACGAAGAAGCGCTGTCTGCTCTAGACCAGGCGCTGGCAATCCGGCCCGACTTTGTCTCGGCGCTCTACAATCGCGGCAACGTGCTTGATCACCTTGGGCTCCACGCGGAAGCGTTGGTTAGCTACAATCAAGCGTTGGCGATCAATCCCAATTATGTCTCAGCGATAGTCAATCGCGGCAATACGCTGCGCGTGCTCAATCGGGACGAGGAAGCGCTGGCCGCCTTTGACCAGGCGCTAACGATCAAGCCCGACTATGTGGAGGCGATCAACAACCGCGGCAACGTGCTCCGTGCCCTCAATCGACATCAGGAAGCTCTCGCTTGCTACGACAAGGCATTGACGATCAAACCCGACTTTTATCAGGCCCATCTAAATCGCGGCAAGGTACTGCGTGACCTGCGTCGTCACCAGGAAGCGGCGGCGAGCTATGACAAGGCGCTGGAAATTAGGCCTGATTCTGCGGAAGCGCATTACGGTCGTGGCAATGCACTGCGTTCATTAGATCGTGTCGAGGAAGCCATCGCTAGCCTCGAACGAGCGGTGAAGATCGATCCTGACCACCGAGGTGCGCTGGGTGTCTTGGCCAGCTGCACGCTCGCCGCCTGTGATTGGGAGAAGTGGGCTTTACTGTCACGCGAGGTGGACATCCATGTGGCCGAAGCAAGAACGCCTATCCTCCCCTTCGTCTTTCTGCACTACTCCGGGTCGCCCGAGGCCCAATTTCGATGCGCACGGAATTTCTTTGAAATGCTCCCCACGGATCAGAGCGCGCAACCGATGTGGCGGGGTGAGATCTACCGTCACGACAAGATCCGTGTGGCCTACACGTCGGCGGATTTCCATCACCACAACACCGGCTATCTGATGGCGGAGCTGTTCGAGATTCATGACCGGAGCCGTTTCGAGGTGATCGGGGTGTCCTTCGGTCCAGACGATGGCAGCAGCATGCGCAAGCGCTTGGTCAAGGCCTTCGACCAGTTCCACGACGTCAGAGAGAGTAGCGATCGGGAGACGGCCGAGTTGTTGCGGGGCCTGCAGGCCGATATCGTCGTCGATTTGAAGGGCTACACACTGGATTGCAGGCCAGGCATATTGGCCCATCGGCCAGCCCCGATTCACGTGAACTATCTCGGGTATCAGGGAACGATGGGGACCGCATGGGTGGACTATATCATTGGTGACGAAATCGCCCTGCCGTTCGAGCTGCAGCCCTACTTCACTGAGCAGATCGTCCATATTCCAGTCTGCCACCAGGCTAATGATTCGACCATCGAGCTTCCACCCGCCCCCACCCTCAGCGAGGCTGGACTGCCGGAGGAAGGGTTCGTCTTTTGCTGTTTCAACGATAGCGCCAAGATCACCCCTCTTATATTTGACATCTGGATGCGGCTGCTCGATGCCGTCGATCGCAGCGTGTTGTGGCTGATGGGGGACAATGCCCTTGTGAGCGATAATCTGTGCCGGGAGGCCAGCGCCCGCAGAATGGATCCGGCTCGTCTCGTATTCGCTCCCTTCGCTCCGGCCGAGGAGCATCTGCGTCGCCATCGCGTGGCAGATATCTTCTTAGATACCCTGCCTATGAATGCCCATACTTCGGCGAGTAGAGCGCTGTGGGCCGGATTACCGATCCTGACCTGTACTGGGGACGCGTTCGCCGGGCGTATCTCGGCCAGCCTGTTGCAGGCAGCCGGTTTGCCCGAACTGATCACCCACAACCTTGAGGATTACGAGGATTTGGCCAAGACCTTGGCCAAAGATCCTTTGCGTCTGCAAGGCTTCAAGCGCCATTTGGAGGTCCACCGGCGAAGCTGCTCCCTGTTCGACACCAACCGCCTCCGGAGCAATATCGAGGCGGCCTACACCACCATGTGGGAGAAATATCAGCGAGGAGAAGTCCCGCGCAGCTTTAGCGTGGCATCGGCCTGAAAGTAGGCGATTCGTCAGGTGCAAATGGTTGCTGCCACCAGGCGCAATCACCCTCCACGGGCTGCGAATCAGTCGGCGATATCAGCCGGCGATTCAGGATAAGGGTTCTCCCGGCCTGTTTTTGGGGCCTTGATCCGTGGCGGTGTGGCGTTCAAGCCACAGCCAATCCGGATTCATCACGGTGGGTTGCGATTCCTCTGGCATCGTTCTGTTCGCGGTGTAGTAGTACCTCTAAGCGCGGCTGCCAGTATGCTTGGCCGCCTTGGGGAAATCGGATCGCATATAACGGGGGATTTAAAAAAGATGGCCAATAACGTGAAGCGGACTGCTACCTGGAGAGGCCGTCTGATGGGTGGCGCCAGTGCGTTGGCAATGAGTGCAGCGGTCGCTGGGTTTAATCTTGCTGTAAGCCCCGTGGCCGTCGGCGTGACGGGCGCAGCAGTTGTTGCGGCTGTAACGGCATCGCCTACGCCAGCCAAGGCTAATCAAACCAACACCTGCGCGATATTTACCGGTGGTGGTGGCGTAAGTAGTCAAGGTGCCAACGCTGGAGGCAACGATGCATTCGCCTGCGGTCCCAACGCCCTAGCGATAGGTAGCGGCGCAACTGCAATCGGAACCAGCGCCCGAGCGTTAGGCAGTGACACCACGGCGGTGGGTAGAAGTGCCTTGGCCAATAGCTCGAATGCCACCGCGCTTGGCGCGGATGCGCGAGCCACGAGCGTCAATTCCACAGCCATTGGTCAGAGCGCCGCGGCCACGAGCACCAACGCCACGGCGGTTGGTCAAGACTCTCTAGCCTCGAGCTATGACAGCACGGCGATCGGCCAGCATGCCCAGGCGCTGAGCACCAATGCCACGGCTGTGGGCGCCGATGCCCTGGCGCAGAGCCGGAACACCACGGCAATCGGTGACAACGCCAAGGCGCTGAGCACCAACGCTACGGCTGTTGGCAAGAACGCCCTGGCACAGAGCTATGACACCACGGCGATCGGTCAGTCCGCACAGGCCCTGAGCTCGAATGCCACGGCTGTGGGCGCCGATGCCCTGGCGCAGAGCTTCAACACCACGGCGATCGGCGACAACGCCCAGGCGCTGAGCACCAACGCTACGGCTCTTGGCAAGAACGCCCTGG
>Ga0307379_10006615_pt1 | contig 15894 bp, 10 predicted proteins | sample UN2MG_FD_202237 | JGI IMG/M metagenome (GOLD analysis project Ga0307379, IMG submission 202237) | Soil microbial communities from Risofladan, Vaasa, Finland - UN-2 | ecosystem: Environmental > Terrestrial > Soil > Coastal area > Acid sulfate soil | place: Finland: Risofladan, Vaasa | collected... | reverse complement strand
GAACTAAATGATAATTATTGATTAAGAATAATGTTTTGTAAAAATTGATTCGATAAGATGTCCGTATGTTCCGGTTTAATGTCCGGATGCCTTCGGAATTGCCGTCCGGATACTCCGGAATACGCACCAACAAAACGATTTTCGAACTTTTTGCATGAGTGATGAAACTGAGAAGGTGTATCAAAAGTTAGAAGAAGTAATTGGCATCTGTTAAGAATTAAAAAAGATAGAATTACTCTCAAGATAAGGCATACCTTTTTAAATAAATTACACTTCCTATACGATAAGTATTGCTGTTTTTACTGATATTATTTGTTATTCTATGAATTCCAAATCAGGATCTTTGTATCCACCGTAGTTAACAGCCCACCATAACATACTTGCACTATTCCATTCCATCATAGTCGATGATCGGCTTGTCTTGCTTGCAACTATTCCATACCAAATTATAAATTTGGAGTCGAAATGATCGAGTAAATTATCAATTAGTTTTTGATGTTCGCAAAAAAGAAATCCAATGTATTTGCGAATTTCTCCAAAATTCTTGAACTTGTTTCCATATGATCTATTAGAATGTTCGAGGATATACTCACCGCTTTTATTCTTTTTTAATAAAATAAGAAAAGACTTATAGTGGTGTACCAAATCGACTCTTCTTTCTTTAAATTCAGGAAACCAAATATGGGCTTTTTTTAAAATGAAATTAAGGTCTTTGGGAAATTTATGCCAATTTTTACTTTTCTTAAGAAGATCGTGAAAACTATGCGGTAAATTTATCATTTCATTTTTTTCATAAAAATACGCTATCGCTCCTGTTAAAGTATCAAGTAGTATATGATAAAACAAATAAGAAGCTTGTAAAAAAACTATTGCGTCAGCATAAGCTTGATAATCTATTGTAAGAGGTGATTTATTATTTTCAAGAATTTTTAAATTCGAATCCAAATACCTGAGCATGACTGACAAATCAAAAGTTTTGTTGGCTATCGCTTGAAAGGTCTTAGGAATAGGTAATGGTTTATGTTTGCCTTTTTCAAAATATTTATTCTTTATATCTATCTTTACTTTCCAATCAGATAAATATGAAGATAAATTATTTTTATGAATTGATTGCACAGAATTTCACCCTGTCTTTTAAAAAATATAAATAGAAACTTGTTTTAATATTTAACATAAATATTCAGAAAATATTTTATTTCTCTTACTTAAGGATATTATAAACTTATTCTATTGCCTAATACCATAAATCTTTTGAAAATCCTTCTTTTTTAAAAAAATCCCAATAAAAAAGCCCTTCAGTAAATACCAAAGGGCTGGTTATTGTCTAGGCTATCTCTACTGGATACATATAGAACTTTTTGCGTAAACAAATGGTATTGAAAAGGAGTATTTAAGGTTAAACAAATTTACCGAATTATTGAGCTAGTAAAACTCCCCATGACATTATGACATTATATGAATTAAAAAGATTTTTTTATTTGTTTATTTAGCTCTAATTCCTTAAATTCTTCAGGAAAGGAAATAGCCAATTGGCCAATTATTCTCTGGCGACACTCGACCGCCAATGCTAAACAAAGTTCAATTTCATCTGATTGGATTGTCTGGGGATTTCGATGAGGAAATATGAGTTTTAACAGCCCTGCAGTTGTCTTTTTTATTGAATCCTGGTTTCGCCCAGTCATTTTTAGGAATTTAACCTGAGAATTCACAATAGTTTGATAGTTTTTCCGTCGCAGTCGAGTGAAAATTTCGGCCAGATAGTCAGTAACAAATCCGTATCCTTGAGCATAGTTGTCAGGCTTAATTTTAGGCATCTCCCAACCAGGAATAAATGCATGCAGTCTATCTAAGAAAGCTGCATCTTTACCCAATTCAGGAGGCAATGCTATGAATAAATGGTGATAATGGGGGGCTGGTTTCTTTTTCTCTATGTCTGTATCGATATTTCCAGCTAACACAATGCTGGCCTGTGAATTAAATTCTTGAGGGCCACGAGAAAACTTTCCAGTTTGCATGTAATCCTTGAGTATACTTATCGTTGCCTCAGGGTCAGAAAAACTGGTATTACCAATTTCATCGAAAAACACAACGTCCTTCTGCCCTAAAATACCAATTTTTCTTGATGCTATATTGTAGAATAAGGTAGCCGGTGTAGTTTTGCCTCCTGAAATAACGAATGATTTACTGGAAGTATTTCGGTAAGTATAAGTTTTACCAGTTTCACGTGGCCCTAGTTCAAGTAAATTAAAATTGGCTTCAACAAAGGGAACCAGCCTCATTAACATTAGCATTTTTTCCCGCTGGCTGAATTTGGCTGGATTGAATCCAATGCTCTGAACAAGCAAGTCGATCCATTCAAGGGTATTAAAATTTTGCCGCTTTTCAAGGTAATCATCAAGCGATAATCTTGTAATCTGAAAAGGAGTAAATTCGCGGATATTGAATGGATAGATACGACCTTTCAATTCATATTGAGGATCATATTCCACAACCATTGTTCCCCATGCACCCCCAGCAAGAAGAGCATCCCCGTATTCTCTCAAAACTTTTCTTCCTATCCGAACAAAGTTGTCTCCCAGCGCGGGAACTTCTGCCCAGTAATGGTCTTTGCCGGCATCCAAACGTACCCGCAATTGGCCCAGAAGCGTATATTCACTTTGCTCTTTTATTTTACTTTTTATTAATTCTTTGGCACCGCTTTCTACATAATGCTCATTTAGAATGCGATCAATTTTTTGCTGCCCGGGTACGGGGTTCTGTGGTTCTACATATCGGGCAACTAAATATTCCATTACATAACGAGGAAATTCTTTATAAGCCTCATTCCATCGTGTTAAAGGTTTAAGAACAACCCTATCTTCTAAATAGTGTGAAATCTTCTTACCAAAATCCATTTGGTCCTCCCGAAGTTTATTCCTTTCCATTTAAAGCCTCATCTATCCTATCAAGTGCACCTAATTCAAATTCAACTTTCTCTTTTCTACCAATTACTTTGATTTGAATAGCTCCTGTTTTCTTAACTTGCTTCTTTTTAGCATTTTTATAAGTTAGTCGCATTTCGATTTTTTTATTTCTCAAAGTGGGCTTGAATTCAAAATATAGAATCTTTTCTCCTAAAGACCATAACTTATGTCTGAAAGACTTCCTTTCGCCAGAATCTAACTCAAAAAAGAATTCAAAAGGCTCTTCTCTATTTCCTATATTCTTAACCCCTACCTCTACAGACACGAGACTATCTTCTAAAACTTCAACTTCTTTTGGAAATTTGGATATTTCAAACTCAACTATGGCAATGCCACTCTTTTTCAAAACCACAGCAGGTACCACCATTTCAGCCAAAGAAACTCCACCGTGAGAATACCGACTAAAGCGACCCCTTTCTCTACCAAACCAAACCCTTCCTTTGGCCACTGTATAAAATTCATCTGGTTTATACTGGACTTTCAAGCCTCGAGAATCCTCTATATTCTTAAGGTAGCGATAGACAATCTGAGTCTGCTCCTTGGCCTCTACCTTTATTTCTTTCTCTTTCTTTAGTTCAATAAAGCCGTGGTCACTGGTTATCAAAATCCTGTCATCTTCACCTATTCGGATTTCTAAATCAGGTAGAATATCTTTTATTAGCGTTTCTCGGATTCTTTCATTTAATCCTTGAAGGTCGCTTCTGAAAGTATGAATCCAATCATCACTCAGATTATAGATTAAAATGTTGTAAGGCTTAATATCAAGGTCTAATTTTCTCTGTCCATAGTCAGTTTCACTAGCCACAACAGTCCGCAGTTTTTCTCTCCCTTCATCAGATGAAAGATTAAATAGCTTTGAAGCAAGAATATTGTGGTCACTAGTAAATCGGCCCCGATAATCTTGCCATTCCGAAGGTAATTTTCCAGCAAGCAAAGAGATTCTAGCTACATCAGTCACAGAGGGAGGTGGACAGAGATATAAATCTTCTTTAAGAATTTCAAATTTCTCAGCAAGACATGGTTTGACAATTTCTTTCCATGTATCTAAACGCATTCCATCAAAAACCAAGAGCCAGAGCCGAGATTTGTTAGATGGCTCAAACCCTTCTTTTATAATACAATCTCCAATCATATTTATAGAAAGCCTCGGATGTAAGAAATACTCTTTCACATTTTTTTCAATGGTGTTAGATAAATAGAAATCAATCTTTTCCAAATACTGTTCAACTTGAAGTTCAATATCTTCCTCTAAATATTCATTTAGAGTTTCTCTAAGCCTCACATCTCCAATAGCTTTGAGAGAACGTGTTGCTTTCGTTAAAGAGAATTCCAATCGATAAATTTCGTTTGTTTCATACCATTTAAGAACTGAAGCCAATTCAGCCTTGGGATTAAAATCTTTTCCAAGTGTCTCTCGAATAAATGCCATTTCTATGAAGAAGGAAAGAAGTGCCTTGGCATCGGCCAGATATTTGCTTTGTGGAGCATCCTCCTGGGAAAGAGGGTGGGTCTTTAAGTTATTTATTACGAATTTTTCTTTTTCTTTCCAATCCTTATCTTCTAAAACCTTTTTTAATAAAGCAATTAACAATCCATAAACAAAAAGTGGAGAAGATTCCTTCTCAACTGCACAAGATATTTGCTCTTTGCTTTCTAAAGGAAGGCATTCTATAATTCTATTAACTACACCTTCTGGAAGAATATCTTCAGCTAGACATACTACTTTTTTCCATATCTCTTTGTGCTTCCGCAAGTCTGGTAAAATCTCACTCGCATAATTTCCCCATGCTATTGGTTCAAATCCTAAAATTCCTAATCCTTTCATTTGATTGATTAAATTTCTAACACCATAATCACTAAAAATCTCAAAAACATAAAAGAAAACAGCCAAATCTTCTCTTTCTGTATCTAAACAGGGAAGTATATTTTTAGCATCTACCCGGGCATTTTCCTTTATAAAATTTGTCCAAGTTTGTCTATCCTGAGCATCGAAATCATAGGCATATATTAAACTAACATAGCGATAAAGAAGAACTTCTGATTTAGTAATTTCAAACACCAGTTCCTTCAAAGGTAATGTTTCATTATTACTGGCTAAAATTATTCCTAAAATGTGGCTCTTATTGAGAGGAATGTCTGGACCGATGACTTTACGAAACTCTTTCGTCTTAGTGATAAAAGTTCCTAAGTTAGGAGCAATTTCCCGTTCATAAACAAATAATGTCTCTTCTGGTGGCCAGGTTTCTCTTGGAAGAAGTCTCTTCAAGATATTGTCAATCCTTAAATCAAAAATCTCCTCAGCTTTCTCCAGAATATCTGGGATGTAACTCAGATTTATTTTTTCTGGATGTTTTCCAGAAGGGTTAGTAACCCAAACGATATGAGCAAAGTTAGGATCAATTGGTTTTTGAGAATACTCTCTTCTAAATGAGAAATCATTTTCACAATAATGATAAACTTGCCAATTTTTCCCATTAGAATCAATATACTTATCTCCAAGTTTTAGCAATCCATTGGGGTCCAAGACTACTATTAGTCTCGTTCCCGTTAGGCCTTCAAAAAGTAAATCGAGATATTCTTTAATATTTTCTGGTAATATTTTACTCATCCTTCGACTTCGCTTTCACAAACTAAACCTATTTCCATATAATAATCCTACTATTCTGATTTAATCCTACAAATTTCTACAATTTTTTTTAATTTCCTGAACTCATCATCTGAAAACAATTGTTCATCTATTGAATCAAAGATTTTGACTGCTAATTTGTAGTGTTTGAAATCGTAGCAATATTTCATCCAGTTCACTATCTCAGATTCAGCAGGTATTTCTCCCACCTGATTATCGAGATATTTATAAATACTATTAATTATTACGTTCCCTTCCTTACTCCTATTCATTTGGGCATCGTAAGTTTCATCAAATTTCTTCTCCCAGTCTTTTGAAGAGATAAAGCTTACAACATCTTCTAACTGGGATATCACATTTTTAACATATTTAATATTAAAAACGATACCCTTTTTAGTAAATCCGGTGAACTTATTACTTTTTACATATTGTCTTATGTCCACAAAAAATTGGTTCTCAATTTCCAGGAGTCTAAAAATTATGTTTATTGATTTGCTTTTCTTAGTACGTCCAATTTCAATAGACCGCATTAATTCCTCTCCTAATTTCTTATTCGGATTTAATCTTACAGATTTCAGCAATCTTCTTTGTGTTTTTATATAATTCAGGAATAACTTCGCTCTCACTGATAGAATTAAATAAAAGCCATCCTTCTTTGAAAAAACTATTCTGGTAGCAAAATTCAATCCATTCACAAATTCCCTTTTGAGAAGGAATATTTTTCAAATTACCTTCCAAAAACCGTCTGATCTGTGCTTTTTTGTATTGGACAGTAACATCCTGCATTCGCTGTTGTTCCTCAAAATTAGGCAATCGTATCTTACCTTCTTCAACTATAAAATTTTCCTTCACCAGTTCATCAAAATCTCGTTCAATGGGAATATTTATCTTACGAAGATAGAATTCGCGCACTTCACTATAAGGTGTCTTGCCATATTTCTTGAGAAACTCTTGTAATTTTAAAATAACCTCTTTTTCCGGATGTTCTGGAAGAGGTGGTCCGGGAAATAGCTCACCCTGAGGTCCCTCCTCTGCTTTTTTCCGGGTAACCAATGTTCCTGGTGCATACCATTCATCTCCAACTTTACGGAAGAAGTTTTTAAGGATTTCATCAAGATTAAATTTTTGAATTTTTACAGAAGGAAATAATTTTTTAATCACCTGGTCATAAATATAATCTCTTGTCTTTCCTGGATTTTTAGTAAGAAAATCTTGCACGACTTTAATTACATCAAGTTCTATATCTTCCGACTTCATAATTGTTTTTTTCACGCCAGACTCTGGTTTTTTGAAATTGAGAACAAGAAACCGCTGTTGAGTAATATCCGACTGGATTTGACTATGGGTCTTACGGTGGGAATTAACATGCAAGACTTCACCTTCATCTACGAATCCTGCCTCATGAACAACTTTTTGAATAAGGCTATACATCGATGGATCGCTATAGCTATATACTAGACTCAGCCATCTATTTGGTTTAAGGATTCTATAGACTTCTGTAAATGCATCTAACATCATTTCTCCATATCTTTGGCGAGATTTATTTTGATAATCATTTTCAATAATTTCTTCAGAAATATTTGTAAAATTATTAAGCCAACATTCCCACATTATATTCAATTCACTATAATTTATATTCTTTCCATAGGGTGGGTCATAATATGCATAATCTGCGGAAGAGTCACTAATATTTGCCAATTTACGGGCAGAATACCCCGAAACTTTCACGATTGATTTTGCTTTATTTATAATGAGTTGTTGTTCTCCTTTGAAAACATCTTTTACCCTCCCATCAAGAAAATTAGGTAAACTTAAATCATTTATTAATGAAGGCATATATAAAGTCCCAACACGAATACCTGTCCCCCCACTTAATCGCCATTTACTTTGCAAGCTAACCTGAAATACTAACCCTGTAAAGATAAACTTTAACAAATCTTTTATTTTTTCATTCTTAGTTCTATTTATGTAATACCACAAAATCGTTAAAGCAATTAAATTTCGTCGAGAAAACATCTGATAGGCGTGTGTAATACCGCGTTTCAAATTTCGCTTGGGTTCATCTCCAAAAAACCCTACATCTTTAGGATACCAATATGGTGACTGTTGAGGTGGAATAAAATCTTCTTTAGATTTCTTGAGCATTTTATGATAAACTTCATTGCCTAATTTATCTATAAACTGTTCGGCAGGAACAAATTTGTATCCTGTCCATTCATCATCCTCCTCACGGAGTACTTTTGTAGGACCACCATGAATCTGAATGTATAATTCCCAATCTTTTTCATCTAAAGGTTTGGACTTCTTTTCACCTTTCACACGACACTGGCCACAATTGACCCGGATTTCAATTGGTTCAAAACGGACAAAGTCAGCTTTGGCTTTACTAAATTCGTATTTGCAGTCATCACATTTAATTTTTTTAAATTTTTCTCCTTTTTTCATCACATCCCACCTTCCGCCGCCAGCAAAAAGCACATCTGCCTTACAACGAGGACATTTATAAACATCAGAAAGTATTGTATTTGCAATTTGTGCATCTTTATTACCACAATTGTGACAGATTGTACGATAAAGTGGTTTTATCTCCGGCTCAAATTTCTTTCGTAATTCATAATATGCTTTTTGTAGAACATAAGGGTCAGTTGGAGTAGTGTAATTTCTAGCTATATGAATACAAGCCGGAGATATTTCACAAAGTATCGCATGTCTTCCGCATATCATTGCTGCAACTCCAGCCATTCCAGTGCCAGCAAAAGCATCAAGGACAATATCACCGGGTTTTGTGTAGTGTTCGATATACTTTTTCACTACGTAGGGATCTTGCTTTGTCCAGTACATATGCATATTGTAAATCTTTGATGATTTAGAAGCGTTATCTATGTTCTCCTGAAACGGTGGCACATCATAATCGTCGGTTTCAGGGTGATAAGGTTTCCCATACTTTTTGATGAATTCTTCAACAGAGATTTCTTTTTCCTGTTTCATGCTTTTTCCCTACCTCAAATATATCTTCACCTTTTTCTTTGGATTTTTCTTTTTCAAGTCTTCCAATGCTTTCTCTAATTCTTCACGAAAAGCCCTAACTACTTCTTCAAGATTTTCATCATCAACAATGCTAAATCTCTCCAATAGTTTAGATAATATAGGTCTTGATGTTGTCACAATATTGGCTTTACTGATACATTTTCTTAAATGTTCTATTAAATCATCGCTGAGAGCAATAACAAATCTGTCTAATTCGCTTGCACGTATAGCTTTGAGCAACTTATCTAACCTGTTTCCTTTGTCTTCAGCCAATATTCTCTCGGTGAGGAGTTGAGATAAATTTCTCTTACGGCTATCCAAAGCCTTATCAACTTTGCGCATAAAGTCTTCTACCTCATCTTCTGGGACTGTCATCGTTAGGTTTAAGCGGGAAGGACAATCCGGACAGTAAGGATTTTTTTCTATCCTGACCGGGTCACTGGCTGGACATAACTTTGTCTTTGATAATAACTCATGATATTGCGCCTCCATTTTTTCCTCAACCATCTCACCTAATTCTGGAATCTTGGTTAATTTCTTTAGTACATCTATCTTGATTTCCTTATCTTCCAATTTATTATGTAGTTTTTTTAATTCTTTATAATAATCTCGATGGTGTATTTGATACTGTCGTTGAAAAGAATCCTTGAACTTTTCAAAACTTTCTCTCAGACTACCAATCCGGGAAGGATCACTCAGAAGGTTATTGAGTTTCAACTGCTCAGTAATTGTGATTTTCTCCAGAGCAAGTTTATCTTTTTCAGGCAACACGACATCGGCGAGATATGTCTTCATACCTAATAATTCAGCGCTCTGTTCAGCTACTGCGTTTAGTTTTTTATACTCTTCAAATTCATTTTTAAATCTTTCTTCAGCCTTTTCTTCGGTTTTAAAGTGCTGATAAAATTCTGAGAAATTCTGACTCTCAGCAATTCGTCCAATACGTTCCAGAATTACAAATTTCTCTTCTTCTATTTCTTCATTAAGTTTTGTTGAAAGGAATTCCAAATTATCCTGTATAGCAACATTTTTCTTTCGGATTCCTTCCAGACTCTGCAATAACAGAGATTCCTGGGCCTGAATTTCCTCATGTGTAATGGCTTTTTTTAAATTAGGATTAACTATTCTGGCAATAGATACTACATCATTCCAGTTTTCTGCAGTGCTTCTTGAGAGAGCATCAAAGTCTTCATCAAATCTTGCTCTCCATTCAACCTGCCTTAGATTCCCGAGTCCAATTTTATTCCCATCCAATCCCAGGCGGTTCATCGGCTTCAGCGTAATTTCTACTGGCAGTCTTCCACTAGCAACAAAACAAAGACAGTAGAGAGTAACTATTTCCTTAGTCAAGCCGTATTTATTTTGTAATTCATCATATAGTTTCCATAAGGGAAGCTCCTCATTATTTTCCTTAAATTTGTCTGTAATAATTTCAAAAACTTTACTTTCCTGTGGATTGAATTTTTGGGGTTTATCTATTTCACTTAAACCTAATGCCGGTGCAAAGTTCTCACAGGCACTCGCACTGGCACCACCAATGCCTTTGAAAAGACCATCAAAAACCTTTTTAGCATCATTTGATTTAAAATGCTTCCCAAAGGCATTTGAGTCAACTGGACAATCGCGATAAGCATCTGCAAGAAGATATGGAACTATTCCTTTTACAATCCCTTCCACCCTATTTGTAGCGAATACTTTTTTAAGGTCCATACCCACCTGCCGAGCCGTCAAAATTTTTCCGCTCCTATATATGGAAATTTGTTTATTTAAAAGATCCCTGATAATATTCCTTTTGTTTCCAGCCAACCACTCCCGTATTTCCTCGGCCTCACTGCCACTTTTATCTTTATATTGTTCTTGCATTTCTTGAAGGGTCCAGTAGCTACGAGCTTCTTCGCAAGCAGCATTTGTGAGTTCCGATGGGATGCAAATAGCAATCCGGGGGTCTTCAATTTCTTTTAGGTCAAATTTAACTGGTTTCGTTAAGAAAACTACTCTAAAGTGAAGATTTTCTCTAATTCTCTCTCCATAATCTGAGCGCCAATTTCTGGCAAGAATCACTTCTCCCGGATATTCAATTTTTTTATAGTCAACCTCATAACCTTTTGCTGTTTCAAATTCATAATCCCCAAAAAGACTCTCCTGTCCGCCTGTCTCTTGAAGAGATAATTTCAACCCATTCTCCCACTGTCTTTGAATTTGTGAAGGGTCAATCAGTTTCTTTTTTAGGTCTTTGAAAATTTGAGAGGGTTTGAGCACTCCTTTTTCTGCTACTTTGAAAATAGCGCCTTTTTCCTTGGTGTATTCCACCTGTTGAAGGTCATGAATCTTGTTAAGAATTAACCTAGTTTCATCTTCGCCTTTTATAATTTCGCCAGTAGTAAGAGTAGCTTCTGTAAGGTCGGCTTCCGAAAGATACCGTGGAGTTTCGAGATAAGCGATGTGCCAGAGAAAGAGAGTCTTGATGATCCGTTCAGCAATTTCTTTCTCCCTTTTTTCATCGGGTTCAAAATAATCAGGCAAGCTATCTATTGCTACCTTATAAGCCTCATAAGAAGCTTTATATTCTTGTATGTTTAAATCATCAATTAGGTCACTTGAAATCATAAGGTCGCTTAATGTTGCTAATGAATCTCTCGACAAAATAGTCTCTTCAATTGTTTCCCAAAGAACCCCTATTCCTGCGCGAGCCGTTGGCAATCCGCGACGGGTGATTAATCTGATGGCTTCAAAGCAGCGAGGTTGAAAGGGGAAAATTCGCAAAAAATATTCTTTAGATACATTTTTAAGGAATTTAAACTCTTTGTAGTAGTATTCATAGTAGTGTTCTATCTCCGGTTGTTTTTCACTAATAAGCTCACGCACTCGGTAAGAAACAATTTCATCATAGTCGCGTTCATACTTGCCAGCAAGAAGGAGAAAATTTTTATATCGCTCCCCTAATAACTTTGCTGGCGCGGGTTGCTGTGATGCCACAATAGTATAAATCTCTAAGTCTTTCCCTCTGGGTAATTCCCAGGCCAGAGTTTCTAATACTTCTTCATCAATTGCATATTCTCGGCTTCCCCTTAGATGTTTGGCTTGCCAGCATTCAAGTTCATCTATAATAAAGAGAAGTCCTGTATAACCCTGGGCAATAATCTGTCGATATATATGGGTAAATCTCTCTTTCGTTGTTCCTGGAATATCTGGCCTTACTCTTTCTTTTTTACAATATTCCTGGATAAATTTTGCTAAGGAGTCCTTATTTTGTTTCTCCGGAGTTGCAGAAATCCTTCCCCTAATAAAAAGGTCTATTTCTTTCTTCAAGCCACTTGATTCATACCATTCTATCAGTTTATCGGTAGCTGTAATAGCGCACTTTTCCAATAAATGTTTTTCCTCAAGACTCTCCTCGATATGTTTCTCAACTATATTATAAAGATTGTCTTCGCCTCCGACGTCCGCTTCACCTTTAAGACTTATAACTACAGGAAAAAGTTTTTTGTTTTTAAGTCGCTTCCAACATTTCTTTATCTCATCGTTATTCAACTGGTCCCAAAAATCTTTTGAAACATTAGTTAGCAGACAAGCAAGCGTAGCTAAAAAATGTGTTTTGCCAGCTCCGAATTCAGCCTGAATCCAGAAGCCTCCCCCTCGTCCGGTGATCACTCTTTCAAATATCTCCTCAAAATATTCCTGAATCGAAGGAGTAAAATAAAATGTGCTAACTGTGTTTTCGCCGCTTCTGATAGCAGGTAAAAGCAAAATAGTCGTTTCAGGCTTATCTTTAATCCGTCTAATTAATTCTTTTAGGGGTGGCCTATTCATCTCTTATTCCTCCTTAACAATGTTTTGCTTATGTTCCTCCGGTAAAATTCCCTCAAAATATTTCAATGAAGATTCTGGTTTAAACTCAATATACTTAGGAAGTTCTTCACTGTAGGATGTAAGCGGTAAATGAAGAATTGCCAAAGTACGGTCTTTTAAATAGTATTCATAGAAAGGAGTCAATGGAACTTTATACCGAGCAAGAAGAGAGGAATTTAATACAGTGAGAATTTGTTGTTTCTTTAAGTTTGTTGCAAGAGCGTTCAACTCTGAATTTAATTTTTTCTTTATTTCTTTTCCTACCCTAGAATTATCCGAAGTATTCGGTTGGATGTCCAGGTTGAGAATATCAATTTCTTGTAGAATCTCATTGGGTATTGCTGCTCGTAATTTTTCTATTCTTCCTATCCAGATATAAAGTTTTCGTCCAGGTAAAGGCCTTTCCTTCAATTTTTGAGTAATCTCTACTAATTCTTTTAATTTCATAACTTTAATTTTCTCTGAAGAAATTCGTCTGAGCCATATTTAGTAGTAATTTGCTCCAATTGGTCGGCAGTGATATATTTTGCTATTAATCCATTGGCGGCTGCTTCTTTGAGAATTTGACGCACTTGGGAATCCGTTCGAATGCCCAAATATTTCCAGAATGAATTTGATAGAATTTCTTTTATACTCACAGTTTGTGGAGCGGGGGCAAAAATATTGTGAACTAAAATCACTAATGATAATTTTGGCAGTGGTTTGCTGAGAACTGAATATTTCTTACCTTTCCGAGCAATAAAACCTAATTTACAAAGGATATGACCGATTCTAGCGACAGCTTTAGGCTTAGTCGTTTTATATACACGATTAACAAATCTTTCAAACACATTCTTGCTGAAAGTTGAACCCGGCTCAAAAACAGATAATTCTTCTTCAACAAATTTAGACACTAACCTCTCTTTATATAGAAATTGAAACCTCATTATATTTTTTAGAAGACCCTCATTTTTATAATATTTCCACACCTTTACAGTTAGTTGATCCAGTGACTGATTTGGAAAGAATCGTTTTGTAATGTAACTAAAGTTTCTTTCTCGGGTTTTATACGAATTTTGTGGTAAAGTATCGATTAGATGTTTACGGAAACTATTAAAGGAATTAAATCTTAAACTGTCCTTAATTGCTTGAATGCTTTCTTTCCAGCATGGCTCCGAAGGCATATTAAGAAATTGTTGTTCACTTTTTATGTTTTCTTTTGACATTTCTTGTATCATTATTCTTCTTTATTGGTTACTATATATTACTTAGCCAAAAATCAATATGGATTCTAATAAATAGTAATAATTAGAAACACAACCCATTTTTAAATTATTCATTTATTATTGCTCCACCTTCCCACCAATTAATCCAAACCAATTTCAAAAGCATCGGCTATTTTTATAAGTGTTTCCATAGAGGGATTTGGTGTATACCCAGCCTCTATCTTAACTAAGGTGCTGAAAGGGATATTTGCTTTTATGGCAAGTTGATCCTGAGATATATTTAACTTACTTCTGAATTTTTTTATTCGTTTTCCTAAATTTGTCCTTGACATATACCCAAACTTTTATATGATAGAAAAGGTAAGAAATTCATCTCACTCTTTGTTGGATATTTTAGCACCTTTTAAAATTATAATCAACTAAGAAAGTTTGTAGTTCTAGATTACAGGTTGCGAGTTTTAAGCATATTCCATCTACCAATCTACCGATTTAATTTATAATTGTCAGTTTACGGCTTCCAATTTTCGGATTCATAAATTTTTCTTCTACTCAATAGTAATTACCCAATCATCTTCTATCCAATTATTCCACTTCTCATCATTTATACCCTCAATGAGCTTAAGATCTTCTGGTTTTTTGAAACCCTGATATGTTTCCAGATAATCAATTATTCTCTGAGCAATTATCTTGCTTACTCCTCAAAGTTGCTATAACTCTCCTAATGATGCAGTATTAATATTTAAGATTTTGGTTGAGGTAGGAGAAGTCGGGTCAATAGATTCGGATGGGACAATGGGCATTAAATTTATATTAGCTTTACTATATAATTCTTCAGTTCTTTTGAGGCTAAATTTATTTTCCCACAAGTTATTAAATTGTTTTTGGAATCTTAGAACAACTTCTTCATCGTCTATAACCAATAAATATTAATCATTTCAGGTGCTGGCAGATACAATCCAGTTGTAAGAGCCAGTAATTACTATTTTGCTATCAATCATTGCAAACTTGTTATGCATAATATAATTGTTTGAGCTTATTCTTATGTCTATGCCCTTCTCTACTAATAAATGGGAGCTACTGTATTTTTCCTCTACTTGGGAGCGATATAAATAGATTCTAACTTTAACTCCCCTTTCTTTCGCTTTAATTACAGTATGAGAAATTTCTTTATCGGTGAAGGTGTATAAAGTAATGTCAACAGATATTTCTGCATTACTTATATTTTCAATAATAACCGTTTAGGGTCATTATAGAGGGAGAAGTAGACTTCGGTTTTGGCAAAGGTGGAAATAGATATAGTTACAGAAAGAACAATGATCAAAAAAGCAAGAATACTAAACTTAGTATTTCTTTTTAAATATTGCATTTTTTAATGTGCTCTTTTCGATTTATATAAAAATAGAAAAGTAATCGGGTGTGAGTTTCGCATTTAATCCCATTTTATATATTCGACAAAGATTTTAAAAATCCTTCTTTTTTTATTAAAAGTTTAAATATTTGCTAATCTCTATAAACAAACCTGATCTTCAATCTTATTAATCTCATCCTGATTTATGCCAATATATTTTTTAGTTACAATACTGCTTCGATGGCCTAACTTTTCAGAGATCTGCTCAATGGTAATGCCTTTCTTGCGTGCCTGATAACCCCAGGGCTTTCTTAACGTATGTGTACCTATTCTTTCACTATCAAGCCCTACTTCTTTACACCAATTTTTAATCATTTGCCACACTCTAATACGGTCCAATTTTTTATTAGAACGGTAAGAAGTAAATAGGTAGTTATCAGGATCGGTAACAGTAGCTTTTCTAAAGTAGTACTCTAAGGCTTCTTTTACTACTATATTGATCTTAATCTTTTTTTCCTTCTTGGTCTTCTGCTCTCTTAGATGAAGATACTCAACTATTTCGCCCTTTTTATCTAATACATCTTTAACTTTGAGAGAAAGAAGATCATTAATACGTAAGGCAAAATTAATACCCATGGTAAATAGCAGATAATCCCGGGGATTATTAAGTAACATGTAATGAGTAATGGGTAAATTGGGTATAAAAACTGTGGAATATAAGATTGACACGTCGCTTCGATTCTCGCAATGACAGCGATGGGTTGGATTGAAAAAATTTTGTTGAAATAATAAATTATAAATGTATAATAATACTATTGACTAAATAGCAGTATAAAAATGATTAGCCACGTGTAAATAATATAAATATTTGAAAAT
>Ga0307379_10006614_pt1 | contig 15894 bp, 11 predicted proteins | sample UN2MG_FD_202237 | JGI IMG/M metagenome (GOLD analysis project Ga0307379, IMG submission 202237) | Soil microbial communities from Risofladan, Vaasa, Finland - UN-2 | ecosystem: Environmental > Terrestrial > Soil > Coastal area > Acid sulfate soil | place: Finland: Risofladan, Vaasa | collected... | reverse complement strand
TTTTGTTCGGGCATATCGAGCCTCCTTGTAAAAATTGAGAAGTTGTCCGATAACATATCGTCCAAATACGCCCTAAACGGCCACTTTTATAGTTTTTCTTTACCAATATCATGAGTGAGAACCAAAAATAAGGAAATGGTGATTAGTGAATGGTGAATAACCGTGAAATACGCTATATGCTATACGAACATCGAGAATCCAGTATCCGCCATTGGGCGTCCCGTGGAGAGAATCCAACTTTAGCTCACTTTAGGCACTTTAGCTCACTCTTCACTAACTTGCCCTCTACATTTGTAAAGAACACTCTACAAATCAGCTCATTTTATGCAAAACAAAGCCAATTTCGGGAAAGCCCAAATGAACGTAAGTAAAGTAATAACAGAGGATTATGAAAATAAGACACTTCGCAGAAGCGGGAAAAACAAAGCCAATTCAAAGCCAAACAAAGCCAATTTGCAAAATGCTCAAATGAACGTAAATAAAGTATTAACAAAGGATTATGAAAATGTACCACTTCGCAGACGCGGGGAAAACAAACCCAATCAAACCCAATTTCCCCAAATCACAACAATCTCACTTTTCAGTGCTGTTAATCTGCGTAAAGAATTCAGGCGATTTTGGTTCCGATATCGTTCGGCGCTCTTGTTTTACGCGACACACCTCACGCAGAATGCTCAAAAAAAATTTATGCGGATATTATCAATTTTCTTACGGCAATTCAACGATTCTCTGCCGATTTCGTGCAAATTACGCCTGTATTTACAGAAATTGTCCGTTTGCAGAGCAGAACTTCTGGACAAAAGCCGACTTATTTGGTAAAATCCTATAAAGAGTAACTGGTCGCCATAGTATTGGAACAAAGGAGACAAAAATGAAACGATATTTAACTGTTTTTGTTTTGCTCTGCATTGTCGGCACCGCGCACGGGGCATACTTTCAGTATTACGCTGGTCAACTTCGGGCTTACTACGAAGTTTTTGCGCAAGACGGCGGTCTCTTCAATGGCTCTTTTGAAGGAACAATGAACCATCTAACTTATGCCTGGGCTGGAGGCTCTGCGGCCGTCCCTCCTCAAGCAAGCAGTGGCGCGCGTTCTGATATTTGGAGAGACGACCTCGGCAATTCTATTCGCATACAATCATACTCTTTCGCCGAGGGCCTTGCAGCTACCACCGCGTGTTATACCCGCGCCCAGACTTACGCCAGAACCCAAGACTATCTAAATAACTACGGGATATTCTATCAAATTAAGCCGGATACGGACGAACAGAACGGTGACGATGTAATGGTTTATTATAATGACATTGTAAGCATTACAGCTTCGGGGACCACCTATGTCCGCATCGGAGGGCCGGGGACGATGGCCCATCTGGCAATCACTCGCGGTCAGCTTCCGCCTGTACCAACAGAGCCGGACAGCAGCAAGGAGGTATTGAGATTTCCCAATGTTCCGCTGTCTAATAGCGGTGGCGATTGGTTTAGTGGCGTACATACTTTCCCGGCAAAAATCGGCGATGTAATTGGCATCTTTGCGGAGAATTACGCAGTGGTTATTGGTGATGGCCCATTAATCGGAGAGGTCGCCTACAGCACGCACACGATGATTCTTACCGTAAGAGCAGTATTGTCAGGCGATTCAGACTATGATGGTGACGTGGACTTCTACGATTTGGCGAAACTGGCCAACAATTGGCTCGAAGGTGTTGATTCCGAGCCGCCTGTCGATACAGATCCGCCAACACCCGACCCGGTGCAATGGGCTTCGGTCCCTAAAGAAGAACCTCGTGGTGGAACCTTCGATTACTGGGCCGTGATGACAGCAGCAGTAGCCACAGACCCAAGCGGAGGCGTGCAGTATAAGTTTGAATGCACAACCGCGGGCGGCTTCAGCAGCGGCTGGCAAGGCAGCCCGTATTACGAGGTCCAGGTAGGTAGACAAGACCAGCGCCACCGTTTTCGTGTCAAGGCACGTGATATCCACGGCAACGTGAGCCTCAACTGGTCGTCTGAACTGCCAGCCGCACCTTAAAGAACAAAACAATTATTTAGCAAGCCACAACCCAAATGGTCGGACGGGAAGAGGTTCCAGTTTTGAGTTTGTGACTTGCAGTTCGTCCAGGTCAGAAGGCCATCCCAATTGCGCCAGCCTTAGAAAATGGGGGCCTTTTCAAAATGCTGTTCATCCGCAATTTAGTTCTTCACGCGGGAAAGGCCTGTGAATATCGCATAAAAACAGGGGTGATAATAATTTTTTTTGATATTTTATTCTCCCGGTGTTATATTCCAGGCACGTCTGTAAAGTGTACAAGCATCCATATTTTAGAACAGGGAGCTGAAAAAATGAAAAGAAGAATCTGGGTTAATTGTGTTTTAGCGGTGGCGGCGATTTGTATGGCCGGCTGTGAAAAAAAAGGAGCACCCTCAAGAGAACCCGAAGCTAAGGAGACGAAGCCAATGAGCACTCGCAGCGAACCTTTTGGGCAAACGCCTGACGGCAAGCAAGTCTATCTGTACACTCTAACCAATTCTCATGGACTTAGGGCCAGGATAACAAACTACGGGGCGATACTGGTTTCGATGGAGGTGCCGGACAAGAATGGCAAGTTAGCTGATATTACGCTCGGCTACGATAAGCTTGACGGATATATCACGAGGCATCCCTATTTCGGGGCTACTGTAGGCAGATACGCCAATCGGATTGGTGGGGCCAGGTTCGTGCTCAACGACGTCGAGTATAAGCTGGCAGCGAACAATGGGCCAAACCATCTGCACGGCGGCATCAAGGGATTCGATAAAGTTGTATGGAAGACCGAGGATATAAAATCCGAAAGCGACAGTGCGCTGCTGAAGTTGAGCTATTTGAGCAAAGACGGAGAAGAAGGATATCCCGGCAACCTGGCGTGCACCGTTACCTACACCCTGACAAAGGATGATGAATTGAAGATTAGCTACGAGGCTGAAACCGACAAAACTACGATACTAAATCTGACGAATCACAGCTATTGGAACCTGGCGGGACAGGGCAGTGGTGATATTCTCGGTCATGAGCTTATGCTCAATGCTGATAAGTATACTCCCGTAGATGAGGGCCTTATACCAACAGGTGAAATCAAAAGCGTTAAAGATTCACCGATGGATTTTACCAGGCCAATGACAATCGGCTCTCGAATCGGCCAGATCGGGAGTGGTTACGACCATAACTACGTGCTCAATAGCAGTACAGGCACGCTTGCTCTGTGTGCAAGGGTTTATGAGCCGACCAGCGGGCGTGCTATGGAAATCCACACCACCGAGCCGGGAGTTCAGTTCTATACCGGAAATTTCTTAGACGGTTCCATAACCGGCAAATCCGGCAAGGTGTACAAGAAACATTACGGATTCTGCCTGGAGACGCAGCACTTTCCGGATTCACCAAATAAACCGGACTTCCTCTCAGTTGTTCTCAATCCGGGGCAGAAGTACACGACAGTTACCGTACACAAGTTTTATACAAAGTAAATGTGAAGTCGCGGATTGAGGCGACTTCTGGTCTGTAACACGATAAATGTGCTGTGGTTACCGGAAGTTGCTCCGAGCCATCCCCAAGCTCGTCCCGCACCAATTGAGCTTAGGCTCACGCCTAATTGGTGCGGGACTCACTTGAGGCTGCCACCCATCAAAGTGGATGTTACAGAATACTACTTTCTCTTGAGACAATTCGAAGCAGGGGCGGTTTCTCAGGCCAAGTAGAGTTCGTCCTTTGGCTTTATTTCGGGTATCTGATTCAGTTTTGCTTTGATGTCGTCCGGCCCTATTGCAAAGCTGGGGGCGATTTCGATTAAGCAGTCGACCAAGCCGTCCGGTTTCCTGGGGACTGCAACCCCGGCTGATTCCAGCCAACCGGCAGCACGAGCAATCATCATCCGCTTTGCAGTTTCAGCGCTATTAGCGCCGGTGGCATTTTTGATGGGTGAAAATTCTTCGCTTCGTACCGTCTGCAAGATTATCGACTTTGAGGCCAGGGGCAAGGCATCAAAGACAAAGCTTTCCAGCTTTACACCGTTTGGCCGAGCAAGTTCCACCCGTCCTCCTTTCCGGTCGATATGCGGGATTCTTTTGAGGGCCTTATGCAGAGGCAAAGAGAAGCCGTCCGTATTCAATCTTTCGACGAACGCGCGATTGATAATGTGGATGGCGATACTACCGAGCTGGAAGACCAAAGAGCCGTCGGGATTTCGTTTCTCAGCCAGGTCATCCGGCAAGTCGCTATACTCGATGACGGTTACCTTGCCATCAACCAAACAGAAGTTGCCGAGCTCTTCCTTTGGCCCTGCTTTTATCAGGGCCTTTGAGGACATCTCGGCCTCGTCGAGTGCGTGCAGACCAATAAAGAGCGGGTCAAAAGTATTTACCAGGGGATTATCCACCTGCCAGTAGCTTATGAACTCTACGCCGCGTCTTTTCATATCTTCGAGAGCGCCGCTTTTATAAAGCGCCTTCAGGCTCCCGCCGTGGCCGTCGGGCGAGCAGGCTATATTGGCCTTGTCGGCCAGCGGGATTTTACCGCCGAAGCCAAAATTCGGCAATGTGCCCTGCCGAAATATAAAGACATCTTTTTCGTCGAGACCGTAATAATCATTCGAGCGAAAAACTTCCGTGGTCTCGGCATAATTCAAAGGGCTGGTCATAATATACCAGGGACAGACGGCCTGGTATTTCCCCGAGACTGCTGCGACAGACTCGGCAAAGATTTGAAACAGCGTTTTGTTTTTAGCAGGGCTGACGGGGAAATTCCCCTTTGGGCCGTCGAATCCGAGCCGGGTTCCCTGGCCGCCGGCGACAACAAGGGCGGCAACCTTGCTCCTACGTATCAACTCTTTGCCCAACTCCACGGCTTTGCCGTACTTGCGCTTTTGCTCTGAGTCAGTTGGAGCAGGGCTGTAGGACAGGGCAGGGATTAACTCGGCACCTATTTCCGTAGAAATGGATTTTTTGACGAAGTTGGCCACCCAGTTATCTATTTTCGGCAAATCCAACTGCCGGATTTGCGCAAGCAGATTCTGCCTTTCGGCTGCGTTCAATTGCTCCCAAAATGCCAAAAGGTGGCTCTGATTGTGCTTTTTCAGCAATTTTTTTGTGTCTACAAAGGTTTTTTGGGCAGTCATATATCTGCAATTCCAAGCCAAAAACAACGATAATAAGCGAATTGCAAAAAAAATTCAATAATTTTAGCAACTTTGCCGAAATTTTATTTGACAAGAAATTTACTTTGTGTTAAAATTAGGAATAGATAAGGGCAGGTATAAAAAGCCTATTATAACTGAAACAGTCATCATAACTTGAATTTTTTTCATATCCTTAACCTGCCTGCCAAAAAAAGGTTTTTTTGTTGCACGACCTGTAGTATTGCGCTGAGAGCAGTCTTAAATCGCAGTAGAAAGTAAACAATGAGCTTTATCGGGAAAATTCAATCTCGTGGATTTAAACCAACCGTTTTTAGGCAGAACAAAGTGAACTCAGGAGATTCGCAAAAAAAACAAGGTTTTTTACGTTCCTATGTGGCAGTAGTCAGGCTGCACTTATTTGCTAAATAAATGAAGAAATGTAACCAAAGTGTGCTTAAGAACGGCTGGTTTTGCGAATCTCGAAAAAATTAAAGGAGAAACAAAATGAAAAAGAAAAAGAAAGGTTTTACATTGGTAGAGCTGCTGGTCGTGATTGCGATCATAGCGCTGCTGATGGGCATCCTGATGCCGGCTCTGGCCAGGGTGAGGCAGATCGCCTTCCGAATGGTCTGCGGGTCGAACCTGTCCGGTATCGGCCGAGCAATGCTGATTTATGCCAACGATTACGAAGACAACTTTCCGCGTGCAGGTTATCAAGGGACCGAATGGAACCGCCCGGTTCTGTATAATGCTGGGTCTCGAGCTACTGCTTACTATGCGGCGCCTCCTGGTAATGCCGGCCAGGCAACCATCTCGTCCAGCTTTTACCTTTTGGTAAAGTATGCCGAGGTAACGCCCAAGTCCTTTGTCTGCAAGGGTGAGTCCGCCAGCACAGCCTTCAAAGCCACTGATTGGGGTCTTGAGGATGAGGAAGCTTGGGATTTCGGCCCTGACGACACCCCACCCGCGCATTGCAGCTACTCCTATCATTTGCCTTACTATGTGTCCGGTACGCCAGTCTTTGCCCTGAGCACGGCATCAAGCGAACCGGGCATGGCAGTAGCAGCCGACCGGAATCCATTCCTGAACGATTCTACTATAACAAGCGGCTTCGCATGGGGCGACCACACGAAGGATCCAATCACCGGACTCAAAAAGTACCAATTGGGAAACTCCGGGCCTCACCAAAGGGAGGGCCAAAACGTATTGTTTATGGACAACCACGTGACCTTTGAAAAGCAAGCTTACTGTGGCGTTAATGACGACAACATTTATACACCTGACAAACCCGGCATACCCCGTGAGCAAGGCGATACCAATGTGATGGCGTGTGGTAATTTCGGTATTCTGCCGAATCACCAAACAGATTCACTATTAGTAAATGAGTGTTGGGGAACAGGTGTACAACCTCCAGCACCACCGGTACAGCCACCGGTAATACCACCGTTACCGCCATAATACGTGCGGCTTTTGATTCGGTTGTCAACAGGCGGCCTTGTGCAGTTGAGCACAAGGCCGCTTTCTTTTATTCAAAATTGGTCGGTTGACCAATACCTGTAATAGGTACGCTAAAAAATACCCGGGAAGAACATATAGCGTGTTTTTGATGCATATTCCTGATAGGCTGGGTCCTGTCGTAAAAGCCTTTCCTCACACTTCGCTCGACTATAAGTAAGCAGACAATATAAAACAAATACACAACAGTTACGAGCAGAAAAACAGTTAAGGTTCCACCCTATATCATGCAGCATATATAATAAATAGATAGGATGACGCACAACTACGTAAAATCCTTTTGTTTTGATACCACGGTTTGACGGGACAATGCCAAAAGACCGTCCAAGATTAACAACAGCAATTGCGCTCAGAAATGCCGCTGTCACCATAACAACGTATGCAAAGGGCACTAAAGAAGGAAATATGGGTTTTGTGCCAATCGTCACATAGAGATAAGTGATAACAGTCCCGGTTATTGCCACGAGCCAGTCTTTAACCCTTTGCGAGGTAAGCCTGGACGGACGTCGAAGCAAAAACACCAATGTTAAGCCTGTGTTTCTGGCCAACATGGCGATATTCAGTACAAAATACGCCGTTGTACTCAAATTCATTATTCCTTCATAAGCATAATAACCCCACACTGATGCCAACAGAATGTTTACAAGCCAGTGCCAAAAATACGGGTATTTCGTCCAGATTTTAAGAGCAGAGAATTTCAACATTACCAAATTATACAGAGAATATCGAACAAGGAACAGCAAATTGCAAAGTGAGATTGCTTCTCGCCAGAAGCGGACCCGCAATGACGCAAACCGGCTGAAATGCGACACATTTACCCTGTGAACGCTTATAGTAATTCATAGAAAATAATCCATTCTCAAAATTTGTATTTAGCCGGCTTTTATGTTAGATTGGGTGCTTTGATTTTTATGGAGTGTTAAATTGGGACAAACGCTTGTTTATAAGATACTTTCTGAGCATTTAGTTGACGGCAAAGTTGCAGCCGGTGAGCCCATTGGCATCCGGATTGACCAGACGCTTACACAGGACGCCACCGGAACAACGGCGTTCCTGCTGTTCGAATCAATGGGGACCGGCCCCGTTAGAAATACTGCAATGGCCAATATCACAAAAAAACCAAAGATTTCTAACGGGGCAGGCAGAGTTAAAACCGATTTGTCGGTCAGCTATGTTGACCACAATATAGCTGGGTTTGGGCCGGAAAACCACAACGACCATTTGTATCTGCAAACAGCAGCCGCCAAATCAGGCGTCTATCATTCGCGGGCCGGCAATGGTATCTGCCATCAGGTCCATCTGGAGCGGTTCGGCAAATCCGGGGCGACACTTCTGGGCAGCGATTCACATACGCCGACCTGCGGCGCACTCGCTATGCTTGCCATCGGAGCCGGCGGGCTGGACGTGGCAGCGGCCATGGCCGGAGGTCCATTTTACCTGACCTGCCCGAAAGTCCTGGGCGTCAAACTCACCGGCAAATTGAAGGAATGGGTGGCAGCCAAAGATGTTATTCTTAAACTGATGAGCATCCTTACCACAAAAGGCAACGCAGGCTGGGCAGTCGAATATTTCGGCGAAGGCGCTTCGGAGCTGACTGTACCACAGCGGGCGACAATCACCAATATGGGAGCGGAATTAGGCGTAACAACAAGCATCTTTGCCGGCGATGAACAAACCAGAAGGTTCCTCGCCGCCCAGAAGCGAGAAAAAGACTATCAGCCGTTGGCCGCCGACCCGGATGGCGAATATGACCGTATCATCGAAATAAACCTGTCGGAACTTGAGCCGATGGCGGCGTGTCCATCCTCGCCGGACAACGTCAAAACCGTCAGGGAAATTGCCGGCACTCAAACAAGACAGGTCATAATAGGTAGCTGCACAAACTCCGGCTTTGCGGATTTAATGATGGTTGCAAAGGTCTTAAAGGACAGGCGGATAAATAATATGGTCGAATTTGCAGTCGTTCCGGGCAGCAGAGAAGTTTTGAATATGTTAGCAGAGGCTGGTGCGTTGGCGGATATGATTTCAGCCGGCGCTCGCGTTTTAGAATGCGGCTGCGGCCCGTGCATTGGCCAGGGCCTTTCACCGGCTGATGAAGTAGTAAGCCTGCGGACGTTCAACAGGAATTTCCCAGGCCGAAGCGGGACCAAGAACGACCGGGTCTATCTTGTCAGCCCCGAGACGGCGGTCGCTTCGGTTCTGGCCGGCCGAATTACCGACCCTCGTGATTTGCCGAAAAATTTAGGGATAGAATACCCAAAAATAAAATTGCCGGCCGAATTTACTATCAACGACAATATGATAGAGCCGCCTTTGAGCGAGGAAGAGTCGGCAAAAGTTGAGGTTCTGCGTGGGCCCACGATTGTCGTGCCGCAAATGCCGTCGCCATTGCCGCAGAAACTGCAGGGAAAGGTCCTGATTAAATGCGGCGACAAAATAACCACCGACCATATAATGCCGGCCGGTCCTTACCTGAAACTACGCTCGAATGTGCCCGAATATGCAAAGGTGGTTTTCAATTGCTTCAACGAACAGGGCAAGCCGACATTTGCCCGGCGCGCCATCGAATTAAAGGAAAAAGGTATCGCCGGTATAATTGTAGCGGGCGAAAGTTATGGGCAAGGCTCATCAAGAGAGCACGCTGCACTCTGCCCGATGCATCTGGGCGTGCGGGTGGTGCTCGCAAAGAGTATTGAGCGAATCCACAAAGCTAATTTGATTAACTTCTGCATCGTACCCATAGAATTTGCTGAGCCGGCTGATTACGACAAAATCAAAGCGGGCAACGAACTGCAGATTGACAACTTCCTCGAAGCGATAAAAAGCAGCGACAAAGTTAAGATTGTCGAAAGAAGCGGCTCATTTGAATTTGTCGGCAGGTTGCTCCTTTCCGAAAGAGACAGAGAAATCTTGCTCTCAGGCGGACTTTTGAATTATACCCAAAAGAAAGCTAATGAATGAAAAAATAATCACCATTTTCGGTACCGGCAGGGCCAAGCCCGGCGATGCAGCTCACACACTGGCCTACAAAACAGGCAAACTATTGGCCCAGGCCGGTTTTACCATCGCTAACGGTGGATACGGCGGGACGATGTTGGCCGCTGCCAAAGGAGCAGCCGAGGCCGGCGGTAAAATTATCGGCGTTACCTGCTCCGCTTTCAAGGGCAGCGAAGCTAATGAATATATTAGCCGTGAAATTGTTACCGGTTCGCTCAACGAGCGGCTCGATACGTTGTTGAAACTCGGGCGGGCGTATGTCGTATTGCCCGGCGGAACAGGAACACTGCTGGAATTGGCAAATGTCTGGGAATTGAAAAACAAAGGCTTTCTGGAAACCGATAAACCGATTATACTTGTAGGCGGATTCTGGCGGCCCCTGCTCGATTTGATTGCAGCCGACGACCCCGACAGCAGCCGGCATATAAAGCAGGTGGATGGGCCAGAGCAGGTTGTAGAATTGATAGTTGACTATTAATTATTGTTATGGGCAAGAGACTCACAATTACGAGCTTAGCGTTTTTTATAAGTGTTGTCCCGATAGTATCGGGATTGCGCTCAGTAAAAACCCGCCAAATGCTGCTGCGGGACGGCTTTGCAGTAACGGGCGTCGACGGCAGGTTGGTTATCCACGACAGCAACGAGGCCAATCCAAAATTTTCTTTTGATAGATGGTTCTTTGAACTTGACTCAGATTTGAGTGACGGCAGAGGACTTGTAAAAGCCGGGGCGAGCTTGGAACTGCTGCCGTCATCGGCCCTGGAAAAGATGATAGCCGACGCCAATAACAGAACCGCTACAAGTTACAGGCTTGGTGGCAGAATTACCCGATACAGGGACAAAAATTTTATATTCCCAACTTATTTTCTGCCCCTCACCAAAACAAAGAAGCCGCCGTCGTCAACGTCACAAAAATCACCGCAGCAAGAGACCCGACCGACAATCAATGAGCCGAACGATGTATTGACCATACCGAAAGAGCTGATAGAAAAGTTACCTGACAGAAAGAAAGGGATTGACTACAGAAAACGCCAAGAAAGAGAAGCAATTAAAACCAAATCCACAGAACGCGGTCGTGCGGGAAAACCAGGTCTAAAGCAGGATTTTATCTTAGTTGACCGGACCGCACTTTTCCGTGACCCGGCCCACGGAGCACAGGACACGTGGCACGAGGCCGGATTTGTTCTTGATGCTCTTGGCCGAACAGAGGCAAAGATTTCACTTCGTCTGCTGCCCTGCCAGGCACTGGAGCAGGCCCAGCGCCGGCAGTCGACTGAGCCGGACGCGCTGCGATTCAAAATAGCAGGGATTGTAACTACGTATAAAGGCAAACACTATGTGCTGCTGCAGCGCGCAACACGAGTCTACAGCCACGGCAACTTCCCCGGATAGGAGACCTCTTTGAGCAACGAACTCGACAAAATCCTGATTTCCTCATCCCAGCCGGACTTCTCTAAACGATTGATGGAAATTCGTATTGCATTAGAACAGGCAAGTCGGTTTGTACCGGGCGATGGAAAATACCAACAACTGCAAGAAATTATTCTAAATGTTAACAAAAACAAGGACAAGGCTGTAGCCGAATACACAGAAAAGTTTGATGGTGTTAAGCTGACACCAGGACAATTCCAAGTTTCCAAGGAAGATTTAGAGAAAGCCCACAATGAAATTGACCCTAAACTTTTGGCATCGATTCGTCAGGCGATTGGGAATGTAAAAAAATATCAGACCGAAATATTTATCGGGAACAACACTCATCCCGGAATAAAATACACGCCTATCACACGTGTTGGTATTTGTGTGCCGGGTGCCTCAACACCGTTGCCCTCTACAGTGATAATGACTGCTGTGCCTGCGCTTGTAGCGGGAGTGAAGGAAATCGCAGTCGTTTCACCGCCGAGACATAATCGCAGTATCCATCCGGTCATATTAGCGACCTGCCATGAACTGGGAATTGATGAAGTCTATCGAATCGGTGGTGCACAAGCAGTAGCTGCTTTGGCATCGGGAACGCAGACTATCGATAAAGTTTACAAGATCGTCGGGCCTGGCAGCACGTGGGTTCAGATGGCAAAGACCGAGGTATTTGGGGTTGTTGATATTGACTCGATAGCAGGACCAAGCGAAGTATTAATAATTGCAGATAGTAGAGCAAATCCAGCCTGGATTGCCGCTGATATGCTAAGCCAGGCAGAACACGCACCGGGAAGTGGGATTGTGTTCACAGATTCACAAAAGTTGGCAAATGAAATCCTTGCAGAACTCAAAAATCAGGTAAAACAATTAGACCGTGTAGAAGAAACAATAAATTGCCTGAAAGATTTCGGCGGTATAGCCGTATTTGATAATATGACCAAAATTATCGAATGGGCGAATATTTTTGCGGCGGAGCATTTAGAAATTCAATGCGGCGAAAAAAGCGGGAAAATCGCCGACCAAATTGAAAATGCCGGTGCGATATTTATCGGTGATTACAGCCCGGTTGCAGTCGGCGACTACTGGGCTGGGCCAAGCCATGTATTGCCAACCGGAATGAAGGCTTGGTTTTTCAGCGGACTAACCAGTAACGACTTTATCAAATCAACGAGTATCATCGAATACGATAGAGAAAAATTAGCTGAAAGTGCCGAGGATATTATCCGTTTGGCTGAAGCCGAAGGCCTCGACGCCCACGCAAAAAGCGTAAAAATCCGACAGCAGGATTAACCGTTAAACCTCCCAGTTGAGTTTTTCCTGATGCAGCCAGTAAAATCTGCCCAGCAGATGAGCGGCGACAAACGCCAGATAGATACCGGCACAACTAATAAGAAAGGCAAAATGTTCTGATTCGCCCACTTTCTGCCCGAGCATACCCATCAGTAATACTGCTGCCAAAAATAGTATGACAAGCCCACAGTATTGACGCAACGTATTTGATATTGAGTTGTAGAGCAAGCGGGGATTAAGGCCGGCAACAGAGTCAAGCACAACAACGGCCAGTAACGCCATCGGGAAGAAGAAAACCGCATAGAGCAATAACAGCCAGAAAATTACGTCGGCCCTTTTGACAAACAACATATAAAAAACAAAAGGCATAAAGAAAACTCCAAAACAACCAATTATGTTCACCATCTGCCAGAACATATCGACTACACGAGGAATGTACCCTATGACCTTTGGCGCTCGCAAGCCGCCTTCAGCGCTGTCGCGTACGCATTCAGCAAAGTACCAATACATATATAAAACCACAACGACCTTTATAACTAAACTTATAAGCCAGAATAAACAAGAAAGCTGGATAATCATAATCTTCCACAGAAAATCAATTAACAATGGTACTCCAATAAAAATCGCAAGATTCGCAAGGCCCGACAGGCTCATGGGATACAGGAATATATCAATAATCCACGGCAGCTTGCGTTCGCCGACAGGTTCGGTTTCATCTGTAGCCGATTTTTCAACGGTCTTTTGCAATTCTTCAATCCCTTTCTCAGACACGCTATCTTGACTGCTTTGTTGATTTGCAGTTGGCAACTCTGCCGGAATATCAAAAAGAGCATGGTCTAAACCTGAATATTTTTGACTCACCTCCGAATCGCTAAAATTGCTTTTACCTGCAACCGGCGCTGCGTTTTCCGCTTTCGGGACAACAACTATCTTCTTACACTTTGGGCACTTGCCTTTTTTGCCGGCGTGGATTTCAGGAACGCCGATTTCCTGGCCGCAGTTTTTGCAATGGAACTTAATCATAGGGTCTCCGCCGGCTCCACTTGCTTGTCTCCGCTGCCTGGAAGTCAGGCTAAGTAATTATGCGTTTGCCAGTTTTTCTTGTATCAGCTCTCTTGCTTTGTCGAGGGCGTCTTTGATTTTCTCCGGTTTTTTTCCGCCGGCCTGGGCCATTTGCGGCCTTCCGCCGCCCCCGCCATCGACTATCGGCGCAATTGCCTTGACCACATCGCCCGCCTTTAGGCCCTTCTTGACCAAATCATCAGTAAAGCCTGCCAACAGTGTAACTTTCCCCTCATCATCAAATCCCAGAACGACAGCAGCCGATTTTGCCTTCTTTTTGAGCATGTCGATAGCTTCTCTGGCCTGTTCGACCGATGCCGTTGAAAGCCGACCAATGATTACAGAAGTACTGTCAATTTTTTCGCATTTTTCCAAGAGTTTCTTTGCCTCGTCCATCGCATCAGAGCCGGATTGTCGCGCGCCGGATTTGAGCTTCTTGGCAAGTTTCTTATTTTCCTTTATCAATCGGTCGACACGCTCAATCAGTGCCTCAGCGCTCGTATTCAGCATCACCGAAAGCTTTTCAACAATCTCGCCTCGGTCCTCGAGATATTTGGTGAGTCCGGAGCCGGTCAGTGCGGTAATCCTGCGGACTCCGGCAGAGATGCTCTCTTCCTTGATTATCTTGAAGCCGCCTATTTGTCCCGTATTATCGCAGTGCGTCCCGCCGCAGAATTCTCGCGAAAAAGCTTCTCCAACCAGTTTTTCGTTTGCCGCGCCAATAGCCACGACTCTAACTTCGCTCCCATACTTCTCGCCGAAAAGCGCCATAGCCCCCAGTTTTTCCGCCTCCGCCCTCGGCATCACTACACATGTTAAAGGCAAATCTTCCGTGATTTTCTCTCTCACCAAAATCTCAACCTTTTTTATCTGCTCATCTGTCAAAGCCTTAGGGCAGGTGAAGTCAAACCTTAAATAGTCCGGCCCAACGAGGCTACCCTGCTGCGCCACCGATTTGCCCATTACCTGCTGGAGCGCCCACTGTAAAAGATGTGTAGCTGTATGGTTTTTCTTTATCGAATCCCTGTCTTTACTGACGACTGCTTTTACAGTTTGGCCAACCGTAAACGACCCTTCCGCAACTTTGCCTCGGTGAACCACACAATCGGCTATCCTGACAGTGTTCTCGACAATGAATCGGGCTTTGTCCGATTCTATAATACCGCAATCGCCGACCTGGCCGCCCGCCTCGGCATAAAAACAGGTCCCGTCAAGAACAATACCAACCTCGCCGCCAATCTCAACCTTACCCACGTTCCTGAATCCCCTCTCATCAACAAAACCGACTATCTTACTGTCGCATTGGTCACAATTGTATTTATGCAGGTCTTCCGTTGTCGGCAATTTGACATCGGCCAGGACTGAGATTAGCGAGGCGGATTTCTGGGCTGCCCTTGCGCGTTGTCTTTGCTCTTCCATCAGTTCGTTAAATTTGGCTGTGTCAACTTTGAGGCTGCGTTCTTCGGCCATAAGCTCGGTCAAATCGAGCGGAAAGCCGTAGGTGTCATAGAGCTGGAAGGCATCTTCGCCGCCGATAACTTTGTCTTTTGATTTTTGTGCCCGCTTGGCAGCAGTGTTGAAGATTTCAATACCTCTATCGAGCGTTCTGCCAAAGCTCGCCTCTTCCGATTCGACAACCATTGAGACGAAGTCGGCCCTTTCCTTTATCTCACCAAACGCATCACCTAAACAATCAACAACTACCGGCACGAGTTTATATATAAACGGCTCGTGCATTCCTAATTCTCTGCCGAACCTCGAAGCCCGGCGAAGTATCCGCCGAATCACGTAGCCCCGGCCTTCATTAGAGGGTGTTGCGCCATCGGTTATCGCAAAGGTCAGTGAGCGAATATGGTCGGATATGACCCTGAAGGCATTGTCGATATTGTTGTTCAGCTCAGAAGTATATTTGTGGCCGGTGAGCTCAGCGATGCCTTCAGCTATGGGCATAAACAAATCAGTATCATAATTGCTCTTTTTTTTCTGCAGCACTGCTGCGATTCTTTCCAGGCCTGCGCCGGTATCGACGTATTTGGCGCCTAATTCGGCGAGCTTGCCGCCCTCGGTACGGTTATATTGTATAAAGACCAGATTCCACAGTTCGATGAATCGGCTGCAGCCGCCGTTGACGGCGCACTTGTGGCCGGGGACACTTTTTTTGTCGCACATATCAGGTCCAAGATCGATATGTATCTCACTGCAAGGTCCACAGGGACCGATATCGCCCATCTCCCAGAAATTATCTTTCTTTCCGAAAGCCAAAACCCGCTCAGCAGGTATCTCAGTCACCTTCGTCCACAGCCTGGCGGCCTCATCGTCTCTGGGCAGACCATCGGCTTTGTAGCCGGCAAAAACCGTCGCCCACAAGCTGTCCGGGTCAATGCCCCAAACCTTGGTAAGAAGCTCCCAGGCCCATTCGATTGCCTCGGCCTTGAAGTAATCATCGAACGACCAGTTGCCTAACATCTCG
>Ga0307379_10006611_pt1 | contig 15898 bp, 12 predicted proteins | sample UN2MG_FD_202237 | JGI IMG/M metagenome (GOLD analysis project Ga0307379, IMG submission 202237) | Soil microbial communities from Risofladan, Vaasa, Finland - UN-2 | ecosystem: Environmental > Terrestrial > Soil > Coastal area > Acid sulfate soil | place: Finland: Risofladan, Vaasa | collected... | reverse complement strand
TGATCCCGGTTTCAATCGAAAAAACCGGCAAGAAAAAAATGAAAAACTACTTTACATTCATTGCCAATTCAATTTGGTTATACTTCTTGCTGAGAAGCCGAATATAAGCTTTGTGGCGAAGAGTATTCTTTATCATTTGCCCCACTTCGGCTTCCAAATTAACGTCATTACCGTTCGATTTTACAGGTGTCTGTTTAGGCTGGTAAATTTGTGCCTCAACCTCGCTAAGGTCAAATTCCTTGGACGAACGCAGGCACTTGGCAAGCAACTCTTCAAATTTGACATCAACCCTGCGGTATCCGGGAGTTTCGAGATTGGCAACATTATTGGCAATCGCCTTCTGGCGAAGAGTCTCGGCTTTCACGCCGGCATTTATAAGGTCTACTATATTTTCTGTTTTGGACATCAGCAGTTCCCAAATATTTATACACAAACCTTGTCTGCTTAATAAAAACAGCAATAATCGTGCCAATTACCTTTGAACAGTCATTTTCAGCATGTTAATCCCTGCCATGTCCCAAAAAAGCCATTAAACGCAAAAAACGCATGGTCGATTGGCAAATGTAATGTCAGGATTTTATACAAACAGGGAACGATTCTTGACATACCGTCTCGATCTGATGAAGATCGATAGCTTACCCATGCCCCCACCTTTCAGAGAAAAAACTCGCAAAATGAGTCACTCCTCTGAAGCCAACCCGGCAATTTTTACCTATGCACAGGAATATTTCTCCACTAACACGGCCGGCGGAAAATTTTTAGACCGGCCAATATATTTTCAATGCCCATAAGTATTTTGTTTACAATTACTTGCCGTAAATGAATGTCCACCCTTCAAATACTGGCACACTAATTGCTATTATTTATTGACTCGATAGGTATTTTTATATGAATATAAACTTGTTTACAATCGATAGTGCTTTGGCGGCAAAAACGGGCGGAAGTTCAGTTCTGCCAAAGTCTGATGAAAGCAGAAAAGGTTCAAAATTTTCTCTGACTCCGGGCGATAAACATCCGCAGGTCAACAACCTTGAAAAGCCAACGACCGATAATATTAACAATGAAATCCAGGACCGGAAAGAGACCATTAATAAATCGCCGCAAGAGTTTACACAATCGATCCGTAAAAAAACAAAGTCCGAAAATCCCGCCGAGACTGATAATAAAACCAAGCCAAAAAAGCAAAACGAGGCTTCAGGCACAATCAAGCAGCCGAACGAGCAGCAAAATTTAATAAAGAGCTGGTTGGCTGAACACTCTATAGCTGTAGAACAAAACAAAGAAGGCACCGCTACTGCCGTTGTAGAACAAAACAAAGAAGGCACAACTACGAAAATTGAGCCTAAAATCGGCAAGCAACTTGCCCAAATTATCGCTAACGCTCAAATCGGCAAGTCCTCTACTGTCACGGGAAATGCTGTAAAATCAGCCGAAATCAAACTTCTTCACGCTACTGAAAAAGGGCAATTGGGACTAAAAACCGTTCTGCCTGCAAAATCCGAGGGACAAAATGGGCTTAAAGCCATCTTGCCTGCAACTACAAACAGCACTCCAGCAGGAAAGAAACAGCCTGGAACGGGAAACAACACCGATAAGGTCTCTATATCAGCCAAGACAATCGCTGAGGTAAAACCCGTAACCGAAAAGCCAAGTACCAAAGAACTGGCTCCTGAAATCCCTGCTAATACCGGCAAAAGCACAACCACTGCCGGCGGGAAAACCCCAGCAGTGAATATCAATCTGCAAGCTGTCCAGTCCAGGCCGCCGGAAATACAGCCTCAGCCTGCCAAAATCGATCCGGAAAAGCCTGTACCGGCAAAAGAGACTGATGCAAAAACAACCGATTCGCAAACATTCTCGAAATTGTTGAATCCCAACGCCAAAGAGACCATACATACCGGCAATAATCTCTCGGAAAATCAAAACGTCCAAAAGCTGAATATAGCCGCGGTTCAAGTATCCACAGGTCAGGCAAAAGACCAGGGCACTTCAACGTCCAATAAGAACAACTCTCAGGGCTTTGAACAGATGCTCTCGCACAATACTCCCCAAACTCTAATTACAGAGCAGACCCCCGCCGCGGCGAAGAACGCAACGACCGCCAATATGCCGGGCAAGAATGCTTCCAGCAACGTCTCGGCAGATATCGGCAAGCAGATTCTCGAATCTATTCACAGTTCCATCTCCCGGCAAGGCGCGGAAAGGCAGATTACAATCCGTCTAAACCCGCCCGAATTGGGAAAGGTATCCATAACATTCCGGCAGCAGGACGCTGAGCTGACCGGCCTTATGGAGGTTAGTAAGGCACAAACAAGAGTCGAGATCGAGCAAACGCTGCCGCAGATTATCCGCAACCTTGCAGATTCCGGTATTCAGATTAAGCGGCTCGAAGTTATGCTATCCAACCAGGAGCAGTCAGGACAAGGAACGCTCGGGAACCAGTCAATGCAAAGCGGCGGAGCACATCAGCATAATTCGGCGAATCCGGGGACACCGGGAAACAACCATGATGCCAATGAGAGCAATGAGTGGTTAGCAAGCAATAACAGCTATCAGAACCTTTACGAATTGCAGGAGGCACTTATTACCGACAGCTCCATTAATATGCTGATATGAAATGCAATGGCGGCGGATGCCGGGTCGCCGGGTGAATATTCACAGAGTGTACAGGGGAAAGAACCTTTACACCTTTCCGTGCGGAACTTTTCTACTTTCCCAGATGCGGCGAGCGGTCTCGATAGACTTCAGAAAGCCCTCTTTGAACCGATTCATCGAAAAACGCTCGATAACTGTCTTTCGGGCCTGCCGGCCCATCCTCGCCGCCAAATCTCTATCCTCCAACAACATTCCGGCGTATTTGCGCAGTTCATCGGGGTCATCACTAAGAAAGCCGCTTATGCCGTGTTCGACAGGTGATCTCGGGTGTCGATGCCGAAGACCGGCATCCCCGGATAATACGCCATCGGGAGACTCCGGGGAAGAATTATCCTTTATCGTCCTAACCTTTGCAGAGAAGGTTTGGCCGCAAAATTTACGGACTATGTAACTGCAGCCTGCATAAATATTGACCGATAATTTTACAAATTTCCCCTTATTTTTTCACCATCTCCGCCAGCCTGCCTACAGTATCAGACCTAATTCCATCCGGATTACCGGGCTAATCACTCCGAAGTGATTTCCATCGAAAAAATTCCTTAAGTCTCTTTCACTCTTGCCGATAATGAGCATTGAAAGCAGACTTTACGGCGTGCTCGTTGCATGTCCAAGTTAATATTTCGGGGGCTTTGACAAAGCCACAAAAGATTTGTCTGGTACTAATTAAGTTAAGGAGCTAAAGATATGTTAGCAATTAAGAACAACCTTATGGCAGGTAATGCTGCCAGGCACTTGGGCAGAGCGTATGACGCCCTTGCAACAAGCGTCGAAAGGCTCGCATCAGGCCTCCGCATTAATAGTGCGAAAGATGATGCCGCTGGTTTGGCTGTACGAGAGTTAATTCGTGCAGATATCGCCGTGCTGCAGCAAGGTGCACGAAATGCCTCGGATGGCATTAGTATGTTGCAGACTATGGAAGGTGCGATGGCGGTTGTCGACGATAGCCTCATCCGAATGAACGAGTTGGCAGAGCAGGCGGCAACAGGTTCATATTCTGCCGCTCAGCGTATTATTATGAACAGCGAGTTCGCGGAAATGGCCGCTGAAATCGAAAGAATCGCCGGAGCAACAAAGTTTAACAACATCGCCATGCTCAACACCGCTTCCGGCACTATTTCGATTCACGTCGGTACTACAAGCACGATTGATGTTGACAAGGTCGATATGACTCAAGCAGGTCTTAGTATCGAGACCGGTAACGGCGAGTGGTCGATCATGACTGACAATACCGGTTATGCTGCCCTTACCACCACTGCTTTGGACGTTGGCACGGGCGGCGCGCTCACTCTCAGCATAACATTTGGTACTGAGGAAGTAGTAGATGCTGTATTTGCATCTGGCGCCGGAACTAATAGTCAATACACCCTTCAACAGGTAGTGGATACCATCAATTTAGCATCCCAGAACCCGACAATTGCGAATGATGCCAACGGCAATGCGTTAGCTTATGAGTCTGCCGAGGCAGTAGATGCCGTAAATGGTACTGTTGGTTCCTTCAAGCTGAAACTTTCAGCAAGAGATACTGCGTCAACTAGCCTTACTATTACTGTTTTGAAAGGGGCCGCAGGTACTATGGGGGGTATATTTGGTACCATTACGGACAGTAATATTATGAGTGCTGGAAATACTTTATTCGAGAAATCGGATACTGCTGGTGCCTGGGGAGAAGACAGCGCGGGTGGCGCAGGCGCGGGTCTGAACATTTTGACCGAAGCGGCTGCCATTACCGCATTAGCTACAGTTACCGCTGCCATCAACATCAAAGACGCGGCACGTGCGACATTCGGTTATAAGATGAACCGTCTGGAAAGTACGATCGCGATTCTCGATATTCAGGCTGAGAATCTGATGGCTGCGGAATCACGAGTTTCTGATGTTGACGTTGCAACAGAGATGGCAACCTTAACCAGAACACAGGTATTGAGTCAGGCTGGTATCGCTATGTTGGCTCAGGCCAATTCGATGCCTCAGATGGCACTTACACTTCTCAGATAAACATCTACTGATACTTGGAAACAACCAATTGGGTGGGATGGCTATTATCGGCCATCCCACCATAAATAAGTTAAAAACGGAGTGATATTATGAAGGGAATCGAAACATACCAGGAAACCGCGATTACCTCACAAACCCAGGGCAAACTCATTGTCATGCTCTATGACGGTGCGATCAAATTCTTGAAACTGGCAATTAAGGAAATCGAATCCAAAGACCCTGAAGCAAAGGGCGAATATATCAGCAAGGCAATAGATATAATCTTCGAATTAAATACCGTTCTGGATACCGAGGCTGGCGGCGAAATAGCAATGAATCTTCGAAAGTTATACCTATTCATGGGCAGACACCTCACAGAAGCGAATGCGAAACAGGATATTGGAAAGATTGAAGAAGTTATCAACCTGTTAGAAGACCTGAACCAAAGCTGGAAAGCAATTACCTGACAACAATCACCTGCTGAAAAACAGCCGAACTGTATAAAATCCTGACACTCCCACCTCCTCAGCAGGAGACAAAGTCGCATTATCAATAAAAACCTGCCCATTTCGGGCATCTGGCACAAGTATTGCTGCTATTCTTGATGTTGTACTTACTTGAAAAGTGCGATTATGTAAACGGATATAACTCTTACAACAGTTCCGAATGATTTTATTTTCATTTAGAGGTCGCTATAGTGAAAACGAAGAAAAAAAACAAATTGCGAATAACCGCGGGGCCTGATTTTTCGTTACAAAACCCTGATCAAACTGATTTACCTGGCTACGGCGAATGGCTGTCGAATCTGCCGGACTGGCTTAGAAAGATTTGTTACCTTGTAAAGTGTAAATCTATTGCCCAGGCTATAAAACTTCTTGTTGAAGAGGAAATTCAAAAAAACCTTGCAAATCTTAAGGATAATGAAGCAGGAATTAAGTTTTATGTCATGTATACGGTTGCCGTACTGCTTGAGGAGACAGATCAGTATGAAAGAGCGGCACAGTATTATACCGATATAATTAATACTTTCAAGGATATGCCTGATACCAAAGAACTTTCCCTGCTTTACCTTAAAGCGGGCATAATAAATATTAAATGCGGACAGTGCATACAGGCCATTGATAATTTTTCTAAAGCTAAAGAATTGGATCCGGATAATATCAATATATGGAACAATTTTTCCGGAGCTATTATGAAGATGGGACGCCTTGAAGAAGCTATGGATCTATTAAGAGATGCGTTAGCTGTAAACCCTCAACATAGAGAGATTTATTCAAATCTTCTATTGGATTTTCATTATCTGCCCGATGCCAAAGCATCTGATATTTTTGAAGAATCAAAAAAATGGGCCCAAATTCAGGCACCGACAACGCTTGCTTGCACCAATCACGATAATTCCCTTGATCCACACAGAAAACTGCGTATAGGCTATATCTCGCCTGACTTTAGAAATCATTCTGTAACCTTTTATTTTGAGTCTCTCCTGGACGGGCATGACAGAAATAAATTCGAAATTTACGGTTACGGCAATACCGAAAAGCCCGATCAGGTTACAGAAAGGCTCATTGATAAATTTGATTTTTATCGAGACATAAAGGGAGTTGGCGATAAAGAGGTTGTCGGGTTTATCAGGTCTGATTCGATAGATATACTTGTCGATTTGGCAGGTCATACCGGTAGTAACAGACTTCATGTTCTTGGCTTTAAGCCCGCCCCAATTCAGGCTACTTATCTTGGCTATCCAAATACTACGGGTATGCAGCAGATTGATTACCGTCTGACCGATGATATCGCAGATACCCCCGACCAGCAGAAATATTATACGGAAAAACTTGTTTTCCTGCCTAACGGCTTTCTCTGTTACAATCCCGGTGAGGTAACGTTTAAAATCAAAGAACTGCCGATGTTGCATAGTGACTATATTACGTTTAGCTGTTTTAACAATATTGCCAAGCTGGGTCCTGTTATAATAAAAATCTGTGTTGACATTCTCAACTCGGTGCCTAATTCAAGATTGATATTAAAGTTTTATGAAGGCAAAGAGTCACAGATTCGAGAATATTACTACAACCTGTTCGAAGAACACGGCCTCGAAAATCCTAAAGAGCGGTTAATAATTTCCGGATGGTTGGTGCAAGCGGAACATTTCGAACTTTACAACAATATCGATATCGCTCTGGACACATATCCCTACAACGGCACCACAACCACCTGTCAGGCACTCTTAATGGGCGTACCGGTCATCACGCTTGTCGGCCAATGTCATGCTTCACGTGTAGGCATGGACATCCTTAGTAGGCTCGATATGCAGTTTTTCGCTGCTAAATCCCCAGAGGAATATGTCAAAAAAGCTGTTGCTCTTTCCGCCAAGCCTGAATCGCTTGCTAAGATCCGCGAGACAATGCGTAAAAGACTTGCCGCAAGCCCCTTATGCAACTACGAGCTTATTAGCAATGACATCGAAAATGCTTATCGCAAAATGTGGCACGACTACTGCGGTTCTAAAGGAATTGAAATAGAGCAAAGCAAATCTCAGAACAACCTCGATTATAAACCTCGAAGATATTCAGACCGTACTATTATTAACAATATCATCTCTGCCGACAAATTTTATCAGGAAGGCAAACGATTTAAAGCTTCAAAATATGCTACAGATGCCTATAATAAAATAGCAACGGACAATAATGGCCAAAGAGTTCCACAGCAATTACTTGAAAGATATAATGCCGAAGATTTGCAATCACTTATTATTAATTTTTGTATGGAAGTTATGTCATACAGCAGTTATTTCGACTGTGATAATTACCTCAAGCTTTATACCAAGGCCCAGGAACTAAATCACTCAAATACTGAGATTGATCTTAGGGTTGGCCTGCTCCTGGCCCTTCAGACGAGATTAAAAAATGAAAAATTCCAGGATAAGTGCATTAAACTTCTCGAAATCACGGATAGCAAACTGAATAACGAACGCTCCAAAGCTGCCCTTGCCCTTGCCAAAGGCGAGCTTAAAGAATTATCACTGCCGTACGATTTGGCAAGAATTCACCTTTATCCTGATTTAAGTAATATCACTACCTATGTGCTTTTGGAACAGAACGACTGGTTCGAAAAAAGCGATCTGTTTATTTTCCGCTCAATTATTCGTCTTGATGATACTGTTTTCGACCTCGGCGCCAATGTCGGTCCATATTCCATCAGCGCCGCCTCAAGAACCAATGGTAAGGTAATTGCTGTCGAACCTGCCTCAGAGACTTTCAAGCTGCTTAACACATCTGCTTCGCAATTTTCCAACATGACTGCTATTCATGCCGCCATAAGCGACAAGCCAGGCACTGCTTTTTTGTCTCATTCTGAAGACTCTCCTGAAAACTTCAAGCTTTCCGATGGCAACGGAACTCAGGACGAGAAAGTACCTTTGGTTACAGTTGATGATATCGCCGCCGAGCACGGCATTGAAAGTGTCGATATAATCAAGATGGATGTCGAAGGCCATGAGCTAAAAGCTCTCGCTGGTGCAAAAAAGATTATTGAAGACGGCTCTCCAATTATCTTTTATGAAGTAAAGCACGGCCATGACTTGCATCCTGAGTTGATCGAGGCCTTTGAGAACCTCGGCTATGATTCTTATTTTACGCTACCGGATGCGAAAACTATTGTCAAATACAACAAGGATATTCCTATTGACGAATATCTGCTAAATATGATAGCCATTCGCCCGGAATCACTGGAGCGATTGGAAGGATTGGTTAATGTAGAACAATCACAAACCGAGGTGCTGGCAACGAGGTGAGAAAATATGTTTAGTTTATTGGACGCCCTTGAATACAAAAGTGAACCGATAAAAATTGTAGATGTTGGTGCTATGATGCTTGGCGACAAACCTCCTGATTATCATGCATTGCTGAAACCTGGTGTTGCTAAAGTCATCGGTTTCGAGCCTGATGAAAAAGAATGTCAGAGACTTAATCAATCACACAACGATGACTGTTCGTTTCTTCCATATATTATTGGTGATGGTAGCGAACAAACCTTCAATTTGTGCAACCATAATATGACATCTTCGTTTTATGAGCCCAATACAAACCTGCTGGAGAAATTTCAGTGTTTACCCGAATTAGTTCAGGTTATCAAACGCACTCCTGTCTCCACTAAACGCCTGGATGACATCGATGAGGTACAGAATGCTGATTACTTAAAGATAGATGTTCAAGGCGCTGAGGTTGATGTTTTTAATGGAGCGGAAAATTTATTAGCTGATATTATGATTGTCCATACCGAGGTGGAGTTTGTCCCTCTATATATCGATCAGCCGCTGTTTGCCGAAGTGGATCAAATTCTGCGAAAACATGGATTTCTCTTTCATAAATTTTTCCGTGGCGCAATTGCCGGCCGAACTTTCAAACCGTTAATCGTTAATAATAATGTGGGTCAGGCACTCAGCCAGTCGCTTTGGTCGGATGCGATTTACGTTAAGAATTTTTTGCATTACGATCAGACGCCACCGGAAAAACTTCTGAAATTAGCTGTTATTCTGCACGATGTCTACGGCTCTTACGATCTTGTTCATTACATACTATCGGAGTACGACAAACAGACATCAGCCAAATATGCTGAACGGTACTTACAGTCAGTTCTTGTTACATTCAAGGGTGAAAAACCTTGATAATGGCAGCCAGTGACTTTTGCAAGAGAGAATATCGAACAGGGCTATCGAAAAATGTGGCACAAACGGTACAAATCCAAAAGCGTAGACGTTCCGAGTGAAGAACTCAGGCAACGACCAATCCATAAGGGGAAATGTAAATAACACGAAGGCTATATATCGGTAGTAGGTAGCCTCAACCAAATTGGGATATCTTCAATAAAACAAATTGCCACAAAGGAGACACAATGCTCGAAGCTAAAGACATAATGACAAAGCAAGTCATTTGCATAAAGAAAGATACTCCGATATTTGAAGCAATACGACTGATGGCGGATAACAATATCACCGGCATCCCTGTGGTAGAAGACAATCTAATCCTGGTCGGAATGCTGTCCGAACAGGATGTCCTGAGATTGTTCCATACTTATGAAGATGAAAAAGACAGAACGGTAAACGATTTTATGACACAACCCGCCATCCACTTCGAAGAACACGAACTTCTGCTGGATGTTTGCTACTGCCTGAGAGACAACTCTATCAGAAGAGTTCCCGTCACGTCAAACGGCAAAGTATCGGGGGTTATCAGCAGGTCGGACATTCTCAAATGCATAATTAAGCAATCGGAGAAAAACGATTTACAAGCGACAGGTAAATCGAAATAGTTCGGCATAACAAAAACCGCCTTACTCAAGTATTAGACAAATTCACGAACACATTTAGCCCAACAATCGACGGCCTCAAATTCGAGGCCGTTTCTGTAATAAAAAACGATACCGAATCACCTGGTAGAAAAGCGGCAAAGTAATATCGATTTATCGATTCCATTTTTTTCTCCCATTCAGCAATAAGATTATTTTTTCGCCGGTGCGAGACAACTGCATCACATTAGCGGCACCGGATTATCCCGCCGGGCTGATTGTAAGACTAATGACGGCACGAAGCACGGGACGGGTCAGGTTAATGCCCAGGCGAGTGGGCAGTCTGTTGCCGCTGAGATCTTCCTCGATAGTTTCCGGCTGCATTTTGAAACCTGTCCTGAGAGTAGTCGAAGGGTCGGCGCCCGTAACCTCTATATCTACCCGCAGAGCCTTGTCCTGATCGCGAATCACAAGCGATGAGTCAGAAAGCTGCTGCCATTTATCGAATGTTATAAGGGCCGTGCCGAAATCACAGGGCTGTTTGGGAATGGCTTGTTCCAAAAGCTTTTCCGCTTCGGAGATTACATTCCTGAATGAGTCATCCTCCAAAAGCTTTTTCCAAACTCTGCGATTGTCAATTGGTAAGCCGAAAGCCGCGGGCTTTTCAGAAAGTTGGGATGCGATTGTTTCAATACGATTCTCATTCAACTCAACGACCGCCGCCAACGTGACACCCTGGACAGACATCACAAAAGCGGGGACAAAACATCACTCATACAAAAAATTTGTCAATAGTGATTTCATTTTCCGGTCAATTTTCATATACTAAAAGGATATGCATTCCGTCAGCACAAGAGTTAAAATGCGCCATGTATTTTTGCCCCTTGCTTTTGAATTTCAGAACAATTTGAGCCCCAGAGAATTCGAAACAGAGGATATATAAGGAATGAATTAGGCCGAAACTTCGAAAAGGCTATCGATCATTTTGGGGCGATGCGAAGATTCGCACTGTATTTTTCCCCGCCTGCTTGGCCATATACAGCGCCTGGTCGGACCGACTTGTAATATCCTCAGGCGTAATATCGGGATCATATTGCCCCAGACCCACACTAATAGATAATGGAATCTGCTCCTTTTGCCATGTTGCCTGAGAACTCGCTACCGCATCGACCATACGCTGGGCGACAATAATCGCATCGTCGAGCGAAGTATTGAGCAAAATGACCGCAAATTCATCGCCGCCGTATCGAGCTGCCGTATCGATTTGGCGGATGCACTCCTTTATTATTTTGCTGATTTTTCGGATGGCCTTATCGCCGGCACGGTGCCCGTAAGCATCATTTATACTCTTGAGGTTGTCGATATCGACCATGATCAGTGAAATTCGCCCGCCATATCGGCGTGACCGCCATAGTTCCTTTTCGAGGATTTCGTAAAACGTTTTATGATTCAAAAGACCGGTCAGACCGTCCGTTGTGGCCTGGCGCTGTATCTTCTCGAACAACTTTATATTGCCGATCGACGCGCCGACCAGTTGACTGAAAAGCTCAATCAGTGCAACGTCACCGGATTTGAAACTGTCGCTGTCCATTTTATCAGCCAAATTTAGCACACCAACTACCCTGTCCTGGCAAATCAGAGGAACAACAGCGCAATTATTGGTCCTGTAATTTTCAGCAAAGACTCGTTGTGATTTCCTGATTACGGGCTTCTTGTGGGTATCTATGTCCGGCACCAATATAAGCTCTTTACTTCTTACAGCCATAACCATAAGAGGTGTCGGAGTTTGATTAAGCGAGACTATTTTGTTTATTAGAAACGGATGATTATGCTTGTGCAGGTGCAGGATATTGTTCGTTTCATCGAGTATATACAGTGAAGCAAAACTTGCATGAACCAGTTTAGGAATGCTTTTAATGCAAACATCAGCTATCCGATCGATATCGAGACAGTTTATCTGCCGAGCCAGGGGAGTAACCTGTTCAAGCAGACTGATGTTGCTATCTGGATTATCAACCGCCCTTTTGGAACTTTTATCGGTTCTGTCCATATTTCACGAGTGATTCAGTTTTTATCCAATTCGCGCCATTTTAGTTCATACAACGGTTTTTCTTATCCCTTCTATCGGATATTTTTGCTGATGTATTTGGCAAAAAGCATCGGCTAAATCTGAAATGAGCCGGAGCTTCAGATGAATAAATGCCTCCAAAGACTGCCCATTGCAGAACTTAGGCAACTTAGCCCGCTGCAGGCGAAACGTAACACAAAATGGCCGGCAGATATTATCGGCTTTTCACGATTACCCTGCAGCCGCTCTCATCTTAAAAGCCTTACATCCGATAATTTTTCTTTTTCACCAAGGCCGGATTGGGACATACGAGAAAACAAACATCGTTTCGAGAATTTCCGCTTTACGCCTGAAATATCATGCCGGATGAAAAATACCTAAATTTTTTAAAAAATATCTAAAAAAAGTTGACATCAAATGAAATGTATTTTACATTTTACAAAATGTAAAATATATTTGTCTTTTCAAGAGGGTTTAATTGTTTATAGTTTGGTACGAATAGGTAAGCTTGGGGCCGGAGTAAATGATCCCGGCCGATACCTGCTTTGCAAAATCCAGAACCGAATATTAAGTGCCGCTTAAGATGTTATTGTTTGTTTCGAATACAGCATGTTTTGATCCGGCCCTTTGCCAACAGGAGACAGCAAAGTAAGCATTGATTTGAAGAGAATAATTATATCGATGAAACAAGAACTTAATAACGAGACATTGCGAATACCTGCCAAGCTTTATCGAATCGGTGAGATTGTCAGCTATAGCCCCTTTTCACGACAGACCATTCACAACTACACGATTATGGGCCTTATTCGTGAAGCGAAATGGACCGAGGGTGGACATCGACTCTACGATGAATCCGTATTTGAGAGATTGTCGGAAATCATCCGGCTCAGGAAAACGAAAACTCTTTCGGAAATCAGAGAAGCTCTAAGAACAAAAGATGGAATGGATTCACAAGTCAGGAAAATAGCTGAAAAAGGAAGGATCGAGCATGAATCTGATGTCACTGATAACGGATAATATCACCGAGATATTGATTAAGATAGTCAAGTTCACTCAAACGCGCCAGAAACTCCTTATCCAAAATATAATCAATGCCCAAAATCCCGGGTTCGTACCTCAGGAGCTGGAGGTGGATGAGTTTTCCGACCTGCTGAATAATGCGATTGACGAGCACGTTCGAAATCAGCGGCTTGTCCTGCGTGACACCGAAAATATCAAATTCGGCGCCCGCGGAAGCATTGAATTAAAACCGGTCCTCGACGAACACGGCATAAAACTGCTTGAAGAAAACCGGAACGAATATATTGAGCGGCAAATAAGCAAGCTTTGGGAAAATTCGATTAACCAAAAGGTTGCCGCCGAATTACTCAGGCAAAAGTATGGAACGATTCCAATTGATTGTTGACTATCGACTATAACAGTCGAAGCGATTGAAAAATAACAAGGCAAAGAAACACTGTAAGTATAACAAATTGAAAAAGATGAGGTTTTAAGGAAGTTGTTGATCGGTTCTTCTTAAGTTATCGGCTAAAAATTCGATAAAGAATGGAGATGGGTGCTATGTTTGTCCGTACAGGACGAGAGCCGTCAAAGCAAAGGAATGTTTGGTTGTTTAGATAATGAAAACGGCCTGGGCTACGCAAAATCTGTTGGAATCATAGAACATGGATTACCGCAAAGCGGGATCCTTTTCAGGGAGGAAAACTGTGAAAACCGAGCAAGGACTCAGCATCGAACAAGTATGGGAGCAGTTCCATAAAACCCGCGACGAGCAATCGCGCAACTTACTTATGGAAAATTACAGGACCCTGGTAAGATATTGCGCCGAGCGTCTTCACAGCAAATTACCCGATAAGGTCGAACTGGACGACTTAACCAGTGCCGGCATTTTCGGACTGATGGATGCCATCGACAAGTTCGACCCTTCCATAGGCGTTAAGTTTGAGACATATTGCTCGCCCCGGATTAGAGGTTCTATTCTTGACGAGCTTAGAAGCATGGACTGGGTGCCGCGATTAGTTCGCGCAAGGGCTCACCAGCTCGGAAAGGCAACACATTCGCTCGAAACGCATCTCGGCCGAAAACCTACCGAAAAGGAAATCGCCAAAGAGCTGGATATGGATATGGATGAGTTTATCAGGCTCCAGCGGGATGCAAACGCCGCCAGCCTGGTCTCGCTGAGCACCAAGTACAGCGATGGCGAGGGCGAAAAGGATATTCGCGAAATAGACATTATCAAAGACGAACGCAGCAAGAATCCCGTCATCGAGGCCCAGAAGCGAGACCTTAAAAGCCTGCTGACCAAAGGCTTAACACGGGCCGAACGGCTGATTGTCGTGCTATATTACTACGAAGAGATGACAATGAAGGAAATCGGCGCTACGCTTGACCTGTCCGAATCCCGCGTCTCACAAATGCACTCCTCCATAATCGCCCGCCTGAAAGCACAGATGAACACCCGTAAAAAGGAATTTTCCGTAGGCAAATCATAATCCAACGCCGGTAATTCTTGATCTGCACATCCTAAACTGCCTTTTTCTGTGATATCATATTTCTCCCTGCATCGAGAGGCTTGTCCGAACATGTCGCTTCTGGTATTATATCTGAGTCAATCCGGCCCCGGCGAGGCCTATGGAGTTTGGCCTTCCTGGATGCTGTAAAAAATACTCTAATCAAATGGAAAGAGGTTCGAATGATTACAGATACGATTTCTCGACGGAATTTTCTCAGGACAATCGCTGCCGGGGCCGCAGCAGTCGCTATGCCCCGGGTGTTGTACGGCAACAATTCGCCCGCGAAAAAATATAACTTTCTGTTCTTGCTGGCCGATGACCAGCGAGCCGACTCGATTCACGCTTACGGCAACAATTACATCCAAACTCCGAATCTCGACAAACTTATCGCACGGGGATTCAGTTTCAGGCAGAATTACTGTCTCGGCTCGAACGGCGGCGCCGTATGCGTGCCGAGCCGGGCAATGATTAACAGCGGGCGCAGCTATTTCAACGTCGATTCGAGGATGACGGGCGTCAAGATCATGCCGGAGCTGCTGCGAGAAAACGGCTATACCACCTTTGCGACAGGAAAATGGCATAATAAGGAAGAATCGTTCCTGCGCGGCTTCGAGATAGGCAAAGCCCTGTACTTCGGCGGCATGGCCGACCATACGAAGGTCTCCGTCGTCGATTTGGGCCCGAAGGGAACGTTCGTCAACAAACGTGTCGGCGAGAAATTCTCCAGCGAATTATTCACTAACGCGGCGATCGAGTTCCTTGAGAACCATAAAGGCGACAAGCCGTTTTACGCTTACGTGGCATACACTGCTCCGCACGATCCGCGAAATCCGCCCATGAAGTACCGGCAGATGTATTACAAGAATCGTCCCCCCCTGCCGAAGAACTTCAAGCCGCAGCATCCGTTCGACAACGGGCACATGGTCGGCCGCGATGAGAATCTGGCGCCGTGGCCCCGAACCGAAGAGGTTGTCCGCGACCAGTTGGCGGAGTATTACGGCCTGGTGACGCATCTGGATGAGCATATCGGCCGGGTTTTAGAAGCGCTTCGGAAATCCCGCCATGCCGAGAACACAATCATAATTTACGCCGCAGACCACGGGCTGGCACTCGGCAGTCACGGCCTGCTGGGCAAACAGAGCATTTACGAGCACAGCATGGGTTGCCCGCTTGTCTTCGCCGGGCCGGGGATTCCCAAAGGCGGCTCAACGAAAGAATTTTCCTACCTCCTGGACATATTCCCGACCGTCTGCGGATTGACCGGCCTGAAAACCCCGGCGGGCGTCGAAGGAAAAGACCTGCGCCCAATCTTGGAAGGCCGGGCCGATGGAGTGCGTGATTCGGTATTTCTGTCCTTTTCAAAAATTCAACGATCCGTGCGCAATGAGCGATGGAAGCTGATTCG
>Ga0307379_10006609_pt1 | contig 15905 bp, 18 predicted proteins | sample UN2MG_FD_202237 | JGI IMG/M metagenome (GOLD analysis project Ga0307379, IMG submission 202237) | Soil microbial communities from Risofladan, Vaasa, Finland - UN-2 | ecosystem: Environmental > Terrestrial > Soil > Coastal area > Acid sulfate soil | place: Finland: Risofladan, Vaasa | collected... | reverse complement strand
ATCTCCAGATCAAACTCGGGATGCAATGCATCAGACCGGAGCAATTGAAAAGGCTGAGAGATGTGGCGCGATTTGTCAATGAGATAGCAAATACGAGGCATTTTAAACGGCAACCATTTGTCGGAGACAGCGCCTTTGCACATAAGGCCGGAATTCATGTCAGTGCCATACGCAAGAGACCGGAAACATATGAACACATCCGTCCTGAACTTGTCGGTAATTCCCAGAGAGTTTTGATATCTGACCTTGCAGGCAAGAGCAATATACTCAGGAAGGCCGAGGAATTCGGGATTCACCTTGACGCCGATTCTCCACAAATACAGGATATTATCACAACCCTGAAGCACCTTGAAAATGAAGGATTTCAGTTTGAGGCAGCTGAGGCTTCGTTCGAACTTTTAATGAAAAAGGCCCTCGGTCTGCATAAACGATTCTTCGACCTTATCGGGTTCAGAACTATCATCGAAAAAAGGAGAGAGGGAGAAGAACCTACCAGTGAAGCTACTATTATGGTCAAGGTCGGTGGTCGTATCGAACACACAGCGGCAACGGGGAAAGGGCCGGTTAATGCAATTGACAATGCCTTGCGGAAAGCACTTGATAAATTTTATCCGACGCTGAAGAATGTCAAGCTCCACGATTATAAGGTGCGTGTTCTGACTGCCGGTAAAGGCACTTCAGCCAAAGTTAGAGTGCTTGTTGAATCCGGGGATGAGGAGGAAAGCTGGGGCACTGTCGGGGTTTCAGTGAATATTATCGAGGCGTCATACCAGGCTCTTGTTGACAGTATCGAGTACAAGCTTCTCAAAGAGAATACTTAATTATTACCCAATCACGTAGATTCCGGTTAAATCTCCCCCCTTGCGCATCTCTTCTGCAGGAATAGACTTCCCAATTGCTCCATCTGCGAAAATGTATGCGGTTTCAATAACAGACCGCTAAATTTTTACGGCATAATTTTGACAAATTGCGTCATCTGTACCAAGATTCAGAGTAAAATATAATATATTTTATTAAATAACAATATGTTATAACTGAAATATATTGGCATGGAATCTGCATTGAAAAACACAGTTATTGAAGAATCAATGAGAGAGAAATTTTATTCAAAGGTGGTGAATGAACATGAAGGTAAAAAAATGTGAGAAATGTGGCAATGAAACATATCAGGAGGGCAATATCTGCGTTCTTTGCAAAATCGGGGTAACCCAAATGTATAGAGAGTTGGATGACCTTATAAAGAAGAACAATAAATGGAATCTTCATCCAAGAAAAGCAGCGGGAACCAGGTAACAAATTGATCGCGCCTGTATTTTCATATCAATAACAGCAGATGGAGGGTTTCCCTATGAACAATTTATTTATCGTCATAGCGCTGGTGATTGGTATTGGTATATTTTATGCCGTATACCATATTGGCCAGGCAGTTGGCTTGAGCCGGAAACAGGGAAATGAGGATAAAGAGCAGCATGCAACATATCTCAAAGAGATACTGACAAGAGACAGGGAAATCCAGACTATTCGGGGCAAGCTTGACGATCTTAACCGGCTTAATGACCGCTATCTGTCATTTCTTGTAAGAATCCCAACCGTTGTGCAGCGGTTGAATGCAACACTCAAGGTTGAAGAGATCACATTATCCGTTATTGACCTGGTTACCGATATTCTCCCGACGAAGATCGTGGAATGCTACCTCCTCGATAGCGCAGACAATCTTCTCAAAAAAGTATCTTCGACGGAAGAAGAAGAAGAGAAGCGCGCCATCGGTGAGGGAATAGTCGGCATTACGGCTCAACAGCGGATGATACAGACGAGGGAACATTTCAATAAAATGCATGGATCAAAAGGAACAGGCCAGGAGCTTGATTCTCATCTCTGGATGGCGGTCCCGATTCAATATAAGGACCGCCTGCTTGGGGTTATCGGCATCGGAGCAATCTCGCATCCGGTAGGAAATGAAATCGATCTGATGAAGATGATTGCAGATATAGCCGGAGTGGCGCTTCTTAACCAGACAATGCTCGGTGAGGCAAAACATAAAGCAAATACAGATTCATTAACAGGATTGAACAACCGTAACTATCTCTTTCATATGGCACAGAACTTTGTGGAGAAAGCCATCCGGGAAGGCACCCCTATCTCTCTCTTCTTTTTTGATATCGATAATTTTAAACACTACAACGATACGAACGGCCATGATGATGGAGACAGGCTTTTGCAGGAACTCAGCGAAATTGTGCGAACGGTTACACGGAAAAACTCAGTGATTGTGCGGTATGGGGGCGAGGAATTCATTGTTATGCTTCCGGGGATAACCAAGGAAGATGCCTTTATCTATGCAGAACGGCTTCGCGAAAAAATAGCACTGTATCCTTTTGCACATAGAGAAACCCAGCCGCTTGGGTATGTATCAATAAGCGGTGGGGTAGCGAGTTTCCCGTTTGATGGAGAATCTATCTACAAAATCATTCAGCTCGCCGATATGGCACTCTATAAGGCAAAGGCTGAGGGAAGAAACCGTGTGATTATGCATCAACCCTATCTTTTTTCAGAGTCTGAAACAGAGAAGGACAAGCTGATGATATCCTGAGCACCTCGGTTTTATCGAAAACCAACGGGTTGCTTTGTTACTCCAGAGAGGAATATATGACGGAAAGAAGAAGATATACAAGATTCAGAATGGAGGTCGTCGACCTCACCGGCAAAATGATGTTTGCCGATGAGGTAAACATCCTTGATATCAGCGTTGGCGGCGTCTCACTCAAGGCGGACAGGAGACTGAATATCGGCCACGAATATGCGGTAAAAATGGAGAATGTAGGCAGGGTTTTGGCGGTAAAGGGGCTTGTCGTCTGGTCTGTGTTAAGCGGTAATAAAGAAGGGGCACGTGGTGATAGTATTCCCCTGTACACTGCCGGTATGAAATTCATGGATGTTTCAGACAAGAAGATGGAGGAAATTGTAAATTTTATAGAAAAGTATGAACAAGGTGCTGTCATGCCAATAGGTCCATACGGAACGAGCGGCCTAAGACAGAGTGTCAGGGTTCGTATCGATGCTCAAGGAAAAGCCACGGTAAATTTCCCCGAAAATTATAAAATAAGAATTCTCAGTATCGGCGGTATGCTCGTAGAGAGTGAACGTCCAATAGAAATCGAAAGCAGATTATCTATGGAGGTATTTTTTCCTGAAAATACATCGATTACGTTTTTGGGAAGGGTTGCTTCATGTCGCCTGGTGCAGGATGAAAAGGTGGAGCTCTTTCACATAGGAATAGAGTTTATCGATATGTCGGAGGAACATAAGGAAAAACTTCAGGAATTTGTCCTGTCCCTCAATGTGGTTGAGGAGAATGCTTAATCTGATCGCTCGCGTCAGCGCCGTATGAAAGTAACAAGGTCATTGTATTCAAAATTCGTGATCTCTCAATTCTTCAAGGAGTGCATCAAGGAGTTCTTCCTCGGGTAACCTCTTTTTTATCTCCCCTTTTCTAAAGAGTATCCCTTTCCCTTTACTGCCGGCTATTCCGATATCTGCCTCTCTTGCCTCGCCGGGACCGTTGACGATACATCCCATAACTGCAACGGTGAGCGGCTTATCAAGATTTCTTGTGCTCTTTTCAACGCTGCTGACGAGTCTCCTGAGATCAATTTTGCACCTGCCGCACGTTGGACAGGAAATGATGTTCACCCCTCTCTTTCTCAGGCCGAGTGAACCGAGAATGGCATAGGCAACCCGTATTTCCTCTTCGGGTGGAGCAGTGAGAGAGACCCTGATCGTATCTCCTATGCCTTCAGAGAGCAATATCCCGATACCGACCGAGCTCTTGATGGTTCCCGTTGAGGGAGGACCGGCTTCTGATACGCCGACATGAAGCGGATAATGATAGTGTTGAGCAAATGACCTGTATGCATCGACGGTTTGCATCACATCTGATGCCTTGAGCGAAACCTTAATATTTGTAAAGTTGAGCTCTTCAAGTATCTTAATGTGTCTCCCCGCACTCTCAACAAGGGCTTCCGGTTTCGGATGCCCGTATTTCCGGAGGAGATCTTTTTCCAGTGAACCTGCATTCACCCCAATCCTTATCGGGATGCCTTTGTCATTGACAGCGGTGATGACCTCTTGTATTTTCCACTTTGCCCCAATATTGCCGGGGTTGATCCTGAGTCCGTCAACGTCTTGTTTTATAGCCTCAAGAGCAAGTCTCCAATCAAAATGAATGTCGGCTATCATGGGAATGGTAATGGATTTTTTTATCCTGCCGAGGGCTTTCGCTGCAAGCATATCAGGGACGGCAAGTCTGATGATTTCACAGCCGGATACCTCGAGAGACTTTATCTGTTTTACCGTTGATTTTATATCTGCCGTGTCTGTTTTTGTCATGGACTGAACAACAACCGGATTATCGCCGCCAATCGAAACGTTACCGACATGAATCACCGTTGTTTTTTTACGAGGCATCATGATTTTCCTTACTCTTCTGATTCATGTTTACGTTCTCCTGATCATCCTCTGCCTGTTTTTTCTCCCTGTATGCCCTGACAGCAGCTGCGTGTTCTGCAGCAGTAACAGAAAAATGATGGGTACCGTCATTATTTGAGACGAAATAGATATACTGCACATCTGCAGGATAGAGTGCTGCAATGATTGACTTTATGCTTGTCGATGCAATAGGACCGGGAGGCAACCCCTTAATGGTATAGGTGTTGTATGGAGTTTTTCGTTTCAGATCTCCCGATGTTATTTTTTCTCTTGAGCTTTTTATCCCGTAGATAGCTGTTGGATCTGCCTGGAGCAGAATTTTTTTCCTGAGCCGGTTATGGTATACAGCAGAGATCAGAGGCCTCTCTTCATCTGTTGCAGCCTCTTTTTCGATAATGGATGCAAGCGTTAAGACCTCCCTCTCTGACATCCCGATTTCTGCAGCTCTTGCTGTGAGTTTCTCTGAATACTCTCCTCTTAGCTTATTGATCATCATGCCGATCGCTTCTTTGGGATCCAAGCCCTTTGGAATCTTGTACGTATCCGGAAAAAGATACCCCTCAAGTGAAGGCGCGTCGATTTTGTATGATGCTAAAAAATCTTTATCAGCAGCGATCTCCCGGAAATCCTCTTTGCTCATTATTCCCTTCTCTGACAATTTGTCTCCTATCTCCATCAGAGAGTCACCTTCGATTACTGATACCTCGTATTCAATGATCTGTCCTTTCTGCAAAACGCTCAGGAGATCAAGGGCATTCATGCCACGATAAATGGAATAGTATCCGGCCCGGATTTTTCTGTCGATGCGGCTTAATCTGCCGATAGATATGAAGAGATTTTTATCCCGTATCAGTCCGGCTTCTGAAAAGACCTCAATAGCCTGTCTGAACGTGGCACCTTTTGGTATGAGGATCTCAATGAATGTATCGCGAGCAGGAAGGGGCGTTAGAAGCTGAATCATAACATACAAGCAACAGGAGAGAAGGATGCCCGCAAAAGAAAAAATAACAGCTTTTTTCATAGTGATAGGATGACAAAAGTAGTAAATGATAGTCAAATAGTTGATAGCCGGGGGTAATCAGTCAAAAATGGAATGTGATATTCTCTTTCGAAAAAGAGAGGGGGGTAATGTTTACCCCCCTCTCTTTTGTTCCATTGAGTACCAACTGTCGACTGACGATTATTTAGTACATTCCGCCCATCCCACCGCCTGGCGGCATTGCAGGTTCGTGCTTCTCTTCCGGAATATCAGTTATCATTACAGAAGTTGTAAGCATAAGTGCTGCTACTGATGCTGCATTCTGCAATGCGTAACGGGTGACCTTTGTTGGATCAATGATACCGGCCTTTATCATATCAACATACTCTTCCTTATCGGCATCAAATCCGAAATTAACATCCTTAGCATGTTTCACCTTTTCAACAACAACTGATCCTTCAAGCCCTGCATTATTCACGATCTGCCTTATTGGCTCTTCGAGTGACCTTCTCACGATTTCAACACCAATTTGCCGGTCGTCATCAAGTTTGAGGGTCTTGAGCGCAGCAAGACATCTCAGGAAAGCAACACCTCCACCGGGGATAATCCCTTCCTCAACGGCTGCTCTCGTGGCATTCAAAGCATCTTCGACACGTGCCTTCTTCTCCTTCATCTCTGTCTCAGTTGCTGCACCGACGTTGATGACGGCAACGCCGCCTACAAGTTTCGCAAGCCTTTCCTGGAGCTTTTCCCTGTCATAGTCGGAGGTAGTTTCCTCTATCTGTGTCTTGATCTGTTTAACCCTGCCCTGAATCTTCTGAGGATCACCGGCACCCTCGACAATAGTCGTATTTTCCTTGTCGATATTAATCTTCTTGGCTTTGCCAAGATCTGATATCTTTATGTTTTCCAGTTTAATGCCGAGGTCCTCGGATATCATCGTACCACCTGTCAGGACAGCAATATCCTCGAGCATTGACTTGCGTCTATCTCCAAAACCAGGGGCTTTAACAGCAGAGACCTGAATCGTTCCACGCAGTTTATTCACAACAAGCGTTGCAAGGGCCTCTCCTTCAACCTCTTCTGCAAGGATCAACAGAGGTCTTCCCATCTTGGCAGTTTGCTCGAGTATCGGCAACAGGTCCTTCATGCTTGAAATCTTCTTTTCATGAATGAGAATAAAAGCATCTTCAAGAATGCATTCCATTCGCTCAGGGTCAGTGATGAAATATGGTGAGATATATCCTCTGTCAAACTGCATACCTTCAACAATATCGAGAGTTGTTGCCATACTTTTCGCTTCTTCAACAGTAATAACACCATCCTTGCCGACTTTATCCATTGCTTCTGCAATTAATTCACCTATGGAAGCATCATTATTCGCGGAGATTGTACCAACCTGAGCAATCTCTTTTTTGTCTTGCACCGGTTTGCTGAGATTTTTAAGTTCATCGACAACTACTTCAACTGCCTTCTCTATTCCCTTTTTGATATCCATTGTGTTCGCACCCGCAACGACATGCTTCATACCTTCCCTGTAAATTGCGTGTGCAAGAACTGTAGCTGTGGTTGTACCGTCACCTGCGGTATCGGATGTCTTTGAGGCGACCTCCTTGACCAGCTGAGCACCCATGTTTTCCCACGGATCCTTCAACTCAATCTCTTTTGCAACGGTAACGCCGTCCTTTGTTATCGTAGGTGCACCGTACTTTTTATCAAGGATTGCATTCCTTCCTTTCGGACCTAATGTCGCCTTTACTGCATCGGTGAGCATGCTTATGCCTTTGAGTATGGCGCTTCTTGCTGCATCATCAAAAATAAGCTGTTTAGCCATTAATTTCTCCTCCTTAATGTATGTTTCATGTTTATTATTCAACAATCCCTAAGATGTCTTCTTCCCTGATGATAAGGTATTCCTCATCATCAATCTTGATCTTCGATCCCGAATACTTATCGAAGAGAATTGTGTCGCCTACTTTAACATCCATAGGCTGACGCTTGCCGTCATCTGTAATCCTGCCAGACCCAACAGCAATAACAGTTCCCTTCTGGGGTTTTTCTTTTGCGGTATCAGGGATAAACAGCCCCCCTGAGGTCTTTTCCTCTTCTGAAGAAAACTTCACAAATACCCTGTCTCTCAGCGGTTTAAACTTCATAAGACTTTTCTCCTTTCTTTAATCATAAGATTTGGTTTTATTAGCACTCGAAGTGAGTGAGTGCTAATATAATAAGAATCAAGTGGAGAAGGCAAGCTTTTTTTTTCGAAGAAAAATACAAAAAAATTTATTTATCTAATAAAATCTCGAAAATTTAGAATTTATCTAAATATTTGAACGATAATTTCTTTTTTTGTCAGGCTAATCTTTTTGCTTGCTTTGCAGCAGGAAAAGGAAAAGGTTTCCTCATGAAAAGCATAACTGTGCAGCGAGGGCATTGAAATCCCGAGAGACTGACGGCGAATTTCCCCTCATCAACGTGCAGTTTCGTTCGGCATTTCGGACATACCACGATCATTGTATTATCCTCTTCGGCAACCAGACTTTTATGGTGAGTAGCCCTATGAGGAATCCCCCTAAATGGGCAAACCATGCCACCCCGCCGGCATTCTGAAGTCCTGAGCTGACCATACCGTTCAAAAATTGTATGATAGCCCAAAACCCGATTACGATTAATGCAGGTATTTTCACGGTAGTGATAAAAAAACCCAAAAAAAGCAGTGTGTGTACATTCGCTCGTGGAAAAAGCAGGATATATGCACCCAGGATACCGGAGACAGCACCGCTTGCTCCTATCATCGGGATGGTTGAATCAGGATTAGTGAGCGCATGGGAATACGCAGCACAAATGCCGCAGAAAAGATAAAAAAAGATAAAGCGTACATGTCCGAGCCGGTCTTCGATGTTGTTACCGAATATCCACAGGTACAGCATATTTCCGCCAAGATGGAACAATCCACCATGCATGAACATGGATGAGAAGACTGTCAGGGCCGGATGGACCGGCTGCTGCGATTCGAACGTGAGGAGGCTGTACGGTATTGCTCCGTAAGTATACGTAATTGTATTCATTCCGGCCCTGGAAGCAAGTTGGGAAAAAAATATGGCTATATTCAGGATAATAATCCCGATCGTAATGAACGGGATTATACGGATGGGATTATCATCTTTATAAGGTATCACGCGGTACCGCTTTCGTGTTCTTGATTCTATTAGGTTACGGGTAAAATTATACGGGTGGTAATCCCTGGTGTCAAAATTTGCTTATTTCCTTAACCTAAGTACTATGTCCATAAAAACAAAGTCGTAAAAACAAATCGTGCTTGCATTCTGAGGTAAGATATGCTATATATTTACGGTCATAAATTATACACATAGCGACAGGGGGTTTTATGGATAAAAAACGGATAGTAGTATTTTTTCTGTTTGTTGCCCTTATGATTTACCCTATCTGTGTTTACGCTGCAAAGAGCTCGGATGACACGCAATTGTGCCTCGCATGCCATGCTGATAAGACTCTTTCCAAGAAGCTTATGAATAAGGAAATTCTTTCCCTCTATGTCAACGGCAGTGACTTTAAACAGTCAGTTCATGCTAAGGTCGGATGTACGGGCTGTCATAGTGATATATCCATGGACAATCATCCCGTTGTGAAAAAAATTAAGAGTAAAAAAGACTACTCGCTGAGCAAATCAAAACAATGTACAGTCTGCCATACTGATGAACAGATGAGGAAAAGACTGCCAATTCACAGTTCTTTGGCTGTAAAGGGGCCCTGTCTTGAGTGTCACGGTTTCCATTCTATGAAAAGTTCAGCGGTCCAGAAAACCGGCGTTCCTGAAAATCAATACTGTATGACATGCCACAGCAGGCAGTTCATCATGAAGATGAAGAACGGCGAAACGCTCTCGGTTGTTGTGAACGAGTCAGCGCTGAGGAACTCGGTCCACGGCAAACTGAAATGTACCGAATGTCATGCCGGTTTTTCGGTGACCCAGCACCCCATGCGGACTCACAGCAGCAGAAGGGCGTATTCATTGGAAACTTCAGGAAACTGCTCGAAGTGCCATGAAAAAGCCTCTCAGGATTATGCAAGCAGTGTGCATCTGGACATGCTGAAAAGAGGCAATAGCAAAGCACCTGCATGCACTGACTGCCACGGCGACCATGCGGTGGTCAGTATCAAGAAACACAGGGATATCGGGATCACATCATGCAACAAATGCCATTCGGATATGAACAGCTCATACGAGGCAAGCATGCACGGCAAAGCGTGGAAAAAGGGAGACGAGAAAGCGCCTACCTGCGCTTCATGTCACAATGCCCACAATGTTGAATCTACTATGACAACAAAGATAAAAGAAGGTTGTCTGAAATGCCATAAAGAAGCTGCAAAAGCTCATAACAGCTGGCTGAAGAATCCACCCCTCACATTACCTTCATTTGCAGACGCCCATTTTGATGTTGTGTCCTGCGCTGCGTGCCATTCTCCTAATGCTGCACGGGCGATTTACCTCAGTCTCTATGACCGGAAGACCGGTAAGCCGCTCCCTGAAGAAGAACTCCTGAAGATAGTGGAAACAGATTCAGAAGGTCTGATGCAGAAAATTGACACCAATGGAGACGGCAGTATTGATGCAAAAGAAATCTGGGACTTATTTGCACTTCTCTACAAGAAGGGTACAACGACGGTCTTCATGGGAAAGATGGATGTGACAAAAGCAACAGAAGCACATTTTATCGGCGGGAAGACAGAGGCAACAAGGGACTGTGAAAAATGTCATCATCCGGAAGCTGAATTCTTTACAAATATCTTTCTTGTGATGAAGAAGGCTGACGGGGAAACCAGGCTCCTGCAAGCAAAGCAAGACGTGCTGAAATCAATTTATACGATAATTCCCGCTCGTAAATTCTATGTGCTCGGAAGTACAAGCATAAAGCTTTTTGATATCCTCTTTGTTGTTGCATTGATCGGCGGGATCGCCGTACCTATCGGGCATATAACATTCAGAATAATCACTTCACCACTGAGGTCATTACGGAGAATGGGGAAGGGAGGTAAGAAATAATGACAAGAATATATCTTCATCCGTTACCGATCAGAATCTGGCACTGGGTGAACGCACTCGGTTTTGTCATCCTGATCATAACAGGAGCACAGATCAGGTATCCGAATTATTTTCAGCTGATGTCTTTTGAGTGGGCGGTCAAGATCCACAGCTGGCTGGGTTTTATTCTTCTGGCCAATTATTGCATTTGGCTTTTTTATTATCTTCTCACCCTCAAGATAAAGATATATATCCCCCCGTTGCATCATCCGATAGCATTTGCTAAGAAGGCCCTGCTACAGGCAAAGTTTTACGGGTTCGGCATCATGATAGGGGATGAGAATCCGCATCATCCGATGCCTGACGACAAATTCAACCCCATGCAGCAGGTATCGTACCTCATGATCATGGCAGCCCTTATCCCTGTCCAGATCATAACCGGACTTTTCCTCTGGGACCCCAATCTCTTCGGACCCGCCGTTAACCTTATCGGAGGAATACAGGTTGCAGATATGATCCATGTCTTCCTCTGGATATTCTTCAGTGCGTTCATGATCGTCCATTTCTATCTTGCTACACTCGGGCATACTCCCATGGCACACATTATCGCGATGTTCAAGGGGTATGAAGAATTGCACGAAGAACACAGCAACGGACACGATGAAGGCCATGGGCATAGCGGAGGGCACGGCGAAGAACACGGACACAGCGCCTAACACCGATTCTTCTTTAAAATAAAACGGGTTCAAGTTTCAAACTTGAACCCGTTTAGAACAACCTGATTTTATTATCTTACTGCTTCGGTTCCGTTTTCGGTGGTTCGGCTTTTTTCTCTTCCGGAGAGTCGACTGCCGGAAGGCTCAGGAAAATTGATTTTGCGACATTCTTTCCTTCACCGGCTTCAAAAAGCATATTCGCATTGTCACCAACCTTTATGTCTGCACAGGTTTTTACTACGTTTCCCATTTTCACAAACGTCTTTTCATCACAGGTGGCGGTGACAAGTCCTCTCATACCATCGACGGTAATTATTTTCTCTTTCGCGTCAACAGCGGTTACCTTGCCTGCTATCTCCTTGCCTCCCATTGCCTCCATGGCCTGTTTCATTCTCGCACCGCTCCCTGCAAAGGAAAGGCTTATCAAGGTTACAACAAAGAGAATTGAGAGAATGCATGCAGTTGCTTTCTTCAATGAAATCACCTCCTTTCAATTCGGGTTAAGTATTGGTAAACAGCATTGAGCATTACACATCACCATTACAATAAACATGCCAGGTCTGAAATGCTCTCTATTCCATACAATATATTAATTCATTTTCCCTTTCCGGGGAAAGGTATCCTCATTTTGGAAACGCAGTATTTTATTCAAGGACAGATGCTCTTCATGATATTACGATGTATATACCGACAGGAAGACATCTTCCTTCACATGCCTCACGGTCACTGTGCGGGAGATCTCTGTTATTGCAAATTCAAGAATTTCTTCAGGCCTTACATAGAATAATTCCACACTTCTCCGGGGGACATAGTATGTCAGAAAATTTATATGAAGGGATTCCCTGCACAAGGGAAAGAGTTTTTTCAACAACCCCTTCATGGATTCCTCAATCCCGGCAATCCTGAGGTTGAAGACCCCAATTGCAATAATCACATCAAACCGGCGATGAAACGTGTCTTCATCGATATCCAAGGCGATGAACTCTGCTTGAGGATATTTATGTTGTGCCAGTTCTATCAGATTATCATTGACGTCAATTCCGCAGTATGAAACAGCAACGCCTTTATCCCTGAGAAATCCATAGAGGTCTCCCTTCCCGCATCCGAAATCCAGAATAGTTTTGCCTGAAAGGTCCCCTGTTGCCGTGAGGAGGGTTTCATACCTCCTTATCTGTCCTTCAGGCGTCCACCGTACAGCCTGTGGAGTATCACCGAAGTCCCGTAAATGCCTGTTATAGAAATTGAGGAGTTCCTGTTTGCCCAGCGGATCCATATCTATATTTATAGTATCATACATAGATAAATCGGGTTGTTCTATGGTACATTTTTATCATAACGGTGACAGCATGGAGGGACTCACATGGAAGAGTTACGATATAAAGAGTACACTGAAGAGGAATCCCGTATTTACTATCAGACCATGGACGAGATCATGGAGGGGTTGAAAAAAGGACTAACGTTCCGCGAAGCATGCGGTGCCGCCAAAGTACACGATGGTCAACTCAGAGGATTTATTGAAGATGATGCCTTAAAGATCATGATAGCGGACATGCACTATAACAAAGGCATACCTTTGGAGAAGGTTGCTGAAAACCTGCAGGTGCCGGTTGACAAGCTTAAAGAGGCAAATGCAGAAATGCTCGAAGATGTAGGGATTACGGCTGTGGAACTATACAGGGCAAACAACCCGGATAGCCCGGTGGGAAACGCATAGGAGGAGAAATGCCGGAACAGCACAAGAAAGTCAGACTGTATTCGCTCAGTACATGCCCGACCTGTAAGCTGGTGCAGAAATTTTTGGAAAATCATGGGATACATTACGAAATTACGGAAGTAGACCTGCTTGACAGCGGTGAACAGTGGCTCATGACAAAGGAAGTAAAGAGATATAATCCTCAAGCGACATATCCGACGCTCGTGATTGAGGAGGTTATTCTGGGACTGGATGAAGAAACAATAAAAAAAGCTCTGGGAATATCATGACAGCTGAACGACTCTTCGAAATCCTCGGGAAATATGCTGAGTCGCAGGGGATCCAGCTCAATAAGGATAAAGAGTATGTTATGGAAATCCTAAAAGGACTCCTTACCAATGAATCGAGGTACGGGTACCGTTCATGTCCCTGCCGTCTGGCAGCGGGAGCAAAGGAGAAAGACGCCGATATTATTTGTCCGTGTGTCTATAGAGATCCTGACACAAAGGACTATGGAAGCTGCTACTGCCGGTTATATGTTTCAAAAGATTGGAACGAAGAAAGAATCAAACACGTCAGGGTTCCTGAACGAAGGCCCCGCAAGGATTAAAGAGGAGACAGGGAAGCATGTTTTCTGCGAGTAATCTCTCACTGAGCAGTTTGAAAAAAAATATTCTTGAGCATATACTCTGGGACTTTGAACCCAAACAGTTAATGCAGGCAAGGTGCAGGATAGCCACGTGAATTCCCTGTTGATATAATAGGTAATGGTTATGGTTGAACATACGATGCATGGATCATCATTTCTGCTTGAAATCGGGACAGAAGACCTGCCTGCACGTTTTATATTCCCGGCGATAAAGCAGTTGGAAGAAAATACAGTTAGGATATTGCGTGAAACGCACATACAGTTTTCCGAGATAAAAACATACGGCACTCCGCGAAGATTGGCGCTGATTGCGGATGGCCTCCCTCAAATGCAGGAAGACAGAACACGGGAAGTCTTCGGGCCTTCACGGAAGGCGGCTTTTGATGCGAATGGGCACCCGACAAAGGCAGCAATCGGATTTGCCCAGTCGCAAGGGGTAAGAGTCGAAAGTCTTATCATAAAAAATAAGGATAAGGGTGAATATGTTGTAGCAGTTTTGGAAGAGAAGGGCGGTCCTGTCAGCGCAGTTCTCCCTGAAATACTGAAGAGAATCGTGCTTTCTCTTCATCCCCCGAAATCAATGAGATGGGCGGACGGGGATCTCCGGTTCGCGCGTCCCATACGGTGGTTATTGGCCATCTTTGATGATGAGACGATCAGTTTTGAGATCGACGGGATCAGGAGCAGCAACAGCACGATGGGACACAGGTTTTTGTCTCCTGCAGCATTTAAGCTCCAGGAGATATCAGGATATAAGAGGTTGCTCGCGAATAATTATGTTGTGGTTGATCATGAGGAAAGGAAAAAGATCATATCAGGTAAAATGGATACCCTGCTTCAGGCTCTCGGTGAGAAACCTATAAGAGATGAGGAACTTCTTGAAACTGTTGTCAATCTGGTGGAGTATCCGGTTCCTGTGCTTGCAACGTTTCCTGCGGAGTACCTTAACCTTCCCAAGGAGTTACTGATAACAGTAATGAAAGGCCATCAGAAATATTTTGCAGTCGAGAATACAGACAGCATCATCACAAACCATTTTGTGGTCATCAGCAATACCAGCGAAGAGAATGCTCATACTGTCCGGGTTGGTGCGGAGCGGGTAATCAAGGCGCGTTTCGAAGATGCACGCTTCTATTTTGAGGAGGACCGGAAGATCTCCCTCGACAAAAGAACGGGAGAACTCAGAAAAGTCACTTTCCAGGAGCGTCTCGGCAGCCTTTATGATAAGACAGAGCGGATCGTCTCCACCGCCGGGTTTCTTGCGGACCGATTCCTTCCGCCTGCAAAGGAATCCCTTGTTCGCGCTGCCTGGCTTTCGAAAACTGACCTTATAACAGGTGTTGTCAGAGAATTTCCTGAGCTCCAGGGAATTATGGGCAAATATTATGCGCTGCTTGATGGAGAGGGAAAAGAAGTTGCGCATGCACTTGAAGAGCAGTACCTCCCTGCATATTCCGGTGGAGCTCTTCCTCAGACCGATATCGGCGCACTCCTTAGTATTGCTGACAAGATTGATACCATAGCTGCATTCTTTTCTATAGGTCTTACGCCAACCGGCTCTGAAGACCCTTTTGCATTACGGAGGCAGGCCCTCGGCATTATTGCAATCATGCTGGATAGAGGGATCAATGTCCCTCTGCAGGATCTTGTCGATGAAGCCGTGAGAATAGTCTCGCATGGTGAGCGTTTTGACGCAGTGAAAGAACACATACTGCAATTTCTTGAGAACAGAGTAGAGACAGTTTTTTCAGATCTCGGATACAGTCCTGACCTGATACAGTCGATACTTGCTGCATCCCTTCACTTTCCGCTGCATGATATCAGAGGGAGGCTTGATGCCCTCAAGAGGTTTAAAGGTCATCCGGTATATCCTGATTTCCTGACTGCCATCAAGCGGGTGAATAACATTATTCCGAAAACACCAATGAGCCCGGCGAGATCGGAACTTCTTCTCGAAGAGCTGGAAAGAAGCCTGAAGGCGAAACTCGATTCTTTGGGTAGCGAGCTTGAAGGTTTGCTCCAAGAAAAAAGATATCATGATGCAGTTGTCCTCGTTTCTTCACTGACAGAAGTGATTAACAGGTTTTTTGACCATATCCTCGTTATGGACAAAAGAGAGGAGATTAAGCTGAACAGGCTCTCACTGTTAAAGGAGATATGGATGACCGTTTCGACTATCGCTGATTTTTCAAGGCTTTCAACGAATTAGAGTCTGTCCGTAAACTCTTATTTTGTCATTGTCCGGCTTGCTTGCCCGCTGTTCTTTCGGTTAAGCCCTCGTGATCGATAACGATGTGTATACGGGCATTCCGCATGGTCACGGGCTTCCCGCTTTTATT
>Ga0307379_10006607_pt1 | contig 15906 bp, 14 predicted proteins | sample UN2MG_FD_202237 | JGI IMG/M metagenome (GOLD analysis project Ga0307379, IMG submission 202237) | Soil microbial communities from Risofladan, Vaasa, Finland - UN-2 | ecosystem: Environmental > Terrestrial > Soil > Coastal area > Acid sulfate soil | place: Finland: Risofladan, Vaasa | collected... | reverse complement strand
TCTCGATGGTGGTCCAGGACAGCAGTTGACCCTGCGGATAGGCCACAGCCGCATAGCCCTGATAGGCGGCCATGTTGCCAAGCGCCGCACCATAGCGCTGGCCCCAGAGCACCGCCTCGCCAGTGCTACCAAGCGCACCGAAGTAATCGGCGGCGGCGATTTCCGGGCACCACTCGCGTACCATCGCCCGGTTGGCGGCAAAGCCATTGGTTGCCAGCAGCACCTTGCGGCAGGCGACCGGCTCGCCAGCGACCAGCGCACCGGTCACCGCGCCGTCCTCGACAATCAGGTCATTAACCGGGTTCCCGACGGCCAGCGGAATATCGCGGTCGGCGACGAAACCCAGCAGATCATCGACCAGATCCTGCCCCCGGCGCGAGCGCGGCGCGTGCAGGCGCTCAACGGTGTGGCCGACGTGTTTGTAGGCAGTGATCAGCTCCATCCGGGCACCCAGCCCGTCGATCAGCCATTCGCACAGCGGCGCCGACTGCTCGGCCATCAGCCGGGTCAGGTCATCGGCATCATGGTGGCCGCTGACAGCGATAAGGTCGGCGACCATCTGCGCCGGTGTGTCGACGATCCCGGCGGCGCGCTGGTATTTGGACCCCGCGCCGGGGATCGAGCCGGTGCTGAGCGACGAGTTGCCGCCCGGCCGGTCGCGCTTTTCCACGATGGCGACGCTGATGCCGGCGTCGTGGGCGGCAATGGCGGCGGCAAACCCGCACGCCCCGGCGCCGATGACCAGCAGATCGACCTCGCTCATGCGGTCATCACTACGACGGTATCAACCCAGCTCCGATCCAATGCCGCTGGCTCCAATGCCATTACCCGGCCCAGTTCCGGGGCCATTGCCGGGTAAGGCCGCGAGACGAGGACGAGGATCTTTGCGCGGATCTCGTCCGGCGTGAACGGCAGGTCAGGGCCGCCCCGGGCGCTGAGCACCTCCTCGGTCAGTTTGGTGCCGTCATCAAGGGTCCAGGTGACGCGGGCGGGGCGGTCGTTCGGCCATGCAGGCTCGGGCTCGTAGGGCGCGAGGGTCACTTTGTGGCGCAGCGCCACCACTGCGGGATTGTCGATGGTTGACGCGTGGAACGCCTCGGCGCCGCCGTCGCCATGCACCGCCGCTGTCGCGGCGATGTGCTGCATCGAGAACTTGGCGCCGATGGTCGTCGGCGGGTTCGGATTGTCCATCGCGCGGGCCCGCCAATGGGTCTGGATATGGATGCCAGCGATCCGGTCAGGCGAGGCCTGCTCGCATAATTTGCGGGTCGCCTCGATGGTCGCATGGCCGTACTGGCAACAGGCGAAAACCTTGTGATAGCCGTCCGAGATGGCCCAGGTCTCGCCAAGCCCGCCGGACAGCTCGGTGGCATCAGGCTTGGCCCCGAAGGCGTCGGCGTAGACATCATGCAGGGCTGTCGGCAGGCCGGTGATCCCGACCGCCGACCAGTCGGCCGAGCGCATACCGGCCCAGGCACCAATCGCCGGCCAGACATTGCGCACAAGCGATCCCTTGATCGGGTGGGTATAGGGGCCGGGCACAACCATCGTCGCGGCGGTCGAGATGGCACCAAGGGCGGCGGTGCCGGGCAGGCGCCGCAGCGCCGCCATGGCAGCAGCCGCACCCACCGCCGCGAGGCTGCCATGGGGATGCAGGACCAGATTGGGGAAGGTGAATGCCCGGGCCACACGCGCCGCCGTCTCGTAGCCGATGACCAGGGCGCGCAGCAGGTCGCGAGTCGAGGCGCCTTCGGCCTCGGCCTCGGCCAGGATCGCCGGCATGCAGTAGATACCGGCGTGGCAGATGACCCGGCGATAGCCCTCGTCCAGCTCGCACCAATCGGCGGCGGCACCGTTCGCCGTGGCCGCCGAATATCGGTCCAGCCGCTTGGTCCGGGCATTGAAAACGGTGGCCTCGGCGGCGCCCGAGCTTTTCGCGATGCCGTCCTGCATGGCCATCAGTTCAGGCTCGTCGCGGGCGGCGATCATGGCACCGAGGTCATCGGACAGAACCAGCGCCGCCCGGCGCTGAACCGGCACCGGGATCGCGTCCCATTCCAGCGTGGCGGTCCAGTCGGTCAGCGCGGCAAGGCCGCGGGCGACTGCGTCAGCGCTCATGTCCCGGTCCTCTCGGTTTGCATGTTCGGCAACAGCGCGATGGCTTCGGCCACCGGCATCACATCGGCATATTTCGCGTTCATGTCCCACAGGTTCACGGCATGCGAGGTCGGGCTGCGATCGTAGACGCATTCCTCCGGCACCACGACCTTGAAGTTGTAGGCAAAGGCGTCGGCGACGGACGACCGGACGCAGCCGCTGGTGGTGCAGCCGGTGACGAACAGGGTGTCGACGCCAAGATCGATCAGGTGGCTGACCAGGGGCGTGCCGAAAAAGGCGCTGGGGTGCTTTTTCGGCAGTAGCACGTCGCCTTTGACGGGTGCGAGTTCTTCGACGAAACGATATCCCGCCACATCGATCCCCATGATCGCCGGCACCTTCTCGGCCAGGCGCCCGGCGTCGGTGTCGGCGTTCTTCGGCGCCACATGCGGGTAGAGGACCGGCAGCCCGCGCTGGCGAAACTCCGCCAGCAGCGGCTGGATATGGTCAACGGCGCGCCAGCCATCCTCGCCGCAGGCGGTCGGATATTCCTTGATCGCCTCCCAATAGGGTTTTCGCAACGTGCCGACGGTGCGGTACTGCACGTCGATTATCAGCAACGCTGGCCGCTGCCCAACACTGCCGGGCCGGCCAAAACCGGCGGCCCTGTAGCGGCGCTCCTCCTCGTCGGTAATGACGCCGTTCCAGGGGCGCATGGCGACCTCCGTGTGGGTGGTTTCAGGAATTAAGTTGGTTGGCAGTTGACGGAGGCGCCCTGGCCTTGTCAAGGTTGTGCGGCCCGTCCCTGACCCTCGCTTGGATGACCCGATGGACCTGCCGAAACACGACCGCTACGACTACAGCGCGCTGTGCTCGCGCCCCGACTATTCCTGGCCCGGCGGCAAGCGCCTGGCAGTTTGCATCGGCAACAATATCGAGAATTTTGCCTTCCTCGCCGGACTCGGCAGCGACGGCACCCAGGCCGGAGCCCCGCAGAGCACGCGCAACTATGCCTGGCGCGATTACGGGAACCGGGTCGGTCAGTGGTACATGTTCGATTTGCTGGACGAGATGGGGGTGCCGGCGGCGCATAATGTCAACTCGATGGTGCTGGACGAGTGCCCGGAGATGGTCGAGCGTATCAAGGCGCGCGGCGACGAGGTGGTCGGGCATGGCCGCACCAATGCCGAGCGTCAGGACGTGTTGCCCGAAGCCGAGGAGGCACAGCTGATCGCCGACAGTAGCGAGGGCATCGCCCGCCATTTCGGCAAGCGCCCGGATGGATGGCTCGGCCCCTATCTGGCGCAGTCTCCGGTGACGCTCGATCTGCTGAAGGAGGCAGGCTACTCGTATGTTCTGGACTGGCCCGCCGACGACCAGCCGTTCTGGATGCGCACCCGGTCCGGGCCGATTCTGTCGGTGCCATACTCGATCGAGGTCAACGACTCGCCAGCGCTGGTGTTCCGCCAGCACAGTGCGCGCGAGTTCGAAGAGATGATGATTGACCATTTCGACGAGATGATGGTGCAATCGGCCCGCCGCCCGCTGGTCTACTCGGTTGTCCTACATTCGTTCATTATGGGCCAGCCGTTCCGTCTGCGCGCGTTTCGCCGTGCGATGGCGCATATCCTGCGGCACCGCGAGCAGTTGTGGATCACCACGCCCGGTGAAGTCGCGCGCTACTGCGCCAGCATGCCAGCAGGGCTGATCCCATAGGGGCAGCGCAGGCATTTCAAGATTTTGACGATCAACAGGAGACCGAAAATGCTTGCTCCCGATGGACGTGTAGTGATGATCTCCGGTGCCAACCGGGGGATCGGTCTGGCAACCGCCAAACATCTGGCGCAGGTGGGCTATCTGCTCAGTCTCGGGGGCCGCGACCCGCACGCGCTGGCGGCGGCCACTTCGGGCTTGCCGGCGGACCGGGTTCTGCGCTGCGCCTGGGAGGCCAGTGACAATGCGACCTCGAAAGCCTGGGTCGCTCAGACTGTCGAGCGGTTCGGGCGCATCGATGCGGTTTTTGCCAATGCCGGAATCGCGCTTGCCGCCAACATCGAGGACGAGGACGAGACGCCCTATGACGCGATGTGGGAGGTCAACTTCAAGGGGCCGCTGCGCATGATCCGCGCCGCCCTGCCGATGCTGCGGGCCTCGGGGTCGGGGCGGGTGATCACTTTGGCGTCGCTTTCCGGAAAGCGGGTACCGTCGGAAAGCCTCGGCTATCCGGCGAGCAAATTCGCCGCGGTCGCGCTGACCCATGCGGTGCGTCACGCCGGGTGGGCCGACGGTATCCGGGCCACTGCGCTGTGCCCAGGCATGGTCGATACCGACATGGTCGCGGACAAGGCGGTCGCGGAAGGCGCGTTCAAGATCGAGCCGGAGACAATCGCGGCGTCGGTGGCCTATCTCCTGAGCCTGCCGAACCATGCGTCAGTTGCCGAGTTGCTGGTCAACGGTCGGTTCGAGGCGTCGATATAGCCGGCTCACAAACTGACCCCGACGTTGCGGTGGTAGTGACGCCATCCAACTACCGCTGGGTGCTGCTCGGCGGCGTGTGGCTGATCTATTTCTGCTTCGGACTGACCACCGCCTCGATGGCGCCGCTGGTTGGCCCGATCACTGCCGAGCTAGGCATTGGGCACTCCACCATGGGCGCGATCCTGGGTGCCTGGCCGTTGGTCTACATTGCCGCCGCGATCCCCTGCGGCATGTTACTGGATCGGCTGGGAGCGCGGGTCGCGCTGCTGATCGCGGCGCTGATCATGGGTGCCTCGGGTGCCGCGCGCGGGTTTGCCGGCGATGAGGTGGTGCTTTTTGCTGCCGTTGGCCTGTTCGGGATCGGCGGGCCGCTGATTTCGATCGGCGCGCCAAAGCTGATCGCTAGCTGGTTCGAGGGCACCAGTCGCGGCACCGCCATGGGGATCTACATCACCGGGCCGTCGCTTGGCGGCATTGCCGCATTGTCGCTGACCAATGGCGTGCTGATGCCGCTGACCGGGCAGGACTGGCGGATGGTGCTGTTCCTGTATGCCGGTTTCGTCGCCGCGAGCGGGCTGCTGTGGCTGGTCATCGCCAGCCACCCGGCGGCCCGCGCCCATGCCTCGACCGAGGTGGGCGGCAAGAAGTTCGACATTGCCGCCTTCACCGAGATCCTGCGCCTGCGCGAAGTGCGGATCGTGCTGGTGATGAGCGTCGGCATCTTTTTCATCAATCATGGGCTGAACAACTGGCTGCCGGAGCTGTTGCGCAGCCGTGGGATGTCGGCGGCACTGGCGGGCTACTGGGCGTCGATCCCGACGGTTATCGGGGTGGTCGGTTCGCTGATCATCCCGCGCCTTGCGACGCCTGAGCGCCGGGTCCGGGTTATGTTGCTGCTGTTCGTCTCGGCGCTGGTGTCCAGCCTGTTGCTGCACGCAAATGCCGGGCCGTGGCTGGTGTTTGGCCTGATGCTGCAGGGGATCGCCCGCAGTTCAATGATGACCATCGCCATCTTGCTGCTGATGGAAACCTCGGGCGTGCCGAAAGCCCGGCTGGGATTGGCGGGGGGGATGTTTTTCACCGCGGCCGAGGTTGGTGGCGTGCTGGGGCCGCTGACGATTGGCATCCTGTCCGATCTGACCGGCGGCTTCACCGTGCCGCTGATGGCCGTGACCGGGGTGTGCCTGGTGCTGATCCTGATGATCGGCGTCCTCGGGCGGGCGCGGGGGCGATCGATGGGCGATGCGACCGGCTGACGCGTGTTCGAACGAGGGTAAACAAACTGAGCGGCGGCCACGACCAGGGTGAGTTTATCGACATTACTGAATGAGGCGTGGGCGACGAGCAGCATGATTCGCGTCTCAGGGTCGGCCATGCGCTCGTGTTTTGATTTAAATTTGTGCGACGCTACTCATTTCTGATCCCAATTTCAGCAAACCCGAACATTCTGCACCACACCGTGCATCCATCTTTTGCACACCCCCTGCCCCGTCCCTATAACCCGCGCCAAGGCCGCGAAGCGGCCAGCAAACATGGGGGGATACCGGAATGAACGGAGCGGACACCGCTTGGATCATCGTCGCCACGGCGTTGGTCCTGTTTATGACCATGCCCGGCCTGGCTCTGTTTTATGGTGGGCTGGTGCGGGCGCGCAACGTGCTGAGCGTTCTGATGCACTGCGTCTCGATCGCCTGCCTGATGTCGGTGCTGTGGCTGGTTGTCGGGTATTCCATTGCCTTTGGTGACGGTGGATCGGCCAATGCGGTTTGGGGCGGGCTGGGCAAGATGTTCCTGATCGGCATCGGACCGGACACGCTGAGCGGCACCATCCCGGAGGTGCTGTTTTTTGCCTTCCAGATGACCTTCGCCATCATCACCCCGGCGCTGATCGTCGGCGCCTATGTCGAGCGGGTCACCTACGGTTTCGTTATGATGTTCTCGGGCCTGTGAATGCTGGTCTGCTATGCCCCGGTCGCCCATTGGGTGTGGGGTGGCGGCTGGCTCGCCGATCTCGGCGTGATGGACTTTGCCGGTGGCATTGTCGTCCACGAAACCGCCGGGCTGGCGGCGCTGGTGGTCGCGATCTTCCTCGGCGGCCGTCGGGGTTTCGCCAAGGGCGACCTGACGCCGCCGCATAACCCCGGCATGGTGATGATCGGCGCCGCGATGCTGTGGGTCGGCTGGTTTGGCTTCAATGCCGGCTCGCAGCTTGCCGCCGACGGAGGTGCTGCAATGGCGCTGGTGGTGACCCATATCTCGGCCGCCACCGCATCGCTGACCTGGGCGCTGTATGAGCGGATCAAGCACGGCAAATGTTCGATGGTCGGCATGGTCACCGGCACCATCGCCGGGTTGGCCTCGATCACCCCGGCCTCGGGTTTTGTCGGCCCCATCGGCGCGCTGGTAATTGGGGCCGTGGCCGGCGTGCTGTGCCAGATCGCGGTCAACCTGGTGAAGCAGCGCTTTCGCATCGACGACACGCTCGACGTCTTCGCAGTCCACGGCGTCGGCGGCATCTTCGGCACCATCATGGCGCCGCTGCTGGCGGTCGGCGCCTTGTCGAACGGCCAGGGTCTCGCCACCCAGTTCATCGCCCTGGCGGCGGTCGGGGCGTTCACGGTGGTGGTCACCGTGGTTCTGGTGAAGCTGACCCAGTTGGTCTACCCAATCCGGGTGCCGGAGGAGGAGGAGTTCGACGGCCTCGACATCACTGCCCATGGCGAGCGGGCCTAAGATATGGCGTCTTGAGTTGAGCGGGTGGTCGTATCGAAGCGGCTAGCTGGCCAGCTTCCATTTGATCGAGCAGCCCATCGAGGGGGTTTGTTGCTCAGGCCCTCGCCCGGTTTTTGCGACGCCGATCATCGCGTCCAGCAGCTCACGCTTTAGGCTATCCGGTGCAGCGCCGCGCGGCGAGGCGTCGAGGCGGCCACGGTATTGCAGGCCCAGATCGGCATCGAAGCCGAAGAAATCGGGCGTACAGACCGCGTCATAGGCACGACCGACCGCCTGGCTCTCGTCGTGAAGATAGGGGAATGTGAAGCCATTGGCGGTCGCGAATTTGGCCATCTTATCAAAGCTGTCCTGCGGATAGCTCACGGCATCATTGGTGCAGATCGCGGCAACGCCGATACCCATTCCCTGCAACGCGGCCATATCGCCCACAATCCGGTCGATCACCCCGACGACATAGGGGCAATGATTGCAGATGAACATGATCAGCGTGCCGTTCGGCCCGCGAATATCGGCCCGCGCGTAGGTCTTCCCGTCGGTCGCGGGCAACCGGAAGTCCGGCGCCTGCCAGCCAAAATCACAAATTGGAGAGCCTTCAGCCATGGTCATTCCTTGGGTTGGCAGAATTTCACCGCAAACCTATCGCAGCGACTCCGACCGTTCAAGCAGCACTAGCTGGTTGGCGGACGACGCCGTGGAAGTTGGTGAATTTGTTCATCCTGGACCACAAGAAATCCCCGTAAACAAAGGTGTCATAATGATTTTCCGGAAACAACGGTGCGACCACCGCATCGACCGCGGGGTCTCGATCCGCCGGTCATCGGGCAGCGAGCCTGCCGGGCGCTGCGGGTAGTGGAGCATCCGCAGGGTCGAGATCGAGCCATCGAACAGCCTGACCCCGGGTTCGGGATCAGCCCCAAGCCCGCGCAACAGCCCGGCGACCAGTGCCCGTCCCAACCCCTCCATTGCCGTGTAATAGGCGGCAGCAGCGGTCCGCCAGCCCGGCAGCGAGCGCATCGGCGTTGGCTCGGTCAGCGGGTCGGAGCCGTCGCCGCACCGGGCCGGGTCGGCAACATCGGGGCCGATATCGACGCCCTCGACCAGAGCGCCTTTCTCAGGCTCGCAGGGAAAGTATCTGCGGTAGACGTTGGACCGCGACGGGTCGTATTTGTGGCGCAGCATCTGACCCCTGCCCGCCTCGTCCTGGGCAAAGAACCCCAACAATCCGGCCCGCGCCTGGGCCAGCCCCAGCGCCGCATCGACACCCGAGATGGTCAGGAAACCCGACTGTTTTCCGCCCTCAACCAGCGCCGCATCGGCGTTGCCAGCCAGGATATCGGCAATCGGGATCACGGGAATCATGCTGCGTCCTCCGCTCATTGGCGCCGCCCGTTCACGTCATCATTCCCTTCGCCGTCAGCCCCGCCAGTGCTGCGTCGAAGGCGTCCAGCGTCTCGGCAGCGTCAGCATAGGAATGCGCCCATGAGGTGACCCCGCTCATCGCGCTCATCAGATCGACGCCGTGGTCGTAGAGCCCGTCGCGCAGGGCAGCCACGACCTTTTTGTCGGTGCCGCGTATCTGCGCCGGGGTCAGGCCGGTCACACTGCGTCCGTCGCAGGGGCCGAGATACAGATGGAAGGTCGAGCTTTCGCCATAGCAGGCACCCTGGATATTGTGGCGGACCAGAATTTCGGCAACGCCCTCGCGGATCATCGCCGCGATCCGATCGGCATGGGCCTGCGGCTCGCCGGTCGACAGATCCTCGAATGCGGCCAGCGCCCCGGCGGCGACGATCTGGCAGCCATTGAACGTGCCCTGGTGCATCACCGGCGGCGACAGCGCCCCCCGGCTTTGGCGCGGGTCGAGCAACGACATGATCTCACGCCGCCCGGCCAACCCGCCACCGGGCAACCCACCGGTCAGGATCTTGGCCATGGTGAACAAGTCTGGCGTGACCCCGTCGCGCGCCTGCCGCCCGCCAGGCGACCAACGGAACCCGGTGATCACCTCGTCGAAGATCAGAACCTTGCCCAGCCGATCGCACAGCTGCCGGACGCCCGGCAGGAAGCCCTCGGGCAGCGGCACCGCGCCGTAGTTGGCGCCGGACGCCTCGACGATGACAGTGCCAATCTCGGCATCCATCAGCGCGGCCTCGATCGCGGCGAGATCGGCGGGCGCCACGACCATCAGCGCCGAAACCGCCTCCGGCACACCAAGCGACGGCACGTCGGCAACGCCCGGCCGCGAGCCTTTGACGACATGGTCGTGCCAGCCGTGATAGTGGCCGTCGATCCGCAGAACCTTGTCGCGGCCCGAATGCGCGCGGGCAACCCGGATCGCCAACATCGTCGCCTCCGAGCCCGAGCCGACGAAGCGGATCATGTCGGCGGCCGGGTAGAGGCTGCAAACCGCCTCGGCCCAATGGACTTCCAGTTCGTGGCAGTCGGCGGTAAAGATCGCCACGCCCATCTGGCGGCGCACTGCCTCGACGACTTTTGGCGGGCAGTGACCCAGCATCTGGCTGGCCGAACCCATCTTGTAGTCAATATAACGCCGGCCCTCGGCATCCCATTTATAGGCGCCTTCGGCACGTACAAAATATATCGGGTGCGGCTGGCGATAGCGGTATGGGTGGCTGACGCCGCCGGGAATGACCTGCTCGGCCCGGTCGAAAAGCCGTGCTGATTGGCTCAGGTTGTGCAGGGTGTCGTCCAATTCGACCTCGCAGTTTGTCAGTCTCGATCTACCACGATGCGCCCCGTGGAACCCAGCGAGACTACGCCCAGCGCGAGAGCGTTACAAAGCGAATCTCACGCCGCGGACGAACTGCGTGTACCTCCTATTTTTATTGTGCGAATGCTATCATATGAGGGCATCAGGATTGCCTGAGTCGCCCCAAATCTTGCCTGAACCAACTGCGAGCTGGACGCCCCAACTAAATGAGCACGGAACATCATGCGGCGATGAAGACCGAGGGGCGCTGCCCGGTTGCCGGCATCACTTTGCGTGCCGCCGAAGCCGACGATCTTCAGGCGTTGATCGATATCGAGAATGCGGTCTTTGATACCGACCGGATCAGCCGCCGCAGTTTTCGCCACTTCCTGACCTCGCCACGCGCGATCTTTCGGATCGCCGAAGCCGGTGGCATACTGGCGGGCTATTCCCTCGTCTTGTCCCGTCGGGGTACGGCGGCGGCACGCCTGTACTCGCTGGCGGTCGAGCCGGCATTTCGGCAACGCGGCCTCGGCGCCGCGCTGCTGGCCGATGCCGAGGCTGCTGCCTTTGAGGCCGACCGAGCGGTGCTGCGTCTTGAGGTCGCCACCGGTAACCAAATGGCACAAGCGCTGTACCGGCGCAGCGGCTATCGCCAAGTTGCGCGGCTGCACGGATATTACGAGGATGGCGGGGATGCAGTCCGGTTGGAGAAACCCCTGCGCATTGGTGCCGCGCGCCCGGGCACGGTGCCCTACTACGAGCAAACCACTGAATTCACCTGCGGTCCGGCCTGCCTGATGATGGCGCTCGCGGCGCGCAAGCCTGGATTCGTCATGGACCCAACCGTCGAGGTCAGGTTGTGGCGCCGCTCGACGACCGTGTTCATGACCAAGGGTCTGGGCGGCTGCGAACCTTTCGGCATGGCGGTAACGCTGGCGGAGGACGGCCTGGCACCGGAGATCTATGTCACCGAGGACGGCCCCCTGATGCTGCAAACCGTGCGCGACGCCGAGAAGCGTAAGGTCATGGTGCTGGCGCAGGATGATTTCCAACGCCAGGCGGAACGTCTCGAGATCCCGGTTCATCGGCGCCGAATGGATGTGGCGGAACTGGCAGCGCGGCTCCGCGAGGGCGCGCTGGCGCTCGTGCTGGTGTCGGGTAACCGGATGTTCGGAAAGCGGGTGCCGCACTGGGTGCTGGCGCACAGTGCCGATGATCATCACATCTTCGTCCATGACCCTTGGGTCGAGGACAAGGCCCATGAAAGCGCCACCGACGCCACAGACATCCCTGCCCCCTTTGCCGAATTCGACCGGATGTGGCGATGGGGTGCGACTCGGCTGCGCGCGGCAGTGCTGATCCCGCGTTCAAATGGAGACATTGACCAATGAACGGTTGGCTGCTGCTTGCCGAAGACCTGAGCGATCTTGAGCTGCTGGGTGCCCCGTACCGGATGGCGACGGTGCGCGACTATGTCTCGCGGCCCAGTGTCTTCCTGCGCGATGCCTCGAAGATCATCAATCTGGCGCGGTCCTACGACTACCAAAGCGCCGGTTACTACGCCTCGCTGCTGGCCGAGGCGCGCGGCCACCGGGTGATCCCAACCGTCGAGACCATCCTCGACCTCGACGTCCGCGAAGGCTATGCGCGCGCCCTGCCCGAGCTGGAGGACATGCTGAACCGCGAATTGGCGAAGGTCCCCGGCGACCAACGCGACCGGCCGGAGCGGATGCTGGTGTGCTTTGGCAAGGCGGACAACCCGGCCTGCGCCGGCTTCGGGCGCATGTTGTTCGACTGGTACCGGGCCCCGGCGATTGTCTGTGGGCTGGCGACAGTCGCTGCGGCGACCGGCACCTGGACGAAGATCCCCCGGCTGTCATTGCGCGCGCCGTCAAAGCTCAACCCCGCCGAGGCCGCATTTTTTGCCGAGACGCTTGAGGCCCATACCCGACGCGCCTGGCGCTCGGCCAAGCAGCGGGTGCCTCCCCGCCATTCCATCGCGGTGCTGTTCGATCCCGCCGATCCCCTGCCGCCATCGAGCGAGCGCACCCTGAAACACTGGGCAAACCTGGCCGAAAAGCAGGGCGTCGAGGTCGAACCGATCCGCAAGCGCGACCTGCCCCGACTGGCCGAGTTCGATGCGCTGTTCATCCGCGAGACCACCTCGATCCGCAACCACACCTACCGCTTTGCCCAGCGTGCCTGGGCCGAGGGTATGCCGGTGATCGACGACCCGATCTCGATGATCCGCTGCACCAACAAGGTATATTTGTGGGAACGGCTGACCCAGGCCGGGCTACCGACACCGCAGACCCTGGTCATGCCGCCAAAAGGCGGCTTGCAGGAGATTGGCGACAAGCTGGGTTTTCCGCTGGTGGTCAAGATCCCGGACGGCTCGTTCAGCCGCGGGGTGAAGAAGGTGGCGACACTGGACGAGCTGAAGACCCTGACCACGACGTTCTTCAAGGACAGCGAGTTGCTGCTGGCACAGAAATTCATCCCCACAACCTTTGACTGGCGTATTGGCGTGCTCGATGGCCAGCCGCTGTTCGCCTGCCAGTACCGGATGGCGAGAGGCCATTGGCAGATCGTCAACCACCGCGCCGATGGCAGTGCAGACGAGGGCGGCTTCGCAACGTTCACTTTGGAGGACACTCCGGCGGAAATCATCGATATCGCCGTCCGCGCCGCCGGGCTGATCGGCGACGGGTTCTACGGCGTCGACCTGAAGGAAACGCCGGACGGCCCGGTGGTGATCGAGATCAACGACAATCCAAACCTCGAGCACGGCGTCGAGGATGCCAAGGGCGGCGCCGAGATCTGGTTGCGGCTGACCCGGTGGTTCACCGATCGCCTGGCGCGTTAGACTACCATCGAAGGCGCCCGACGAGCGGCATCTTACCGCTCGCCGACCAAATCAGATAAACGATCGACGCCGAAGTTCAGGCTGCCGGGCGGATGTTCTGGTTGAAACGGAACATGTTGCCGGGATCGAATTTCGCTTTGATCGCCGCCAGCCGGGCGTAGTTCTTGCCATAGGCATCCTTGACCAGGGCATCGTTGTCTTCGCCATGGCCGGCGAAGTTGAGGTATAGGCGGCCCTCTAGCGAGTATTGGCGGGTCTCCTCCCAAACCTTGCGGGTGAAGGCGATGTTTGCCTCATCGTCCGCTGGGTCCGGCCAGACGGAATCGATGGAATACATCCAGCCGAACGACCGGTCACCCAGAGCGGTTGCGTCGGCCGGGACCGCAGCCGTCGCGCCGCCGAAGTTCCACAGCGAACTGAGCGTTTTGCCCGACGGCGCTGCCGCGGCATTGGCCAGGGCCGCATCGATCATCGCGTCAGGCAGACCGGCAAGGAAGTGGCATTTCCAATAGCTCCGGTACTGCCCGGCGGGGAACAGCGCGTCGAACAGCTTCTGCACCTCGCAATAGGGCATCTGGCCGGAGAAATCGGTGATCATCGGGCCCAGCTCACGCAACGGCTGCAGCAGGCGTTCGCCCTCGTCGGCGTCACCTGCGTAGACGGCGGCGATGGTGTAGCAGCGCTGGCCCCAGTATTCCGCCGGGTAATCCTCGCTTTCAGCAACGGTCGAGAATTCGACCAGCGAGCCAACATCGCCATGTTTGTCGGCAAGAAAATCACGCCAGAAGCGGATCGGGCCGGGGCCTGCCGAAAGCGGATAGATCGGGCCCGCGAACATCACCGTCGGGCCGACCGGGTGCAGCGCGAACTCGAAGCTGACGACAACACCGAAATTGCCGCCGCCACCGCGCAGCGCCCAATACAGGTCGTCGTTCTGCCCGGCGCTGGCGGTGACCAGCTTGCCGTCAGCGGTGACAACATCGGCCGAGACCAGGTTGTCGATACACAGGCCATATCGGCTGCGCAGCCAGCCGATCCCGCCCGCCAGTGTCAGCCCGGCAACACCGGTATCAGAGATCACTCCGCCGGGGGTTGCGAGGCCGAAGACTTGGGCTTCGCGGTCGAGATCACACCAGGTGGCACCGCCCTCGACCCGGGCGCGGCGGGCCTGCGGGTCGACATGGACAGCCCGCATCAGGCTGAGGTCGATCATCAGGCCGTCGTCACAGACCGCGTGGCCAGCGACGTTGTGGCCGCCGCCCTTGATCGACACCGGGAGGTCGTGAAGCTGGGCGAAGTTCACAGCCGCAATCACATCGGCAGCGCCCTTGGCACGTATGATCAGATTTGGATGGCGGTCGATCATCGCGTTCCAGACCGCACGGGCGTCGTCGTATCCATCATCGATCGCGGTCAGTGCCTCGCCGCGGAGCGTGCCGCGCAAGCTCTCGACGGCGCTTGCAAAAGCGTGGTCGCCAGTCCGGGTTCCGGGTTCGAAATTCATCACTGATCCTCCATTGGTGAATGTTCAATGAGGGCACACTAGGCAGGCGGCTTCCCTTTGTTGAGAGGCGGAACTACCATGAACGGGGCAAATTGGACAGTTGCGGGGATTTAATGGAGAGCAAAATGGCCGAAAACTCCAAACCCCTGATTGCATTGCTGGCATCAGCGGAGACCTCGCCGTCGGTGCTCTATGGGCTTTACGACGTGCTATATTCGGTAGGGGCCGCCTATCCAGACATGACCATGGGCGAGCCCGGACCAGATGCAATGGACGTGCGAATCGTGGCGGCTCAGGCCGAGCCCTTCCGGTGCGCTGGCGGAGTTATGGTCGAACCCCATGCCTCGATCGAGGTCATCGCGAGAGCGGATGTGGCAGTGGTCTGCGACATGTACACCCCGATCAACATACCGCCACGCGACAAATATCCGCGCGAGATGGCATGGCTCCGAAAGATGCATGCGAATGGCGCTATCATCGCGTCGGTCTGCTCCGGCTCGCTGATACTGGCCGAAGCCGGGTTGCTCGACGGGCATGAAGCGGCGGCGCACTGGGCCTACGGCGATCTGTTCCGGCGCTGCTACCCGAAGGTGACTATGCGGGCGGATTCGGCGCTGTGCCTGTCTGGCGAGCGACAAGGGATCATCACCGCCGGGGCAGTCACCGCCTGGCAGGATCTGGCGCTATATCTGATTGAGCGGCTGTGCGGCCATCAGCAGGCGGTCAACACCGCCAAGGTTTTCCTGCTGTCCGGTCATGACGAGGGACAACTTCCCTATGCGGCAATGACCCGCCGGATCGATGCCTCGGATGCGGTGATCAGCGATTGCCAGGCCTGGATCGCCCAGAATTACCACGCCGCCAACCAGGTGCTGCGCATGGCCGAACGCTCGGGCCTGAACCCGCGCACTTTTGCCCGGCGATTTCTGGCGGCAACCGGGTATCAGCCGATCGACTATGTGCAGGCGCTGCGCATCGAGGAGGCAAAGCAGATGCTGGAGACCGATGATATGGACCTCGACGACATCGCTGGGGTGGTCGGTTATGACGACCCGGCCTCGTTCCGCCGCCTGTTCAAGCGCCGGGCCGGGCTGACCCCGGCCGCCTATCGGCGCAAGTTCCGGCGAATTGGGACGATCGGGACGGCCTGAGATTTTTCTTCGGCGGGTTCAAAGGATTTGCCCACGGGCCGCGTCATAAGGAGAACATGCTGCACGATAGGGCCGACGAGCGGCTGGCGCTGAGCGCCGCCAACGGGGATCGCGAGGCGTTCGGGGAGCTGCTCGAGCGCCACTATGGGCGTATTCTCGGGCTGAGCCACCGCTTGCTGGGCAACCGGGCCGAGGCGGAGGATCTGGCGCAGGATGTGTGCATCGGGCTGGCCAAGAAGATCAGGTCATTCCGGGGCGAGGCGAAGTTCACCACTTGGCTCTATCGGGTGGTGCTGAACGCCGGGCGCGATGAAATGCGGCGCCGGGCCTCGCGCGGGGCGGTGCAGCGCGATTTCGTCGAAGT
>Ga0307379_10006605_pt1 | contig 15908 bp, 15 predicted proteins | sample UN2MG_FD_202237 | JGI IMG/M metagenome (GOLD analysis project Ga0307379, IMG submission 202237) | Soil microbial communities from Risofladan, Vaasa, Finland - UN-2 | ecosystem: Environmental > Terrestrial > Soil > Coastal area > Acid sulfate soil | place: Finland: Risofladan, Vaasa | collected... | reverse complement strand
TTGAACGTGGGAACAGCGAGGGTCGCGGAACCAGCAGTGAGATTATCTAACCCTGCTGTTTCACCCCATCTGTAGGGCTGGGTTGTAACATTGATTTGAGTAAGGCGTGCCCATGATAAGGCGTCTACACTTGTATACAGCTGGGTGAGTGTTGTACCGGACTCGGTCTTCACCTTGATATCAATGTAACCATCTCCGGTAGAATTACCATAAACGGGAGTACGTGCTGCTCCTAACGCTGCATACATGTTCGTTACAATGCCAAACTGAATATCCTCGCCCTTCGGGATCGATTTGCCGGTTACATCAGCGCTGATGGTATCATCCCAGATTTTGAGGTCAAGTGTCGGATCTGCAACGCGGAATGCCAGTTGTGCCGGCGAATAAGTTTGACCGGTAGCTGGGTCAATCCTGTACCAGTCTGCACTCTGTCCGCCGATGCCAAAGTCGGCATAGGTTATCGTGAACGAGCTAGGACTGGTAATCAGAATTGTCTTTGACGGAGCTGTTGTAGTCAGCGGTGCCGCCGATGCCCACCAGCCGATGGTAGTAACATTACCAGCGGTATTAACAGCTTCTGTTATATCTAATGCTTCTTCTCCAATAAACACCGTTGCTCCCTGGTTGATGTTTTGTGCCACGTTATAGGCTGCCGATACCGGCATCACCGCAACGAGCACGAACATCGCGAGCGCAATGAGTGCTATAGTTAATCGCTTAGTCATTCTTTCAATTCCTCCAAAGATTACATCATACATTTCAAGCCACGAACGAATTCGACATATGCCGAATATCAGTTCTGCGAGCCCCATACTCCGTTTAGACGGAATATGAAAGAGTATTTGTAAAAGACGTAATATATCCTTTGTGGTCAGTTTTTCCGGGCGATTATGGCGAGATATGCCCCCTATTCAATAATCAGGGCGATTAAAGCGGAGTTCTTGCTACTCCTCCACCATTCACATCTATCCCTTTCATGATTTCTTATATACACGTACATTAGTATATATCGCAGATTATTTAAGATCATGTAATGATATATTTTATACAATAATGCTCATAATCATGCAATAAACTTTTTTTCATGCATTGTATAACAAGATTATCAACCAACAACCAGTCACCGTGTTCCCATTATTAAGAACTCCATAACCTTGTGCACCTGATGGTTTACCTGAAATTTACGCAGGTATTGTTTAGTTCGATTCGTTCCTCACATCATTTCAACAGCTATACAATATACCATAACATAATTTTTATCATGAAAATCATCCGGGCACCAAGCATCGGAAGGGCACACGAGCTGGTTATCACCATGATCCTCGAGAAAGGCCGGGTTCTTCACACCGAAGATGCCGAAGCAACCATCGAGTTTGAAGAAGTTACCCTGCAGGTTGATACCCCGCTGGCAGAACCGGCAGTGAGCCCGCACTCACGGTTCAGGCAGAGATTTGTTGAACAGTATGCCCGGGATCTGTTGCAGGGCTCCCATGCCACCTTCGAGTACGACTATCATGGCAGGCTCTTTGACTGGGGTGAGCGTCTGGTTGCTGACGGGCAACCGGTGCACATTGACCAGATTGCCTACATTGTTGACAAACTCAAATCATCTCCGGCAACACGGCGTGCAATTGCTATTACCTGGAACCCCGTGATCGATGAGAAGCTCGATGACTGCCCCTGCCTCCAGCTCGTACAGTGTATCCTGCGGGAGGACAAACTCAACATGCGGGTAATCTTCCGGTCAAATGACATGCTTACTGCTGCCGGAGCGAATATGTATGCTCTCGTTCAGCTCCAGAAATCAATTGCCGATGCGCTTTTAGTCCCGTGCGGCACCTATACCCACATCTCACTTATCCCCCACATATACTATTTCCGCGATATTGACGATATCGAACCATTCTGCGGAAAGGGAGAGTTCATTCGGCCGGTTAAGGAAGTTTGTCGTGCCTGCCAGAAATGCGGGCGGGCAAAAACCGTATGATCAGTGGCAGTCCGTCACCTTAATTAAGCAACAGCGGCAAAAATAAGAGGCACATAGCCCGGTAGTGTAGCGGTCAATCATGGGGGACTCTGGATCCCCCGACAGCAGTTCGAATCTGCTCCGGGCTACTTCTTTTCACGGTGGATTTTTTAATATCCAAAACGCATCGGCCAACCCGGCTTACGCGTTCGGTTATGCAACCAGGGCCGGTAAGATGCAGCAGATGAATACGGTGCCGAATGTACCGGCACCGCCAATGCTCACAAAAGGCACTTCAAGATCTTTTATCCGGAAAATCTGGGCGATATTTCCCCCAAGCAGAGCCCCGGCAGTCCCGCTCACAAATGCCATAACCGTTGCCGGAATTCCGGCACCACCAAACAGGAGCATGCCCATGAGAAGAGCAGTGAGTGCCGGTATAAGCAGGGGCACACGCAAGCCCACGCCCGGTACCGGACGTGTTGCGAAAAAGGTGACGAGTGCAACAAGCAAAATCCCCGCTCCCACCGGCACCAGCAGAGAGGACCCGGTGATCGACACTGCCTGATACAAAAGGTAAAGCGATATGCACACAGGCAGAATCGCACCCCCAAGATTGATTGAGACCAGTGTTTCCCAAACCGGGTCAGCTGGCCACGGGGAACCTGAACCAAACACGGCAGTAGTATCAGGAGATATCCGAACCATGTCACGCTTGATCCGGTAAAGCGGGATATCAACATAACTCCCAAAGAGCATCAGCAGGACAACTGCAATGGCCGTGATCCAGGAAAAACCCAGTCTGGTAAACGCAGCCCCGATCATCCCGAGAATGAACAGCGGGATGATGAGGATCACCAGGCCGACAAGAAGGATAACCGCAAACACAGAAAGGGGACTTGCGGAAAAGAAACGGACTCCATCACTCATGGCAATTCCTCACCCTGACGGTTTCGTGCAGACAATCGCTGCGTGATCGTGATGATACGGGGCAAGCCATACACTTTCCTGCACAATAAGCCCGGCTGCAGTAAGAGCATCAATGGTATCCTGAAATACTTCAGCAGGCTCCTTTCTCACATCGACACTACGGGTTTTGAGCATGAGGATCAAAAATCCACCGGTTTTTACAAACGCACAATTCCGCAGGGCAATAGCCGCCTGTTCCGGTTGTGCCACATCCTGATAGAGCAGGTCAACTGCCTCGACCAGCGGGGCATAATATTCCGGACGGGCTGCATCTGCCATGATCGGGATGATATTTTTTCGCCGCCGTGACACTTCGAGGAGGTCCTGCATGGGGCGGGGGGCAAACTCCACCGCGTACACCACCTCAACATAATCTGCCACATGCGATACCGTTGTCCCATTCGCCGCTCCAAGATACAGAACCTGCATTCCTTGTGTGATTTCGACACCGGTCCCCACGTGATAGAGTGCAGATAATTTGCTCCGGTGAGCATCCCATACCCGGGCGCCACCCAGCATACGCTCTTTGTAAACTCCGCCCTCCCCCCGCGATACCAGTACGTCACCGATCCAGATCACGATTTTCTCTCCTTTCCTACAGCGTCGATGCGTTCCTGCGCCGGATTGAGGAACTCCGGCACTGCCACTCCACGGAAATAATCAAGCCGTGCTGCAATCGCAAGTTTCCCTGCGAGCACACGGGCGACTTTGCCCCGGACTTCCTTGGGAGCGTTGTGTACCCGCCGGTGCTGGAAGATGATCCCGTGTTTAGGGGAAGGACTTTTCGTTTTTACGTGCGCGAACAGTGCCGTCCGGGCACCTATTACCTGGATAGCACTTGCCGGAAGCCGGGAAAGCTCAAGCAGCCCACCTGCATGTGACAGAAGCCGGGCAGCCACAAGTCCTCCGATCAGCTCACTGGTGTTGGGCATCACCTTGTTTGCCCGTGCCGAAACCTCTTTTGCAAGCGCGGTCCGGGTATCGGTAAGGTGTCCGATCTCTCCTGCAACCCGGCCCAGTGCCCCCCGGCTCTTCTCGCATATGGTCTTTACAAGAACGTGTGCCGGGGTCCTGCGGTACTTACGGGAGAACGTGGGGTGCCTGATTATATACCAATCTGCCACGCGTTCAGACAGCAGGTTGATAACCGTATCAATCTCGTCCAGCGTCCTTACCATCTGGAGCAGTTCTGCATCCTTCCCGGAATATTGCTCCCGTATTGAACGCTCGGCATCAGCAATACAAACTGCCTGCAGTCTGGAGATATAATCCGCACGATCGCGACAGGTCCTGCAAAGAACAGACTGCTTCCAGTCAAGCGGGATAAAGGTATCCATCCTGGCAGAGATCGATCGGATACGATCGACACATGAGTTCACATCTCCATCGAACGGTGAACATCGTTCTTCATCAACATCCCCAAACCAGTAGGACTGCATTGCAGGAAATTAGGGGTCGTACCCGTATAAAACCATAGATCCCAAGGGAGGTGATCCGCATACAGGATCAAATCCATGCAATACCAAAGGAGTAGAGCATCACGGGGACCATGATCGCCCCCATACAGTAAACCCTCGGGACATTTACAAGATGCGGCACGAGCCCAAGCGCAGTTGCAAGGATAAGGATACACGCGCCGAACGGACCGGTAAGAAGAATGCAGAGAATTACAATAAATGCAATAACTGCACGGGTCAGCAATCGTCCGTCAACCCCGTTAAACCTGCTGGCAGAATGGGACAGTACTATAGTAATAACGTAAGCAGCGCACGCGGCAAGAACACCGATCACGGTCAGTTCACTCATTGTTGGCAACGGGAGTTCGGAAAGTGCAACCATCACCCCGTTGCGCATCCGTGACAATGCAAATAGTGCGGCAAGTCCGATGAAAGCGTTTGCCGTATTTGCCGCACTCGTCGCAAGGATATATGCCCTGCGATCCTTTTCATATCCGATAATAGAAGCAAGCACTCCGTTTGCAGATGCTGTGGAGAGTCCCGGAAGCCATCCTACCGAAACTCCGGCAACTGTACCAAGGACTGAACATTTCAGCACGGTCGCGTCTTCCATCCTGATACCCCTGAAATGCTGTTCCGGTAGTGCACCCTGAGATGCGGTGAGGAGGACGGAAATCCCAAATAGTCCGGTAAGAAGCGGCATAAGGATCGCACTGCTTCCGGCAAGAGTATGCCACCCAAGGAACGCATAATACAGGGTAAATATTCCAAGAACGCCGGATACTGAGAATATTGCAAACGCCCAGCCAGGGCATTCACTCGTAACGATCATGTATCCCATCGTCGCAATTAAAAGAATGCCAATCCACCAGTCAACGTATGGCTGGAGTGCGGGAAGAAGGAAAAAACAGAGCACAGACAGCGGCACGGATATAATCATTGCGCAGGCACTGCCGAGTGCCGCAATCCTCACGGCTTCCTCACCGTTACCCTCAAGACAGAGGGCATGGGCAGGGAGTACAGCAAGCGATGTATCGGCATCCGGAATACCCAGGAATGTGCTTGGAACGGAATCCACAAATGTGTGGGTGATGAGGGCCGCAAACATTGCCCCGGCAAGTGCGAGAGGCCCCAAAAGAGACAGGAGCGTAACCTGGAGACTTAAAAGAACTCCTGCAAGGGTGTTTGCGTGCACACCGGGGATTATCCCGCTCAGGGTACCAAGCATTACCCCGATTAGTGTTCCGAGCAGGATCTCTATCATTCACAAGAGATGTGGGAGAATGAACATAAATTCACCGAAATGCATATTATCATATCATAACAAGGTGATGAATCCGTAATGAAAATCGCAGTCACCCGGCTTTTGGGAAAAGAAAAGAACGACGCCGAACGCTGCGCACTGTTCGGTCATACCTGCTATAGTGTCCACCCGCTGAGCTCAAAAATCAGAAAGAGTGAAATCACCAACTTTGTCGAAGCGGTGGATCGCAGCGAATTCGATTGCCTCTTCTTCACAAGCGCCTTACCGGCAAAGATCATAGCCCCCTTGCTGAACAGGTTCCCCCGCGTGATCGCAATCGGGCCGCAGACTGCAAAAGAGCTCAGGCACTATGAGATCGATTGTGAAACACTGACCAGTTTCTATTCGCGGGATTTTGTACCCTATCTGGGAGACTGGATCAAGGGAAAACATATTGGCATCCCCCGGGCTGATGTTCCAAACCCCGCACTGATTGATGCCATTACTGGTGCGGGAGGCATCCCCCACGAATTCCGGTGTTACGGGCTGGAGCCTACCGGGGAGTCACTCAATCTCGACAATGCAGATGCGATCCTTTTCACGAGCGCAATGTCTTATACAAAGGCGGTATGGACACGACAGCCGGACCTGCTGGTGATGGCAATTGGCGACATCACTGCCGCGGCAATGCGGGCGGGAGGAGTGAATCCCGTTGTGGTTGGCGACGGTTCACTCGAAGGATCAATGATAGCACTGAACGATTATCTCACCAGACAGGGAAGTAGATAGGATGACCGGAGATACTGATAAATCAGAGCCAATTCATTTGTGGAACCACGCCGGTATCATCGTTATTGACAAGCCAAGAGGGCCATCCAGCCATCAGGTAGCGGCATGGGTTGGGAAGATGCTCGGCTGTCAGGTGGGGCATGCAGGAACGCTCGACCCGCAGGTCTCCGGTGTACTCCTCATCATGCTCGGCAATGCGGTGCGCCTCGCCCCGCTCCTCCTCCAGCATGACAAGGAATATGTCTGCCTGATGAGGCTTCACGGTGATGTGGACAAAACGCGAATCGAACAGATAGGCGCGGAGTTTACGGGCAGACTCTACCAGCGCCCGCCACGAAAGAGTGCGGTAAAACGCGTTCTCCGAATCCGTACCATCCAGAAACTTGATATTCTCGATACTGAAGGGCGCCTCGTCCTTTTCCGCATCCGATGCGATGCCGGCACGTACATCCGCTCGCTCTGCCACCACATGGGACTTGCACTGGGGGTCGGTGCACATATGGTGGAACTACGCCGCACCCGTTCGGGAGCATTCGGTGAAAAGGAGATGTATACACTCCACGATGTGCAGGATGCATGTGTTGCCGCAGAAGTTGGTGATTGTACAGCAGTCTCATCCATGATCCTGTCGGTGGATGCGGCAGTGCCTGATCTCCCGACCGTCGTCATCCGTGACACGGCGATTGATGCCATCTGCCGCGGCGCAGTACTTGCCGGGGTCGGTGTGATCAGCTGTGATGAGTTTAAAAAGAACCAGACTGTTGCCGTCCTCTCGCAGAAAAAAGAGTTCATCTGTCTTGGCAGGGCACTTGTCCCGTCCGGTTCGTTCAAACCCGGAGAGACCGGGCTCGTCATCGCTCCAACAACCGTTTTCCTCCTCCCGGGCACGTATCCCCGGGGCTGGACTAAATCAGATAAAGAAGTAAAACCGGGTAAAAAAATTTCCAAAAAAAGAGATAGCATTAAAAAAATACCCGGTTAATAAATAAGATACACTTTTTGCTGAGGTAGTCTAGCGGTAGGGCGCAGGCCTGGAAAGCCTGTGGTGCGAAAGTGCCTCGGGGGTTCAATTCCCCCCCTCAGCGTTTTGTTTATTTTACCCTTTTTTGCGCGATTTTTTGCATCTGAACGGAGATATTCACATGCAAAGAAAAAATATTTGAAAACGACTTCAAACCCGGGGAAATGCCTCTCCTCCCGTTGTGCATTAAAGTCGATTGCAAAGGGGGGTCAGTGACGATGAGTTCAGTAGCTCCATCAGGAATCTTCGGCATGAGCACGAGTGCGTCACCACGATACCTGGTATCAGAATCAAACGCACCCGCCCACGTATTCATCAACACATCCCGCCAAATTCCCTGCCCATCTCAAACGCTTTTGTGTTAATCTCTAACGTCTTTTTCGGGACAAGACGTTTTACTGCTTCGAGAAGCGATTCGGGTTTGAGCGGAATTGATTGCGATGCCGCTCCCAGCATAACCACATTTTGCGAAAGGGGGCTTCCCGCTTCCTCTGCCATTTTATCTGCGTCGAGCAGGCAGAGTGTATGCTTTTTTAAAGCAGCAATGATCTCTTCCTGCGTAGGCGCCACAAGGTTTTGCGTAAATACTGAAGTAGGGAGAACCAGCTGCCTGTTCACCACCATCTTCCCGCCTTGTTTCAGGTAGTGAGAATAGCGGAGCGCTTCAAGAAGATCAAACGAGATCAGGAGATCAGCTTGCCCGGGTGGGATCAGCGGCCCGAACAGTCCATCGATCCGTATATGGCTCTCGACAGACCCACCACGTTGTGCCATGCCATGTGTCTCTGCCCCCTTCACGTGCCTCCCTTCCATCAGGCATGCCTCTCCGAGAATGTTTGACGCAAGAATGGTTCCCTGGCCACCGATTCCGACGATCAGGATATCGAAACTTCCGCTCATTTCTTTCCCTCCCTGGCAATTGCCCCGACAGGACAGAGCTGCGCACAAACCGCGCACCCGCTGCAAAGGTCATTGATCCGGACTTTTTCATCTGCAAATTCAATGGCCGGGCAACCAAACCGGACGCAGGTACCGCACCCGGTACATATCTCGGGATTGATAATGTATCTCCCTCGTTTTACCCCGGCACGTCGCGCGGTTATAACGCACATCTGTTTTGCGATAATGACCTTTACGCCTTTGCGTTTCTTTGCCTCCTGCAGGATAGTGGTCATACCAATAATATCGTACGGGTCAACACTCTCAACAAAACTGACACCACAGGCACGGCACAATGCATCGATAGATATTGAAGGACTCTCCATGCCACATGCGGTCACCCCGGTGTTCGGGTTTGGCTGGTGTCCGGTCATCGCGGTGATCCGGTTATCCAGGATCACAACGGTTATGTTTGCTCCGTTGTAGACTGCATTTATCAGTCCCTGAATACCGGTATGCAGGAATGTCGAGTCCCCTATCGTACAGACAATGTCACGCGGATCACCGGCATGAGAAATACCGCTCGCCACCGTGACCGATGCTCCCATACAGATAGTAGTGTCAACAACACCCAGCTGGAGCCCGAGAGTGTAACACCCGATGTCGCTGGGGTATATTGCATCACGGAATACTTTTTTTATTGCATAGAATGTCCCTCGGTGCAGGCAACCGGCACAAAGGATAGGGGGGCGGGGTGGGAGGTTTGGAACAGGATCGCCCGGGGGGAACGGATTTTTATTCAAAAACCCTGCCTTCCCCATTATCGCCGCAACTGCGGGAAGGGATAACTCCCCTTCGTACGGTGCGTACCCGTTTTTCTTCCCAAATACCGGGACACAACCGGCGACCTGGCGTACAGCCTCTTCTACTTCCGGTGCAAGTTCTTCGATCACGAGCACTTTTTCATGCTTTTTTACAAAATCACCCAGCCATTCGTCATCTATCGGGTATGCACCGATTTTCATAAACGAGATGTCTTCCGGTAATAACTCCTGAACATAAGTAGCGCCAATCCCACTCGCGATAACTGCTGTTTTTCCCCGTATGGTATAGGTATTGAATCCCCGCTCAACCAGCCGCTTCCGGATTGCTGATTGTTTTTCGTTAAGTTTCTTATGCAGGACACGGGTATGCGCGGGGATCACGACATACTGCCTTGGATCTTTATGGAACTCCCCTTTCCGGGAACTGGCGACCGTCTCGCCCAGATCCACGTCACCTTTCGAATGGCAGATTCGTGTCGTGGGACGGAAGATAACGGGCAGCCCGAATTCCTCGGAAAGACCGAACGCTTCGGATATCATATCATGTGCTTCCTGTATGCTTGCAGGATCAAGGCACGGTACCCGGGCAAAATGTGCGTAACACCGTGTATCCTGTTCGTTCTGGGAACTGTGAGCAAACGGGTCATCCGCACTCATTATGACGAGGCCTCCGGTGATACCCGTATAAGCGCTCGTCATCAGGGGATCCGCAGCAACGTTGAGTCCTACATGTTTCATTGTACATAGAGCACGGAGACCGCACCACGCAGCAGCGAGAGCATTCTCCAGTGCCACCTTTTCGTTCACTGACCACTCAACATAGTATGAACGGTCCGGCTGTACACGCAGCACATCGATCACTTCAGATGATGGCGTGCCAGGGTATCCGCTTACAAAATTGATACCCGATTCAACACCTGCATGCGCGATTGCTTCATTCCCGAGGAGATATTTTCGTTCCATGATAACAAATCCGTACTTATAGCGTGGCTTTTTTACACATATCCCTATCTGATTGTTCAGCTATCCCACTCTGCGATTCAAAACTTATAATAACTCTAATGGAGTAGTAAATAAAGTAAATTTCTGGTAAACTTTGGGCCCGTAGCATAGCCCGGTGGTGCGCCCGGCTGATAACCGGGAGGTCATGTGTTCGAATCACATCGGGCCCATCCTGCACATTTTGATTTAGTTTTTCTCTTCTGCATTATCCCATGGAAAGAAATCACCTGCTCATTCCTGGTACCTGAATTATTATCTGCGTTATCCATTTTTCGGCTCTGTAGAAATGCTCAGAACAATTAAATCATACCGCTCCTGGGGGCTTTTAGTTTCACCTCCGCCCCGCCGCTTGGGCATCCCCCCACATTGCGATTACCTTTCATAAGGTTAACCAGAGTGCTAAAAGGGGGCCAGGGGGATACACCCCTTGGGATGCCTCCCCCTTTGGGGGAGAGAGGGGGTCACGTTCGTATTTTTTTAATCAACGAAAAGATGAATAAAATCAGGTTTTCTACAGAGCCCATTTTTCACCGATATTTATCCTGGTGCTACCAGAGGAGTCATTCTCGGTACGCCTGCCATGTCGGTTTTCATCATGCAGGAAACCTGTAATCTTCCCGATATCCCCGTCCATTGGGCACGAAGATGCAAAGAGCGTAGTGATCTAAAACCACGGGAATTAAGCAGCATACAAAATCCTTGTCGCAATCGTCCCACAGAACATTGAATATAAACTGGAGACTCTTGCGCCAGATACCCTGTTTGAGTCTCAAGTGGAGAGCATGATAAATTAAGTAAAGGGCATTGTGGAATTTGAAAATGCGGAAGGTGCGCGTTATACCCACACGTATTCACTTTCCGGACTCGGGAAAACAGAGGATGACTTGCTAAAACCACTGTTTCCAATCTTCAAATGAAAATAAATCCGGGGGCCTGATGTGCTGGTCAGGAAGTACGGGCAAAAATATACACTATCACTTTTTCAAGTGCTTCAACAAGCGCTTCTTCTCCTTTTAAGTAATCGTGCATCGCGCGATACAGCATGAACATAATATCATATCCATAATGCTCTATTGCTGTCTCCGCATCGATAGGATTAAGATAAGAGTCTGTGAGGAAACCATCAAAACTATACATAAGTTCGAAAAATTTTCCATTTTCAGACAGTACACAGAACTGGTCTGTTACCGGCATTTGGACGTTGTCCGGCCGGAATGCCGCGGGTTCTGCCGCTTTCCCCAGAATAATCATCTTTTGCGGGTAATAGGCAGGGTCGTAAATTTCACCTTTGGTATCCTGCTTACCCTTTCTAAGCATATTCAGGCCAACAATTTTAACAACGGGAACCGCTGATTTGGCCATCCGCGCAAGGAGTTTTGATTCATGATCCCTGATCTCTTGTGAAAGAGTATCTCCTTTTTCCTGCAGCTCTTCGATCTTCTGCTCCAGTTTTTGTAATCCGGCTTCAATTTCGTCCATTATTTCACCATTGCCCGGCGCGTACCGAACGGATAAGAAATGTTGATACTGCGCTTATTAAACCACTTGTTTTCCATTGGATTCACAACAGGCATCATTTTAAAAACCAGCGTAAGGATTTCCCTGCAGGTGGTGAAAAGAAAATAGTATGCCGGGAATTTCTTTTAAAAACAGGAGTAAGTTTATGGACAATAAAATGTTGATCGCCCCCTCCTGCGCAGATGCGTGAGCATGAATGCATAGCGATGTAAAATCAGAAAACCTGCTGCCCTATAAAAAAATACTTCCGGTCTTTTTTCAGGATTGCATGACCCTCGTACCCAAGAGGAAGATTCTCATGGATCACAATTCCCAGATACTCGGGGGATCTTGCCATTACCGATCCCGTTTTTATCGTTTCTGTCACAATAATGGGTACCTGCTTTTCAAGGCATCCGGTGTTGACAGAGGCATAGATCTGTTCAGCATGGGAATTCATGATACGTGAACGATCTTTTTTAACCCAATCCGGAAAGTCTTTTTCGGGAAAAAGAGGCGTAAAAGGGCGCCGGGAATAGCGTGTGATATTTACTTTGTTCGGGCGCACCCGGTCGATCAGTTCAAGCGATTTTGAAAAATCTTCTGGTGTTTCACCGGGAAATCCGACTATCATATCGGTGGCAAGAGTAATTTCCGGATACCGTTTCTTAAACGCAGTGATAATCTCTTCAAAATCTGCAACGGTGTACCCTCTCCCCATCCGGTTAAGAATAGCGTCTGATCCCGACTGAACCGGGATGTGAACGAATTTGAAAATGCGATCGCTGGCAAAAGCCTCGATCAGATCATCGAGTATTTCTTTCACCGTGGCAGGATTCATCATTCCTACCCGGATCATAAACCGCCCCGGCAGTTCATCAATACTCTTTATAAGAAGGGGTAGTGATTTCCCGATATCCCTTCCCCAGCAACTTATATCCTGTGCGGTAATCTGGATTTCAGGAGTCCCGGCATTTGCATGCGCCAGTATTTCTGCAAGGATCTCATCTTCAGTGAAACTTTTCAGGGGTCCACGGGCGATACGGGTAAGACAGTAGGTACACCTGCCTGAACACCCCTGAGCAACCTGCACAATCGCCACTCCTTCACCCGCAACAGTCCTGATACTCCGGTATGCCTCGCGGATTGTTTCCGAAGAGATTATGGTGGGAGTACAAACCGCAAAAATTGCCTCGCGCTGCACGGCCGGCATACACCCGGTCACATAGAGATCATACTCCCGGAACCGTGAAAGCCGCCTGAGCATCCGCCTCTCAGTTGTCCCGATAACAGTACAGGTGTTGATGATTACCATGTCTGCCTCTTTTGCTGAATCCACAAAGGTGCTGCATTTGTGTTTAAGGATCTCGACAAGTTTTGCCGTGTCCCCGAAGTTATAGCGGCACCCGTACGTTTCGATAAAGACACTTTTATTGCGAAACATTTCAAGAATATCAATATCAGTGATATTTTTACACCTGGTTTGGGGGGTTTCTGCCACTATTTCAGCACCACCGGATCCATTGAACGCGCTTCAATAAATAGTATTGAAAGTACCATAATTTGAGAAGACCAAGAGTCCAGAAAAATCTGGTCTTCCGAGGATAATTTCATCATCGCATTTCATCCTGTGAGCACAACAATTAACCGATGATACCCATAATCTGTTTATCATGATGAGAATCGGTCTGCTTGGCTGTGGTAATATCGGACATATCATTGCACAGCATGGCGGCAATTTCGAAATCTCAGCTGTCTATGATCTGGTATTTGAGCGGGCACAGGAAATAGCAAGGATTTCCGGTGCACACGCTTATGAAGATTTTGAGTCATTTATTACCGCAGATGTTGATATTGTAGTGGAAGCGGCATCTGTAAGCGCCGTGAAAATCTATGCGGGACTGGTACTTTCCCACCATAAAGATCTGGTGATTATGAGCGTTGGTGCGCTTTCCGATGCGGTATTCCGGGACGTGATCCGGAAAACGGCGGTCAGGTTCGGACAGAAAATACATGTCCCCAGCGGGGCGATATTTGGCCTCGATAACCTCAAGATAGGAAAAATATCTGAGATCAAAAGGTTACTTTTGAGAACCACAAAAAATCCAGCATCTCTTGGTATTACCGCTGATACGCGGAGGCTGATATTTTCCGGGAAAGCCAACGAGTGTATTAAGGCATTCCCGAAAAATGTCAACGTGTCAGTCGCCATGAGTCTTGCAGCAGGACAGGATACTGATGTTGAACTCTGGATTGACCCCTCAGTCAACCGCAATGTTCACGAATTATTCATTGACGGGAGCTTTGGTGAAACCTACATCAAAGTGACCAATATTCCCAGTCCTGATAATCCCGCCACAAGCTACCTTGCAGCCCTATCCATTCTCTCGCTCCTGAATAATCTCAGTGATCCTATAATCGTGGGAACATGATTCAAAATAATGGGTGAAAACCGGTATGGAAGTGCTCGATTATCTGCTGCGGTTCATTGAGGAAGATGCCCCATTCGGGGATGTAACTTCTGCTGCAGTTATACCTGATATAACCTGTAATGCGGTCATAAGGGCTGAGCAGGCTGGAATCATCGCAGGACTAAAAGAGGTGTCCATACTGTTTTCCCATTTTGGTGTTTCGGTTAAGCACCTCGCAAAAGACGGGGATGTGATCTGTCAGAATGACAACCTTCTCTTACTCTTTGGGGATGCAAAAAAGATTCTGCTTGTCGAACGGACAGCACTCAATATCATAGGAAGAATGAGCAGCATCGCGACACAGACAAGAAAGATGGCAGATATCGTCTCATCGGTCAATCCGCACTGCCGGATAGCGGCAACACGGAAGACGTGTCCCGGGTTCCAGATATTCGATAAGAAAGCTGTGCAGATTGGGGGCGGCGATCCTCACCGCATGAACCTGAGCGACGGGATTTTAATCAAAGACAACCATCTGGCGCTGGTTCCAATCAGGAGCGCTATCCATGCAGTAAAAAAGGTTTCAGCATATAAAAAAATTGAAGTTGAGGTCGAAACTTCTGACGATGCCCTGATCGCGGCAACTGCGGGTGCGGATATCATTATGCTTGACAATATGAGCCCGGATCAGGTTTCCCAGACAATTGCACTCCTGACACGCGAAGGACTGCGGGATCGTATTTTAATTGAACTTTCAGGAGGCATAAATGAGAGTTCACTCATAACCTGCGCTGCGCTGGATGTAGATATAATCAGTCTGGGTTTTCTCACCCATTCGATCAGTAATTTCTCTGTGAATCTTGAAATAATCCCGGAAATTAACCCGTGATGTTTTTTATCCCACAAATCCGTTTATCCCACAAATATTCCACAGATTCTTGTATCCGTCAGGATATGCACTTTTTATTAATGTTGTAAAACTGCAGGATATTATTTAAAAACCTTAATGGTAATGTATCACGTATGGGTGGCTATTGAGGGATATGAATGGGTGATCCTGAAACGCAGGTAAATGTAACCGAATCTTCTGATGAACCGACGCCCGCTGATTTAGCTGCAATAAAAGAGCGTCGGAAAATGCGGATAAGAGGTTTTATCACACTGCTGAAGGATCCCAATCTCCACTATCGCTGGAAGGCGGCAGAAGCATTGGGGTTTGAAGGGGATGAAACCGCTGTTCAGCCGTTGATCGATGCACTCAAAGACCCATATGTTGATGTCCAGTGGCTTGCTGCAAAATCATTGGGAAAACTGGGGGACCTCCGTGCTGTCGAACACCTTATCGGTGCATTGAAATCCGAGGATAAATGGCTACGGACAGGAGCGGCATGGGGACTGGGAAAACTTAAGGATTTACGTGCTGTTGATCCACTTCTCCCGCTCCTGAAGGATAATAAGAAGATTGTCCGGAAAAATGCAGCATGGGCTCTTGGCAATATCGCTGATGAACGGGCAGTTCCGAATCTGAAAGAAACACTCCTTGATGTGGATGAAGATGTTCGGGACGCAGCACAAAAAGCTCTTGATTCGATAGAAAAAGCTACTATGAGAAAGAGTGCTGATTCTCCGGTCAAAAAATAGGTAAGGGTGTTTATTGCGTTTATTCGGTGGATTCCGGGGATACAACAGGTATTTTACGCACTCATTTTTTAATGTTCTCTGATTTTTTTTAGTACCAGGGAAAAATTCTATGTATTCATGAGAACGAGAGTGATATCTTTTCCGGAACTTACCACAATCTCTTTTTTCCCGCGATACGTTTGAACAACTCCATAAAGAGAGATTGAATC
>Ga0307379_10006604_pt1 | contig 15909 bp, 14 predicted proteins | sample UN2MG_FD_202237 | JGI IMG/M metagenome (GOLD analysis project Ga0307379, IMG submission 202237) | Soil microbial communities from Risofladan, Vaasa, Finland - UN-2 | ecosystem: Environmental > Terrestrial > Soil > Coastal area > Acid sulfate soil | place: Finland: Risofladan, Vaasa | collected... | reverse complement strand
CCGGTGCTCACGTTCAAAGCCGCGAACAGCGTCGTGGTGCCGTGTCGCTCGTATTCGTGGTTGAACCCCTTCAAGGCCTGCCCGTTGGGAAGGCGCAGATAACCTTGGGCACGCTCCCGGGCCTGAATCGAGGGCTTCTCATCTACGCACAGGACCACCGCATGGTCCGGCGGCGACAGGTAAATCCCCACCAGGTCGGCCGCCTTGGCGGCAAACTGCGGGTCGGTCGAAATACACCAACTGTGTCGCCGCTGCAAGCTGATGCGGTGACGAGCCAGCACCCGCCAGACTTGGCGCGCCGACACATCACCCAAGGCTCGGGCGATCCAGCGGCCGCTCCAAGTGGCATAACCGGAAGGGGGTGGTTGATCCAGCAGGGCCAGGATGCGCCGCTCCGCCTCTTCACCATAACGCCGGCGGGGGCCGGGCCGCGGTCGATCCTGCAAACCGACCAGCCGCTGGGCCGCGAAACGCCGGCGCCATTGGCTGACCGTGGCGGGGCGTACCCGAAACCGTTGCGCGAGAGCGGTGGTGGTGGCTCCCGCCGCCGCGGCCAGAATCAGCTGGGCGCGCCAAACCAGACGTTGTTCGGTGGTGGAAGCTCGAACCCAGTTCTCTAAGGTTCGTCGCTCTTCAGCGCTCAATTCAATGGGGGTTGCATGTCGCATACCCCGAGTATAGATTATGACGGCATACTGTGTCACTGAGTACTAGGGTGTTTGTGCTCGGCACGACTGAGGCCAACTGGCGGGCCTGACGAAGCAATGTTCTGCTAGTTAGTTCCCGCTACGCTCATTTCGATGTCCTGCCGTAGTCCATGCCGAGCTCAAATTCTCACCACGCTGTCCGAGCTGGCATACGAGGACTTCAGCGACTCCCCTCTGAAAGCAAACGCGGGATTCATTGCCTCATCCGCTGCTCCAGCGAGAACTGCAAAGATCGAGTGAAGTCGCGATGACCCAATCTCAACAATGGAAGACCACATTCTTATAGAATTCAGTCGCGACGGTCGCGAAGCTATGTGAAGGAAGTGCTGAACTTCGAGCACTTTGCGTGAACCGGGCATGGTCACACTTGAGACTGAACGCCTCACCCTTCGAATGTTCAGGCCCAGCGATCTTGACGCCTACGCAGAGATGTGTGCCGACCCTGACGTAATGCGGTACATCAACGACGGCCGGACGCTGTCGCGCGATGAGACCTGGCGCGACATGGCTGTCATCCTAGGTCACTGGGAACTCCGCGGCTACGGTTTGTGGGCAGTGGAGGAGCGCGCAACACACAGCCTGATCGGCCGGATCGGCCACTGGAACCCGGAAGGTTGGCCGGGGTTTGAAGTCGGTTGGATGCTCGGCCGCCGCTATTGGGGCCGCGGCTTCGCGACGGAGGGGGCCAAGGCTGCCTTGAAGTACGCATTCTCCGTCTTGAATGTCCCTCATGTAATCAGTCTGATCCATTCGGACAACACTCCTTCGATCCGCGTGGCTGAAAAGCTGGGTGAACGCCTGGAAGGCACAACGGAAGTTTCGAAGATAACCTTCCGGGTTTACGGGATTGCTAGAGACGAATATGTTTCAAGCTGAACAAGGGTTGGGCTCAGCCCCGACTTGTGGTATGAAGCATCGTGTGTTTCCGGGAGTTTGACTCGAGCTCCAGGCGAGGAGAGGTTTTTTGATGACGGATGGGCGATGTCTGATCGGCGTGGATGCGGGGACGTCGGTCGTTAAAGCGGTGGCGTTTGACCAACTCGGGAACGAAGTGTGCGTGCATGAGACGCCGATGCCGCTTCGCCAGCCCCAGCCGTTGTGGATCGAACAGGACATGGCCCAATTGTGGGAGACGGTAAAGGTTTGTCTCCGCAGCGTCGCCGCACAGCTTCAAGCATCGAAGAGGGAGATCGAGGGCATCGGCATCACCTCAACAGGAGATGGGACCTGGATCATCGATCGCGAAGGGAAGCCGGTGCGCGGCGGGATCTTATGGTGCGACGGCCGGGCCGGCAAGATCGTCGAGCGTCTGCACGCGCAGGGAATTGCCCACCGGGCCTTCGATATCTGCGGGACTTCGGTTTTCACGGGCTCCCAGGCGGCGCAACTCCTCTGGCTGCGCGAAAATGAGCCGGAGTCCTTGAAGAAAGCGCAGATCATCTTCCACGCCAAAGACTGGCTGTTCTACAAGCTCACCGGACTCATCACCAGCGACGAAACCGATGAGTCACTCACCATGCTTCGGATGTCAACTCGTCAATACGATCCGGAGCTGTTCAAGATCTTCGGCATTGACGATCTTTACTCCAAGTTTCCTCCGGTGAAGGCGACGGCGGACAACGTCGCGCCGCTCCTCGCCGAAGTCGCGGCGGAGCTCGGCCTGCCCAAAGGCGTTGCCGTCGGGTCGGGCCCCATGGACGTGGCCGCCTGCGCGCTGGGCACGGGAGCCATCGAGCACGGCCAGGCCTTGTCGATCCTCGGCACGGCGGGGATTCACGAAGTGATCATGGAGGAGCCGAACATGGAACCCCGCATGGTCGGCATGACCCTCTGCCACGGCGTCAAGGGCCGATGGATCCGCATGTTGGCGGCAATGACTGCCACCCCGAACCTCGATTGGTTTTTGAAGGAGCTGGGAACGGGATTCACCGTCGAGGCGCGGGAGGCCGGCAAGGACGTTTACGAACATCTGGAGAAAGCGGTTGAGTCCGTTCCGGCCGGGTCGGAGGGCGTGATCTTCCATCCTTACCTCTTTCCCGGCGGGGAGCGCGGGCCCTTTGTGAAGCCGACGGCGCGCGCCAGCTTTACAGGCCTGAATATGAATCACACCGCCAAACACCTCTTGCGCGCTGTTTACGAAGGTGTGGCCTTCGCGACGCTCGACTGTTATCGTCACATGCCGATTGATCCCAAGACGGTTTTCCTTTCTGGCGGCGGCGCAAATAGTCCGGCCTGGTGTCAGATCATGGCGGATTGTCTCGGCAAACCAGTGAGCGTGCCGGAAGGCTCGCAGTTCGGAGCCAGGGGAGCGGCACTGAATATCGGCATCGCCGTGGGGGCGTATCGGGACGCGCAGGAAGCTGTCGCCAAGTCGGTCAGGACGGCGCGACTCTACGAGCCTGACCAGGCAAACACCAACCTCTATCGCCAGCTTTACGAGGTCTACCAACAAACGGCAGAAAGACAGATGGACCTTTGGGACCTGCGCGCCCAGATCATCGGCAGGATGCAGTGAAGATGGCTGAAGAAAAACACTCGACCCTGAAGCGGGAAATGATCGAGAAGTGCCGTCAGCTGGAGAAGCTTGGATACTTCATCGGCACGTGGGGAAACATCAGCGTCAGAGTTCCCGAGGGGTTTATTGTCACACCGAGCCGGGTGGAGTACGCAGTGATTGAACCACACGATTTCGTTACCGTTTCTCTTGATGGAACGGTCCTTGCGGGACACCGCCTTCCCTCCTCGGAAAGCGAAATTCACCGCGCTGTGCTCAATAAGAAACCTGACGTCGGCGCCGTCATCCACAGTCATTCACCTTACGCCACGGCGGTATCTTGCCTGCATCAGACAATGCCCGTGTTCGTCGAGGACATGGCGCAAATCATCGGGGGAGAAGTCCATTGCACCCGGTACGTCCCGGCCGGCCAGCACAAGAAAATCGCGGAAGAAGTTGCGATCACCATCGGCGAGGAGAACGCTGTGCTGCTCGCCAATCATGGCATGATGTGTTGTGGCCGCAATCTGGAGGAGGCCCTGGTCGCCAGCCATATCCTGGAAAAAGCTGCCCTGATGATGCTGGCGGCGGGGGGCGCCGGGAAAGTTGTCCCGATTCCGGAAGAATACGTCCGCTCGGAGCGCCATCGGTTCCTCCATAAGTACGGAACGGCTCAGGACGCGCCGTGAACAGTGGAAGCATCGGCAATGCTCCCGCGAAGTGGAGAAGCTCGCCTCATGTTGACCGCATGGCTTGATCATGTTCGCAAAACCTACAGCTCGGCGATCGGCCGGGACCGTTGGGATCTCGTGACTCCAGCACTCATCATGGATCTGGATGTGGTCCGCCGGAACATCCAATTCATGATGCAACGTCTCTCCACAATGAAAGCCAAATTGCGGCCGCACGTGAAATGCCAGAAAAGTCCGGAGCTGGCGCGCTTGCAGGTGCAGGCGGGTGCGATTGGAGTGTGCACAGCGACGGTCTGGGAAGCGATGGTCATGAGTTTATCCGGCGTGGAAGACGTGATGATTGCCAACCAGGTCGGGGGCAAGGAGAAAATTTCGGCACTGGCGAAGGCCGCGAGGAATGGCCACTTGACGGTCGCGATCGATAATCCACGCAATGCGGAAGATCTTTCCAACGCCGTGCAAGCGGCAGGAAGCAAGTTGGACGTGGTCATTGAGGTCGACGTCGGCATGGGGCGGGGCGGAGTCCGCTCGGCCGAGGAGGCCGTCACCCTAGCTCAGGACGTGGCAAAATTGCCCGGCCTGCGCTTTCGCGGCGTCCAGGGATACGAGGGCCACTGCATGTTGGAGCCCGATCGCTCGGTCAGGATTCAAAAGGCTCAGGCGGCGATGGATTACTTGGGGACGGCAATCGATCGATTGGCCGCTGCGGGTTTCGAATGCGAAGTCGTCTCGGCGGGAGGAACCGGCACCTACGACATCACGGGGAATAATCCTCGGGTCACTGAGATCCAAGCCGGGTCTTACGTGTTCATGGACAACTTCCACGGGAACCTGGTTCCAGGGTTTTCGCGGGCCCTCACGGTCCTCGGGACGGTTGTGATTCAGCACGGGAAGACCGTCGTCCTCGACGCCGGGCGCAAGTCCGTCGGTATTGATTTTGTGCTTCCCACCATGATCGATTACCCGTTCTACCAGGCTCGCTATTTCGCCGAGGAACACGCCCTGTTCGATGTGGACGATCGCTGCCGCTTGAAGCTCGGCGACACGGTGGAGCTGACTCCGGGTTACGCCCCAACCACCGTAAACCTCTACGACGCCTACCACGTCGTCGAGAAGGACGTTGTCGTGGATATCTGGCCGATCTTTCCCCGTGGGGCTGGCCATGGCGGGCTGCTGACCGGCTGAAACAGCACGAAGGGAGGATTTGAGATCATGAAAACTGCTCCCTCTCATGTCTCCAAGGTTGAATTCGAGAAACTGTTTGAGCGAGTCTGTAATTGGGGACGTTGGGGACCGGACGACGAACGAGGTGCGCTGAATTACATCACTTCCGAGCAGATTCGCAAGGCGGCCGGCCTGGTTCGGTCGGGGCGCTCAGTCTCCATGGAGGTCCCCATCAACACCGTCGCCGGTCCGGACAATCCCCGCCCGGCCGTGCACTACATGGTCCAGGGCTACGATATCCAATCGGATTTGGGAGAACCTCAATTCTCAACCGATTTTCTGGCGAGCGAGTTTCACGGCGATTGCCACACCCACATCGATGCGTTGTGCCATATCGCTTACAAGGGAAAGCTATATAACGGAAAGCCGACGAGCGCCGTGACTTCTCACGGCCCGCTGATTCAGGACATCACCGCTTACGCTCACGGAATCGTCGGCCGCGGTGTATTACTGGATATTCCGCGACTGCGCGGAGTCAAGTGGCTGGAACCGGGCGAGGCCGTCACCAGGGCGGAACTTGAGGCGGCAGAGAAGGCCCAGGGAGTCCGTTTGGGCGAAGGAGATATCTTCATCTTCAGGACCGGTCATCACCGGCGGCGGCTGGAATTGGGCCCCTGGAACAACGGATATGACGGGGAGGGCAAGGCTGGCTTGCACGTCGATACCATTCTCCTCCTCCACGAGCGGAAGGTGGCGGCATTCTTTCCGGACGGAGACGGAGAAACGGTCCCAAGCAACGCAGAAGGGATCGCTTATCCCATCCACGCTCTGCAAATCGCCGCCATGGGGATGGCGTGCGCCGACAGTCTGCAGTTCGAAGAGTTGGTGAAGGTTTGTGAGGAGGAAAGGCGTTGGGAATTTCTTGTCGTCGCAGCTCCCCTGCGGTTGCCACGCGGAACTGGTTCACTGTTCAATCCCATCGCGATTTTCTGATCTGAAAGGCGCGGAACGAGCGCGGACAGGAGGAGGCTTATGAAATTGCATCTCGGAATCAACAACATCTACGCCGCCAAGCGTTGGCCCGAACCTGATGAATGGGGCAAGCAGGTGACCCAGCGCTGGGGCTTGAAGTACGTCCAGTTCTGCTTTGACCTGCTTGATCCGCGCTGCAGCGCGGAGGCCCGGAAGGCTATGGCCGCGAAGGTGCGGGAAGCCGCACAGAAATACGGATTTGAGATCCACAGTGCATTTATCGGGGTGGGGGCGTACATCTACAACCTGCTTCTTCACCCGTTCCCCGAGCTCCGAAAGGACGCTCTGGAATGGTGCAGGCTCGCTTCGATCACCGCTGCGGAACTGGGGGCCAAGGGGGTCGGAGGCCCCATCGCGGCCGCCAGCATGAGGGACTACCGCGACCCGAGCAAGCGGAAATTCCTCCGCGACACCCTCGTGGAAGGTATGCAGACGCTTGCGCGTTATGCTGCCGACCAGGGTCTGAAATTCGTCTGCTGGGAACCCACGCCGATCGGCCGTGAGATGCTCATCCATCTGGACGAAGCAAAGGAACTTTACGAGCGTTTCAACGAGAACACGCCCATCCCGATTTACTACATCCTCGATGTGGGACACCAGTGCAGCTACGAGGTAACGGGCAAGGATCGAGACACCTATCTTTGGCTGCGCGAACTGGGCAAACTCTCGCCGCTCGTCCATCTCCAGCAGACCGAAGCGGACTGGGACAGGCACTGGAGCTTCACCAAAGCGAACAATGCGAAGGGCGCCATCCGGATGGACAAGGTCGTCGAGGCCCTGGAGCAATCTGGAGCCGAAGAGGTTTATCTCTTCCCCGAGTTGATACACCCGTTTGAGTTCGAGGAAGACAAGCTGTTGGAAGAATTGGACGAGACTTACGCCTATCTGAAACAGTTCGTGAGCGTGCCTGCTCTACCGTGAAGCGTTCTTCCGGCGGCGGAGTTTGCAGTCGCGCGGAGACGACGCGCCGCCTTCCCGGAGAGAGGTGTTTCCTCAAAGCGCGCCGAGGAGAAATCAGATCCGTGAAAAAACTGATCAACGACCACGATGCTGTCGCCGCGCAAGCGATCGAGGGCTTGGCGCTGGCCTATCCACAATACTTGCGGAAGCTGGATGGTGTGATGGCGGTGGTGCGGCGGGACGCGCCGGTGGCCGGCAAAGTCGCAGTGTTGACGGGCGGCGGCAGCGGCCACGAGCCCATGTTTGCGGGCTTCGTCGGGCGCGGCTGGGCGGACGGGAGCGTTGCCGGGAATATTTTCACCTCGCCGCCACCCCCGCCCATTTATGAAGCCGCGAAGGCGATTCACGGCGGCGCGGGCGTGCTGTTTCTTTATGGCAATTATGCCGGCGACGTGCTCAATTTCGATATGGCGGCGGAAATGCTCGCGCAAGAAGATATCCGGGTCTCAACCGTCCGCATCACGGACGACGTCGCCTCGGCCCCTCCCGAGAGGCGGAGCGAGCGCCGCGGCATCGCCGGCGATTTCTTTGTCATCAAAGTTGCATCGGCCAGGGCGGAGGAAAAGGCCGGGCTGAACCAGGTTACGGCGGCGGCGGAAAAAGCCAACGACAACATGCGGAGTATGGGAGTGGCTCTCTCGTCGTGTGTCATACCTGCCTCGGGTCGGCCGATCTTCGAGATCTCTGAAAACGATATGGAAATCGGCATGGGTTTGCACGGCGAGCCGGGTGTCCAGAGGCGGCCAATCCTTCCCGCCGACGAAGTGGCCGGGGACATGATGAAGAGAATCCTTGCGGACCTTCCGGCCAAGGGAGGCGACGAAGTGGCTATTCTCGTTAACGGCTTGGGCGCGACGCCGCTCTCTGAACTCTTCATCATGTTTCGCGCTGCCTGCCGTTGTCTGAGCGACGCCGGCCTGTCTATAGTGCGGACTTATGTCGGCAACTTCGCTGCTTCGCTTGACATGGCCGGGTGCTCTTTCACTGTGATGTGCCTGGATTCCGAGCTGAAGCGGCTATTGTTGGCTCCCGCGGAGTCGCCCGCATTCGTGCAAACGGCCTGAATTCCGTGATAGGTTGTTTTCCTCGAGAACCCATCAAATGCCCCCCAACCGTATGAATGCCTCAGACCTTCGCCAGATGCTCGCCTATATTGCCGAAACCATGGCCCGCGAAGAGGCATACTTGACTTCCCTCGACTCCGCGATCGGCGACGGCGACCACGGGATCACAATGCGCTTGGGCTTCCAAGCTATCCGGGAGAAGGTGAATGGCCTGGAGGAGGGGGCGGGCGTGGATGCCATCCTGCGCGAAGCCGGGTTCGCCTTCATGGGCGCGACAGGGGGAGCGATTGGCGTCTTGCTGGGGAAGATGCTGATGGCCGCGGGCGCCGCGCTAAGAGGGAAGCAGGAAATCGGCGGTGCGGAGCTTCGGCCCCTTCTTAGCTCGATGGAAACAGCTCTCGTTGCGGCGGGCAAAGCGAAGCCCGGCGACAAGACCCTCCTGGACGCGGTTCACGCGGCGAACGAAGCGCTCGTCGGAGAGGTGCAGCCCGACCTTCTGAGCGCGCTCACAAAAGCCAGCGAAGGTGCGTGCCGCGGCGCCGAGAGCACAGCCCAGATGCCTGCCCGGATCGGACGCTCCAGCCGGCTGGGTGATCGAGCGCTGGGAAATCCCGACCCGGGGGCAACCTCCTTTGCCATCATCCTGCGCGCCATGACGGCATGGCTTCAAAAGCAATCTCCCTCCGCAGATTGATCCCTCCCTCCGCCCCGATGTCGGCGCCGCCTGCGCGGAGGTTCGCACGATATTGCCAGGGGGGTACGATTCTAGCCTGCTACCTGAAGAGAGGTGCGAATCAACTCCGCAAAGTTTTCGGCCTCCAGGGCGGCGCGGCCAATGAAGAGGCCATCGGTCCCGCTTTCCAGTACCAGAGACGCGGCGTTGCGGAGATTGACGTCTCCGCCATAGATTACCGGCACCAGGGCGGCAGCGCTCGGGCCCAGCATCTCCTCCAGCGTGGCGCGGATGTGATTCTGAACCTCGCGGACGTAATCCATTCCGATATCCGCGCCGTCCGCGCCAATGGCCCAGACGGGCTCATAGGCGACGATGAGATGAGACGCCCAGGATGCCTCCACTTCCGCGAAGACCCTCCGCACTTGGTTCCTCACCGTCTCCCTGCCGACTCCGCGCCTTTTATCCTCGGACGGCTCCCCGACGCAGACCAACGGCCGGAGCCCGTGGCGCAGCGCGGCATGCACTTTGCGATTCACGTCCGCATCGGTCTCGTTGAAGTACCGGCGCCGCTCCGCGTGACCGAGTTCCACCAAGTCGACACCCAATTCCTGCAGCATAAGGGCGGAGATCTCGCCCGTGTAAGCACCGCGCTCGGCCCAGTGCATGTTTTGGGCTCCCACCCACAATCTGCCTTCGCTTGCTCGCTTGACGGCCTCGATCGCGGTGTAAGGAGGGATGACGAAGACCTGAATCGCGTCGGAGCGTCCGAGTCCCTCCAGCAGCCCCAGCAGCCGGCGGGTGTAGTCCACGGACTCCCGGATCGTCTTGTTCATCTTCCAGTTGGTGCCCAGAAGCAGTCGGCCGGTTCTCATCGTGTCTTCTCACCCGGGGCCGAGATCTTGCGATCGAGTTCTTCCAGTTCCCGCATGCGAGCGACTTTGGGCCCTGAGCGGCCGGGCTCGAACTCGGATCGAATCCAGGCGGTGGCAACGACCCTGGCGAGCTCCGGTCCGACCACTCGTGCGCCCATGGTCAGGACCTGCGCGTCATTGCTCTTGCGGAGCCGCTCGGCGGAGTACACGTCGTGACACACCCCGGCGTAAACCCCTTCGACCTTATTCGCGATCATGGCCATGCCCAGTCCCGTGCCGCAAATCAGCACGCCACGATCGAACTCCTTGCTGGCGATCCGGCGCGCGAGGTTGTAGCCGACATCCGGGTAATCCACTTTCTTGCTTCCCAGCAGATTGAGGTCTTCCACTTCCACCCCGAGAGACCGGAGATGCTCGGTGAGAATCTTCTTTAGCTCGATTCCGGCATCGTCACTATCGATGGCCACGCGCATGCTCGCTCCTTTCGTTGATTACAACTTTTCGGCCTCGCCGAGCCTTCGCGCTTTGAACCTCGGTTTTCAACCGCCATTTCACGATCCACCCGAGGCCCGAACCGGGACGACGGGGATTCGGCGAGGTCAGCTTTCGCTCTTCGCAAGATTCTACGCTGGCCCCCTTTCGCTCTTCGCCTGCGATGGGGGGCGCTTTCTGGGAACGGTTAGAGTATATTCCGGCCAAAGGGAATTGCCACCCGCGAATTCTGGGGCTGCATCCCATGATGAAGATTTGGGTTCAAGATTCAAACTGCACCACTACCCGCACGGGAGAAGCCTCCCAGTAAGCCTCGGCCAGCAGAATTCGATTCCAGCCGAAGGGAGTTTCACTCTGTCATGGCTAACTGCGGGACTCTCGTGTGGAATAGGCGGCGGGATTGGCGGTTACACGTGGCTCGCGGCTCGGGCGCAAGCAGCGAGCTGAGCTCCAGCCCCACCGCTAAGCGTCGGTAAAATCGATCATGACCGGCCGGGTGCGGAAGCCGCGAGTCTGGATGGCGTCGTATGTGAAACCCGCAAGAAGCCACCCCACCCCGGCAATCTTGGCCACGGGGGGAAGGTTCCAGACGATCCAAAGACAGAATAAGCAACCGATGGCAGGTGCGACCGCGTCAATCACCAGTTTTCGGTTCCTTCCCACCTGCGGCGTGAGATAGAACTGGCGCAGGGCGGCGACGTTTACCGTGGCGAACGTGAGGAACGCGCCGAAGTTGATGACTTCTCCGGCGAATTCAAATTTCAAGAACAGCGAACCGATGAAGGCCAGAATCCCCATCAACCAGATGTTGTAAGTGGGAGTGTTGCGCTTGGGATGAAGGTAAGCGAATACGCGGCGCGGCAGCACATTGTCGCGCCCCATACCGAAGAGCAACCGTGCCGAGCCCACCTGGCCTGTCAGGCCGCTGCCGAGGTTCGCCAAGACCAGCAGGAGAGCCATGGCTTGAAACAGCGGGGTCCCACCCACCACACCCGTGACATCCATAAAGGCGGTCTCAACGTTGGAATAAGTCTGGTAGTCGGGCCAGACACGCTGGCCCAGATATACGAGAGAGCCGCCGAAGAACCCCGTGAAAAGGCAAACGAGGACTGTGGCCCACAAGACGTGAGCCGGTTTCTTCACGTCCTCCGCCAAAGTAGCCACACTATCCACGCCAATATAAGTCAAGGCGGCAAAGGCCGTGGCTCCCGAGAGTGCGCCGAAGTCGAAGGTCTTGGGGTTGTAGAACGGTTCCAGGGAGAATACCCCGCCCCAGCCCTGGTTAATCAAAAGATATCGAACCGCGAGTACGTCATAGCTGACAAGCACGATTCCCATGAAAGCGAGAAGGATCCGATTTGTCCAGGCGGTGGTACGGATGCCGCGCAGATTCAGGAAGGTCATCGTGCCGGCGAAGGCCACCGCGCTCAGCACGTAGGGAACCTGTGGGAACAACCGCTGGAGGACCAACGTCCCGTATATGACGCAGAAAAGCGGGATGAACAGATAGCAGAGGAGCATGGACCATCCGGTCATGAAGCCTGCGTGGGGATGCAACCCGCGTCCCACGAAGGTGTAAGCAGAGCCGGCCGCGGGGTAAAGAATCGCCATTCGACCGTAGCTGATGGCCGTCAGCGCCATGGCGATCATGGCGATCAGGATCGTGTCCACACAATGCCCGTAGGAAAGCACGGAAGCCAAGCCAAAAACCGTTACCGGCGCGCTTGGCGTGACGGCGACGATGCCGTAAAAAATCAGGTCCCATAAGGAGAGAACTCGACGCAGACGTGGAACCGCAGCTTTCGAACTTGATTCGACTCCGACCGAAGATTCAGTCACTAGTTCCACCTCAGAACTTGGTGGGCACAAGCCCACCGGTGATATCCTATCCCCCAATCAGCTTTGGATGGCCCTGGAGACCGTGCTGATGCGTACGCTATATCGGAATTGTCCGACCCGCTTGCGGCCCGCTGGGCGTAGCCCCTCACGCCAGCTGGCCGCCATCGACAAACAACAGGACCCCGTTCACGAAATCCGAATCGCGCGAGGCGAGGAAAGTCGCCGGGCCGGTGATGTCCTCGGGCTCGCCGATTCTTCCCAGCGGGATGACGGTCTCGTATTTTTCTTTGAAGCCTGGATGGCTAAGGACCCACTCCGAAAGCCGGGTACGGATAAACCCGGGCCCCAGGGCGTTGGAGTAAATACCGTAGCGTCCAAACTCGCGCGCCAGCGTCTTGGCCAGCAGGTAGACGCCGGCCTTGGAGATGTTATACGGAGCGAGTTCCGCCTCGGCGTCCCAACTATTCGTCGAGGCCATGAAAACCATCTTGCCGCGGCGCTGCTTGATCATGTGGGGGACGACGGCGCGCGCCACCAGGAACGACCCTTTGACGTTGGTATCAACAATCCAGTCGAAGAGCTTCGTGGTTGTTTTCAAGAACGGGGCCGGCTTGGCGACACCGGCAATCTGCATCAGCACGTCGATTCGCCCGCACCCGCGGATGGCTTTCGCCACCATGCGGTTCACCTGAGCCTCGCTGCGCACGTCGCAATCCAGAGTGCGGACACTTCCGCCCTCCGCGGCAATTTCCCGCGCCGTGCGGCGAAGCGCCTTGCCGTCCAGGTCGGCAATCACCAGAAGTGCGCCTTCCCGCGCCAGTCGCACGGCGATGGCCTTGCCGATTCCGTGGGCGCCACCCACGACCAGAGCGACCTGATTCTGGAAGCGGTTGGGGATGAGATCGGGTTGGACTTTGGGCCTTGTGGGCTTACTGGTTAGTTTTGCCAAGAATCATCCTCTTATAAAATCGCGCGCGAGTATAGTGGCAGGGCTTCACCGGCGTCAAGAAATTCTCTGCACGCCCCCGGCGCCGGTGCGCGGCCGCGGCCTCCCGACGGCCAAACCGCGTGTTCCATGCTGTGATACTCTTGCAACAAAAGTAATCCTGAATCCTTATAGATTGGGATGGCGGGACGGCGTTATGAAGAGCGCGAATCGTGTGCGAAGCTCTTGGCGGCGGCTCGTGCTGTGATCAACCTTGAATTCGAAATCATCTGCCGGAATGTTTCGGCCGCCGGCACACCCTGCCCCGGGCGCCCGCACGAAATCGAACCAGAGGAGGGAAGGACATGACCGAGTTGCGCTTTGCGATGTTTGGGGCGCATTTCTGGGCGCGGTTTCAGCTCGCCGCGTGGTACGAGTTTCCGGAGGCCAAGTGCGTCGCTCTGTATAACCGCACGGTTTCCAAAGCGGAAAGGCTAGCGGAAGAATTCGGCGTTCCCGCTGTCTACGGCGACGCCGAAGAGCTCCTGGCGAAGGAAAAACTGGATTTCGTGGATATCTGCACCGATGTCTTCAGCCACCAGCGGTTTACGGAAATGGTGGCGCGGCATAATCTCCCGATCATCTGCCAGAAGCCCATAGGCCCCTCCCTGGCCGTCGCCCGGCAGATGGTGAAGACCTGCCGGGAAGCCGGAGTGCCTTTCTACATCCACGAAAACTGGCGTTGGCAGCATCCGATTCGGGCCCTCAAGGAGGTTCTCGACCAAGGCACCATTGGAAAGCCGTTTCGCGCCCGGCTCACGATGGTCTCGGGCTTCCCCGTATTCATCAACGAGCCGGCGCTGAAGGACTGGGAGGAGTTCATTCTCTGGGACATGGGAACGCACATCCTTGACGTCGCGCGTTTCCTGTTTGGAGAAGCTGACCGATTGTATTGCCAGGTTCATCGGATTCATTCGGATATTAAGGGGGAGGACATCGCGACGGTCATGATGCAGATGGGAGGAAAGACCACCGTCCTCTGCGAGCTGGGGTACGCCGAGAATTATCTTGAGCGGGAGCGATTTCCCGAGACGTTCATCTTTGTCGAGGGCGATAAGGGCTCGGCGGAGCTGGCGCCCGACTACAGTATTCGTGTAACGACCCGGGAGGGAACGCATTCCAAGCGCTGTCCGCCTCCCCAATTCAAGTGGGCTGATCCCGACTACATGGTCGTGCACTCGAGCATTGTCCCCTGCATCGGCAACCTGTTGCGGGCGCTGAAGGGCGAGGGCCCCGCGGAGACCACGGGCGACGACAACCTCAAGACCATAATCCTGACTTCGGCCGCCTATGATTCCGCACGCAGCGGGCAAGCCATTGACTTCACCTCTGCCAAGAAGGAGGCCGCGGCGTAAGGGATGGCGCGGCGAGGAGCGACGATGCGGCTTAAGGGGAAGACAGCGATCGTAACGGGCGGAGGTGCGGGCATTGGCCGGGCGGTGGTGGAGTTGTACGCCCGCGAAGGGGCCAGCGTCGTCATCGCGGAGATCGCGGCCGCGACGGGCGAAGCCGTCGCCCGTGCGGTTTCCGGCTGCGGAGGCAAGGCCACCTTCATCCGCTGTGATGTCTCGCAAGCGCCGCAGGTGAAGGCGATGGTCGAGGAAACTCTCCGCCAGTACGGGGGCGTGGACATCCTGGTGAACAACGCCGCCGTGCAAATGCACGGCGCGGACGCTCGCGCTCATGAGCTGGCGGAGGAGGTCTGGGACCGGACCATGGCCATCAACCTCCGCGCCGTCTGGTTGTGCTCGAAGTATGTGATACCTGCGATGTTCCGTCGCGGCGGAGGCTCCATCATCCACATTTCTTCGCCAACGGGCTTGACCGGTTGCGCCCCGGCATACACGGCCTATAGCACGAGCAAGGGCGGCGTCTTCGCGCTCACCAAAATAATGGCTGTCGACTACGGGAGCGACAACATTCGTGTGAACGCCATCGTGCCGGGGACGACCGACACCCCGATGATCGCCAGCCTTATTTCGGCCCGCCAAGTCCGGGCCCGTCTGGAGGCCAAGTCCCCGCTCGGCCGCCTGGGCACGCCGGAAGACGTCGCGCCGCTCGCGGTGTTTTTGGGCTCGGACGAGTCGCGCTATTGCACCGGCGGGTTCTACATGGCGGACGGCGGGATGCTGGCGACCTGAGGGCGCAGAACACCATTTCAACCGCAGAGAACTGGAATTGCGGACGCGCGGGCTTCAGGGGCTTGGCACCGTGTGATGGATATGAGTGTCGGCGGTCGAACTCCCGAAGCGCCGCCGGAACTCCAGTGGCGTCATGTGGACCGTCTTGCGAAACACGGATCCGAAATAGCTTTGATCGCAAAAGCCCACTTCCTGGCAAAGCTGCGCGATCGGCTTGTCAGAGGTGACCAGTAAGGCCTGCGCCTTGGCAATGCGGAAGTGGTTCAGGTAGGAAATGAAGGATTGCCCGGTGACGTGCTTGAAGAGCCGCATGAAATGCGGCTTGCTGATTTCCAGAAGCGCCGCAGCGTCCTCCACGCTGATTGCCTGGCTGTAATGCACTTCCAGGAACTCGAACAAGGGAGCGATGCGCCGGTCGGCTTCTTGTTTCCGGTTTCCCAGCCGGCGCGTGCCCAGATAGGGCGAGTAATGATTCGCCAGCAGAATCACGATCATTTTCAGATAGGTGCGCGCCGAAAGGCGTGCCAGACTGGTTTGCGCCGGCAGGGTGGCGTGGATTCGCTGGATGAGCTTGAAAACCTCGGCGGGAATCCTCGTGCGGGCCCGGACGACGTGCGGAAACTTCGCTTCCTGGAGATAGAAGGGCAACAGGAATTCAGCCTGCCCTCCGTTCGCTCCCGCCTCACAGACGACCTCGGGCATGAAGAAGAGGGTGGCCATGCGGGGCTGTGTTCGGGTATCCCGCCACATGCGGTGATAGGGGGAAGCGCCCACGACAATGAGCTCGCCCT
>Ga0307379_10006602_pt1 | contig 15915 bp, 12 predicted proteins | sample UN2MG_FD_202237 | JGI IMG/M metagenome (GOLD analysis project Ga0307379, IMG submission 202237) | Soil microbial communities from Risofladan, Vaasa, Finland - UN-2 | ecosystem: Environmental > Terrestrial > Soil > Coastal area > Acid sulfate soil | place: Finland: Risofladan, Vaasa | collected... | reverse complement strand
CCGAGCGGGATGCACGCGGACATCGCGATTGCGGCGGCCAGGGCCGGGAAGCATTGTATCTGCGAGAAGCCGATGGACGTGACGCCGCAGCGCTGCGACCAGATGATCCGGGCGTTTGACAAGGCGGGAAAAATCTACGGCGGAATCTTCCAGCATCGGTTCCCGGACGACTGTCGCAAGACCAAGGCGGCCATCGACGCGGGGCGGCTGGGGCGGCTGACGCTCCTGACCTGCTCGACGCCGTGGTGGCGGACCCAGGGGTACTACGATTCCGGCGACTGGCGCGGGACGTGGAAACTGGACGGCGGCGGGGCGATGATGAACCAATCGATCCACGCCGTTGACCTGCTCATGTGGCTCGTCGGGCCGATTAAGCGCATTACGGCAAAGACGGCGCTTCTGGCCCACGAGCACATCGAGGTCGAGGACACGGCGGTCGCTGTGTGCGAGTTTGAAAACGGCGCCCTCGGGACCATCCAGGGGACGACGGCGGCGTATCCCGGGTTGGGCGTGCGGCACGAGATCATGGGCACCGACGGCACAGCGCACCTGACGGACGATCGAATCGACCTGTGGCGCCTGCGCGACGAGGAGAAACCGGAGGGCGAGGGGACCCGCGAGCCGGCCGCGGAAGGGACCGGCGCGGCCGCGGGCGCTGCGAGCGACCCGGCGGCCCTGGCAAGCAACATCTTCTCGCGCAACATCGACGACGTCGCGCGAGCCGCACGGGAAGGAAGAGAGCCCTGTGTCTCCGGCCGCGAGGCCAAAAGGGCGGTGGAAGTCATCTGCGCCATTTACAAGTCTGCGAGAACCGGCAAGCCCGTCACGCTGCCCTTGAAAACCTTTAAGCCTTGAGCGGGCCGCTGCCCCGTCGCGGCTCGGGTGGAACAGCCATGTCCCTGCCAACCGTGGCGATTGTTGGGCGGCCGAACGTCGGCAAGTCGAGCCTGCTGAATTGTCTGGCGCGGCAGCGGATCGCCATCGTCGATCCGACGGCGGGCGTGACGCGCGACCGCGTCTCGACCCTCATCGAACACAAGGGACGCTGGTTCGAACTTGTGGACACCGGCGGCATGGGATTCCACACGTCCGAGGAATTCGCCCAAGACGTGGCGCGGCAGATTGAGCACGCGATTCACGAGGCAGCCGTCATCGTGTTCGTGGTGGACGTGCGGGACGGCCTGACGCCGCTCGACCGCGAGGTGGCCGAAAGGCTTCGGCGCGCGGAGAAGCGGACGCTGGTGGCGGCCAACAAAGCGGATAACGCCCGCCAGGCGACCGAGGCCGCAGAGTTCCACGCCCTCGGCCTCGAGCCGGTCCTGGCCGTGAGCGCCAAGACCGGGCGCGGGCGGCCCGAATTGCTGGCGGCGATATTGAGCCTCCTGCCTCCCGAATCGGGCGAAACGCCGGACGAAGTGGCCATGAAACTGGCCGTCGTCGGAAAACGCAACGCCGGAAAAAGCACGTTCATCAACGTCCTGGCCGGGTCGGAGCGCGTCATCGTGTCCGAAATCCCCGGAACGACGCGGGACGCCGTGGACATCCGCTTCGAGAAGGACGGCCTGACCTACGTTGCCATCGACACCGCCGGAATCCGCAAGCGCAAGAGCCTGGCCGACGACATCGAGTTCTACAGTTTGACGCGTGCGCTCGCCGCCATTCGCCGCGCCGACGTCGTCCTCTTCCTCATCGACGCAACCCTGCCCGTGAGCGGCGTGGACAAAAGGCTCGGCGCGGCCATCGAAAAGGCGATGAAACCGGTCGTGCTGGTCGTCAACAAGTGGGACCTGGCGAAGACAAAAGCGGCGACCGGCGAATTCGCGGATTACCTGACGCAGGTGCTTCCGGGGCTGGCCTGGGCACCGTTATCTTTTACGACGGCGACCGACGCGCGGAACGTTCAGGCGACGGTTGACCTGGCGAGGAACCTGTACAAGCAGGCGTCGACGCGGGTGACGACGGGCGAGTTGAATCGCGTGCTGCGCGAGACGGTTCGCGCGCGGCGTCCACCGTCGCCGCGGCAGACGCCGCCGAAGATCTACTTTGCGACACAGGTTGCCGTCCGGCCGCCGATGATCGTCCTTTTCGTCAACCATCCGGACCTGTTCCGCGAAGATTATCGCCGGTTCATTGAAAACCGTTTGCGGCAGGAACTCCCCTTCCCCGAGGTTCCCATCCGGCTTACTTTCCGGGCCCATGGCGCGGAGGAGCGGCGCGGCAATCGGAGGTCGGGCAACCGAGGAAAACGCCACCGGTAGCGCGGAAACAGATCAGGCAGGCTTCAATTCTCTCATCGGCCGCAGGTTCTCCAGGCCCTTGCCCCAGACGCGCTTGGCCTCGTTGACGTAGTGGATATAGTCGGCCAGCCGAACGCCAAGCGGGACGCGGTGGTCGCAGTGAGGAATGAAGCCCCCCTCCTCGACCAGCGGCGTGAGGCGCCCGACCTCGGCGGTGATGGCCTGCGGCCCGCGCGCCAGAATCTTCTTGTCGAACCCGCCGCGCATCAAAAGGTCTTTCCCGAACCGCCGCCGCAATTCGAGCGGATCGGCCCAGTCACCGATCTCGACGGGGAACATGACGTTGACGCCGTTATCGAGCCAGACAGGGATGAGGTCGTCAATCCTGCCATCGCAGTCGAGCATGACGAACTCGCAGCCATACGAGCGCAACAAGTCCGTGATGCGCCGGTAATGCGGCCCGCAGATTTCGCGGAACATCTTCGGCGAAATCAGGGGGCCCCGGTTGAAGCAGATGTCCTCCCACATGGCGGCGTAATCGAAGGTGACGCCCTGCTCCCTGGCGATGGCGAGGGCCTTCGAGAGCGGCTCGACGATGCAGTCGGCCCGGCGCTCGACCATCTCCTCCACCAGCGCCCGGTCGTCGTAGAGCAGGAGGCTTAGGTTCTCGACGCCGATCCAGCCCCGCAGGACGCCGTACAGGCTCCCCGCCCCGATGCACAGGGGATACATCCGCTCCGCGTCGCGGTGCTTGGCCACGCGCTCGGCATAGTCGTCCGGGACGCGGCGGGGATCGGCAGGGTCGAGACGCTTCTTGTACTCGGGCCAGGACCGGCGCCCGGTCAAGAGGAACTCGACCGGCTCCGGGATAGTCACGGAGTGCTTATGCCAGCGTTCGACGACCCCGTCGCTGCGCCGATACCACCGATACTCTTCCGTTTCCTTGACAACCTCGGGCTCGAACCCCGGAAGCAGGTCAAGGGCGACCCCGCAGCCGCTGTCGAAATCGTCCATGCCGAAAAAGCGTGGCGCCGCTTCATTGTTCGTCACGTCGTCGGGCAGGCCCTCGCCGTGCCACTCTTTAAGGAGTTCGTCCCAGAAGCCGAAGTCCCAGACGGGACAGCGGTCGCGGGGCTCGTAGCGCATCGTCGCAAGGAATCGTTCGCGGTCGTTCACAAAAGTGCCCCTTTTTCGCCTCCCCAAGCCCGGCAGGCAGCGTAGCAAGCGGAACGGACCGCGTCAATGAGTTTCGCAGGAAAGGGCTCTCGGCTTGACAGGGAAAGGGCCCCGGATACAATGGCACCGAAGCGACCGGCGCGGAGAGGTGGCTGAGTGGCCGAAAGCGGCGGTTTGCTAAACCGTTGTGGGGGGTAATGCCTCCACCCCGGGTTCGAATCCCGGCCTCTCCGCCAGAGCCGTCAAAAGGGACATTTTCGGCCTTTTCTCCGTGCTTTTCGTCAACATCGCCACTTGTCGATACGTCCCGCTTCTGTCCGCCGCCGTCCATGCTCGTCGTCCGAAGTCCGCCCTCCCGCGCCCCACTGAGCGCCCCACGCGGATTTTCACGTCGCCGGGCGGTCATCCGTTCCCGTCCGCCGCGCGGCGTCTGCCTCGGGCGGTGCGCCCAGGTCGGGCATCGCGGCCAGGGCTGCCGCCGGGCCGAGGAATTCGCCAACGACGCCGCCACGTCTGACGGATTCGGGTGCGGCGGGTCGTCAGCGGTTGGGCTTCCGGCGTTTCCGGCGTTTCGGCCCCGCTTATTCCCGCTTGTAAACGGGCGACTGTCCTTTTGTCGCTTCCGACACGGTGCCCCCTTGGCGGACATCGCAGCCCCTATGCGCTTCGGATCCGCGAGCCCTCATGTTCGAGCGTCTTCTGCCGGAGGAGGCCGACCGGACCGAAAAACCCTCACTTGCGCCGAGGGCTTAATTATGCCACTTACGCTGAAGACATACAGTCCTGGCCCGGGCGCCACGCCTTCGCCTCCACCTGCCGCCGGTAGTACGCCCACCGGCCGTGCTCCATAAAGACGCATGGACATCTGTCCGGTGCTCCAGCCTGCCACTCGGCCAGAAGGGCGACCGCCTGATCCGCAAGAGGGATGGTCCGCTGCTCGGCGCGATCAACCGCCCTTGGGGTTTTCCGCAAGCGCGCGGCGAGCCTCGGCCCCCGGCGTGCGCCGGCTCCCCCTGCGTACCGTCAGGCGGACCGTGTCGAAGTAGTCGAGCAAAGGAACGGCAAATTTTCGGCTCACGCCGAGCGCGTCGCGGAACTCCGTCGTCTCAAAGCCCGGCTTCCGGGCAAACAGATCAAGCACCGCGCGCCGGGCAACGTCGACCGCGTCGCGGTGCATAACGACCTTGTCATTGAGTTGGATGACGCGGCCCTCGTCGGCCAGCAGGCGAAGCATCGCGGCCACGCGGTCGGCGGGCGCGTGCAAAGCCTCGACCATCTCGGTCGGTCCGGCCGGCGCGAGACCGCCTTCGCGAAGGAGCGCCTTGATGCGGTCGGAAAGCGCCTGGTCCTCCGCCGAGACGCGCGACCCACGGCCGACGAGCGCGATCACCGCGCCTGAGCGGACAGCCGCCTTTTCCGCGACCAAACGCTCGAGCGCCTGGTCGAAGACAGCCGGCGAGAGCCCGACCTCCTTCAGAAGGTCCGCCGGGGCGACGCCCGCCCGGCGCGAATTGGCCAAGTGGAACGCCTCCAGCGCCTCGCGCAGTCGGTCGGCGGCGGCATCCACAACGTCGCGATGAACGAACCTCGTGCCGACCGCGACGACGGTGCCCTCGCCGCACAGGCGCTCGACGAGAGGGCGGACCTGTTCCTCGGGCGCGAGCGCCCGGCGGGCAAGCACGCCGGTGTCGATCGCTTCGCCGGATTCCTTCAGGCAAAGGGCGCACCACGCGGCGGGGTCGTCCAGGGCGTTGCGCCGGTCGGCGAGGGCCTGAAGCACCTCGGGGCGGTTTCGGCGAAGTCGGCGGTTGCTCGTGCCGAGGATCCGTCCGCCACCGAGGGTCGTGACGCGCCCGTCGGCAAGGTCTGCCATGCCGGCCCGGACGACGAAGCGGTCGCCGGGAGCGAGGGCGAGCGGCCGATCGAGGCGCAACTGAACCATTCGCCGCTCGCCCGGCGGGACCGCCTTGTCGTCGAGGATGGCGACGCGGGCGGTCGCGCGGGCGGTGCCGATGTACAGATGCACTTCCAGGTAATCCTTCATCGTGTGGGGGACGTGGGGCAACACGGACAACTCGGCCTCGGCGACGGTGACGGGCTCGAAGGCGTCGCCCGCGCAGGCCAGCATGCCGGTTTCGAGGGTTTCAGTTTCGACGCCGGCGAGGTTGACGGCAACGCACTCGCCCGCGCGGGCGACATCGGTTTCCTCACCGTACACTTCCAGGCGTCGGACGCGTCCCGTCAGACCGCCGGGGGAAATCACGAGCCGGTCGCCCAGACGCACCTCGCCACTCGTCGGCACGCCCGACAAAACGGTCCCGTAGCCGCGGATGGCGAACGCGCGCTCGATCCAGAGGCGAAAGAGACCGGTGCTCTGGTGCGGCTCGCACGCAGCGACCGCCTGGTCGAGGGCGGCGAAGAAACCCTCGAACCCCTCGCCGGTGACGTTCGAGATGCCGCAAATCGGAGCGCCTTCCAAGAACGTGCCGCCGACGAATGCGCGGACGTCCTCCTCGACGATTCGCCTGAGGTCGGCGTCCACAAGGTCGATCTTCGTGAGCGCGACGATGCCGCGCCGGACGCCCATGAGCGTCAGGATGTTGAGGTGCTCGCGCGTCTGGGGCATGATGCCATCGTCAGCGGCGACGACTAGAATGACGACGTCGATGCCGTGCGCCCCGGCGACCATGTTGCGGATGAAGTCCACGTGGCCGGGCACGTCCACGATGCCGACGATCCGCTCGTCGCGCATGCGGCAGGGGGCGAACCCCAGCTCAATCGTCAGCCCGCGCTCTTTCTCGGCGGCGAGGCGATCCGTGTCGCAACCCGTCAGGAGTTTCACGAGCGCCGTCTTGCCGTGGTCCACATGCCCGGCCGTGCCGAGCAGGATATTCTTCCGCGCGGAAGTCATTGGGCGACACGTCCCACGGCGTCGGCGACGGCGGGCAATTCCTTTTCCCGAATCGTCCGCACGTCCAGAACGACGCGGTCGTTCTCGATTCGCGCAAAGACGCACGCCTCGTCCGTCCGCAGGCGGCGCGCGAGTTCCTCGGCGCCGAGCCCCTCGACCACGACGGCGACGAGGCGCGTCGGCAATTGCTCCGTCGGCAGCGACCCGCTCCCCAGGTAGCCGACGCCCTCCACCACCTCCGCCCGGGCGGCAGGGGCGGACCGGCCGATGGCGGCGGCGAGCTCGCGGGCTCGCCCCTCGAGCGCTTCGGTCGACGTCGCCAGCGCACGGTACAGCGGATGCTCTCGCGCGAGGCGGTCCGGGTCGCGGAAAAGATGCAGCGTCCGCTCGAGGACCATAAGGCATGCCTTGTCGACGCGGAACGCGCGGGCGAGCGGGTGCTTGCGGATGCGTTCGACGAGGCTGCTTCGCCCTACGATGATGCCGCCCTGACCCGCGCCGATGAGTTTGTCGGCGCTCGCGATGACGACGTCGGCCCCGGCGGCGATGGACTCCTGGAGGGTCGGCTCGTGCGGCAGGCCGAACCGCGCGAGGTCCACGATCGCCCCCGCCCCGAGATCGTCGAACAAGACGAGTCCGCGCGCGTGGGCCAACTCGACCAGTTCGGCGAGCGGCACTTCCTTTGTGAACCCGACGACGCGGAAGTTCGAGGGGTGAACGCGCATGATGACGGCCGTCGCGTCGGTGATCGCGCTCTCGTAATCCGCAAGATGCGTGCGGTTGGTGGTTCCGACCTCGACGAGGCGCGACCCGCTCTGGGCCATCACGTCGGGCAGGCGGAACGCGCCGCCGATCTCAATCAGTTGCCCGCGCGAGACGATCGTTTCCCGGCCGGCGGCGAGGGCCGCCAGAACCAGCATCGTGGCGGCGGCGTTGTTGTTGACGACGGTGGCGGCCTCGGCGCCCGTGAGTTCCGCGAGGATGTACTCGACGCGCCGGTCGCGGTCGCTCCGCTTTCCGGTCTCGCGGTCGACGGCCAGGGTAACGTAACCCTTGAGTTCCTCGACCATCGAATCGACGACGCTCTCGGGCCAGACGCTCCGGCCCAGGCCGGTGTGGAGGAGGATGCCCGTGGCGTTGATCGCGCCGCGCAGGTGCGGTCTGGTGCGGCGGTCCAGGTGGCGTGCGGCTTCGGCGAGGACGAACTCGCCGGTGACGTGCCGGGCGCCGCACCGGCCGCCGGTGTCGCTGACGATGTGCCCGCGCAATTCCTCCAGCGCGTCGCGGAGACACTGAACGACGAGCGCGCGCGGATGGTGCTCGAGCCAGTCGGCAACGTCGGCGGAGGCGAGGAGTTTGTCCACCGAGGGCAGTTTTCGCAGAAGGTCCTGTTTGGCCGACGATGTCATGGGCGACTCCTCAAGTCCGGGTTCACCGGCATCCCTGCCTGGCGCATCGCGCGCGGCAACGCGTTGCAATCGCGCCGGGTTCTAGTCAGCCGGGGCCGGCTCGGCGCGCTCGGTCCGGCTGAAGGCCGTTTTCACCTCGATCGCCTCGCACCGCGTGCACTGCATGCAGCGGATGCAGAGGGGGTCGCTGAGTTGCTTTTCGGGGGCGAGGTTCATAGGGCACATTTTCCGGCACGCGCCGCACTGGACGCATTTCTTCGGGTTCGCGCGGAGGAACACCGCCGAGAAGCGGTTGAACACGCCGAAGATCGCCCCCAGCGGGCAGAAGAGCGAGCACCAGGGCCGGAACTTGACGAACATCGCGACGACGATGAAAACGACGACCGCCCACTTCAGCGCGCTCATGCTGACGGCCGAACCGCCCCCTGCCGCTTCGCGCACCATGTTCGGCACCGCCCCTTCCAAGGCGCCCGCGGGGCAGACCCGGCAAATGAACAGGGGGTGCGCTTCGCCGAAGAAGAAAGGAACGGCCACCACGAGGCCCGCGAGGACGGCATACCGGAAGTAGCCGGTCCACGATGGCAACCGGACCTTCGGCACCGGGACTTTCGCGACCAGGTCCTGGAGGAAGCCGAAGGGGCACGCCCATCCGCAGACGAATCCGCCGACCAGCCCGCCGACCACGAGCAGCGTCCCGGCGGCGATGAACGGGACAACGTGAAGGGCGCTGAAGTTAGCCAGCACGCCGACGGGGCACGCAAAGAGCGCCAGCGGACACGCATAGCAGTGATACACCGACCCGCAGATAGTGTGAAGGCGCAGCGCGAGGGGGTCGAGCCAGACGAGGAGAAACGCCGCCTGGATCCACAGTCGGCCGCGGACAAAACGCGACGGTTTGGGTCGGATTCTGGGTTCGGCCATGGCCGCCATGGCCCGCCTTCACTTAATTCAGGTAGGGCACAGAGAAGGCGTTTCGCCTTCGCCGTAGGTTCGTTCGAGTTCGCCGGCGGGATTTCGCCGGAGGCCGCCGACCGTGATTTCGCGGATGAGGGCAGGCTCGGATTCCTGGAGCGTCTTTTCCGCCTCGGCGGCGGACGGTTCGGCCTGCTTGAGGAGAACCGTCTGGCTGTGCCGCGCAACGCCGTAGGTGAGGAGCGCCGCGCCCATAGCGACGAGAACTGCCGCCAGGACAACGCGCCTCGCGCCGCCTCGGAACCGCCGCCGGCCTGTCGCTCTAGGACGCCGTGTCATTCGCCTCTCGCTTCTATTCCGGAGCCGCTCGTTCGCCGCCGCAGCCCCTCGCGGTAAAAACTGGCGGAGGCGAATGGGAGTCGAACCCACCCAGGGCTCTTTCGAACCCCACACTGGTTTTGAAGACCAGGAGCGCCACCCGGCGCCTGTCACCTCCGCCTCAGGTCTTCATGACTTCCTTGTAAAACATCATAACCGGCGCGCCGCCGAATGCAATCGCCAGCCAAACAGCCTCGTCGATCTCCGCCTGCGTGAAACCCATCTGCCTCGCCTTCTCGACCTGGATGCGGATGCACGGTCCGCACCGCGCGAGGACCGAGAGCGCGATCTGGAGCGCCTGCTTCGTCGCCGCGTCCAGCGCGCCCGGCGCCCCGGCCGTCTTCATGAAAGCCTTGAACATTTCCTCGGCGCCCGCGCCGACGGCGGAGGCGCCCGCGGCGTGACCCTCGGAACAACAGGTTTCCGCGGCGGGCTCCGCACAGCAAGGTTCCTCGGCATCGCCCGGCCGGGCCTTTCCTTTTTTCGAAGGCTTCTCTTGCATGACCTCCTCCTCGGGCGCTGGCATTGGCCTCGCGCCGCTCGTCGTCACAAACACGCGTCCCGTTCCTTTGCCGCGAACGTTGCCGATGACGGCCGTCGCCGAAATCGTTCTGTCGTGCAATCGCCGCACAAACACCTCGGCCTTGTCGGGCGCGAGGGCCACGAGGAGGCCCCCCGACGTCTGCGGGTCGAAGCAGACGTCCATCATGGCGTCGGTGACGCCCGGGCCGGGGACCGCGCTCGCCTCGGACGATTCGCGGTTGCGTTCGATGCCGCCGGGAACGATGCCCTCGGCCAGGCACTCAAGGACGTGCGGAAAAAGGGGCAGATCGTCCCAGACGATTTCGACGTCGACGGCGCTCGCGAGCGCCATTTCCCCGAGGTGCCCCATAAGGCCGAACCCCGTGACGTCGGTGCAGGCGTGGGCGCCGAGCGCGAGCATCGCTTCGGACGCAGCCCTGTTGAGTTGGGTCATGGACCTCGCGATGGCGTCGGCGGCGTCGGGGGGGGCGCGGCCGATCTGGACGGCGAACGCCAGGATGCCCGTCCCGAGCGGTTTCGTGAGCACCAAGGAATCGCCCGGCCGGGCGCCGGCATTCGTGACGATGCGGCCGCGGTCGATGAGACCCGTGACGGCGAAGCCCGCCTTGATCTCGGCGTCCTGAATACTGTGGCCGCCGATGACGGGGACGCCCGCCTCGTTCATCTTCTCGATCCCGCCGCGAAGAATGTCGGCGAAGACGTCGTCGGGCGCCTCGCGGATCGGGAAGCCGATGATCGAGAGGGCGGTGATCGGTCGGCCGCCCATCGCGTAGACGTCGCTCAGGCTGTTGGCGGCGGCGACCTGGCCAAACGTGTACGGATCGTCCACCGAGGGGCTGAAGACGTCCACCGTCTGCACGAGGGCTGTGGGGCCGTCGTCGGGGGCGTAGACGCCGGCGTCATCGCCCGCGGCGGCGCCGATGAGCACGCGCGGGTCGCAGATTTCGGGGAGGGCTTGGAGGACCCGCTTGAGCGAGGCCTGATCAATCTTCGACGCGCAACCGGCCTTTTCCACGAGTTGTGTCAGGCGCACGGGCCCGGCGGGGACCTCGAGCGACTCGCCCGCGCAAAGGCAGACGTTCTTCTGGCGGAACAGGTCGCACGGGCAGGCTTTCTTGGCGTCGCAGATGCAGTGGCCGAGACGCATCGACCGCTGCATGACGCGCTTGCGTTTCTCCAGGTTAATCATGAGGCAACACCCCTTGCGAGGCCCGCCGACCGCGGACCCCACACGCTTGTACGACTTTGCGGCCCCGTCGTCAAATGCCGACCGGTTCAGGCGGACGCCTGGCGGCAGGCGATCAGCGCGGCGCCGAGGGCGCCGGTCATCTGCGGTTCCGGGCAGACGCGGACCGGCGTCGCGAGGGCCGAGCCCAGGGCCTCGGCCATGCCCGGCACGAGGGCGACGCCGCCCGTAAAGATCACCGGGAGCGCCACGTCGCGTCCGAGCATGGCGGCGACGCGCGAGGCGATTGCGGTCTGAACGCCCGCCACGATGTCCTCCCGCCGCGCGCCGGAGGCCAAGAGGCCGATGATCTCCGTCTCGGCGAAGACGACGCACATGCTGCTGATCGGGGCAGGCGCGTCGGCCGACCGCGCCAGGTCACCCAGCGAATCGAGGGGCGCCCCAAGGCGCGAGGCGACGACCTCGAGGAACCGGCCCGTGCCGGCCGCGCACCGGTCGTTCATGGCAAAGTCGCGGACCGTGCCGTCGGGGTTCAGGCGGAGGAGTTTCGAGTCCTGGCCTCCGATCTCCACGATCGTCGCCGCGTCAGGCACATGGTGGCGCACGCCCACGGCGTGGCAGGTGATCTCGGTGACGGTGGTGTCGGCGCAGGAGACGGCCCTGCGGCCGTAGCCCGTGGCCACGATGCGGGCGACACGCTCGCGCGGCAGGCCTTCGTCCCGGAGGAGTTCCTCGAAGAGTTCCCTGGCCGGGCCGTCGTGGTCCGTTCCCTGGTCGCGGACGGCGGCGGCGACTGTCCTGCCCCGCTCCCGGTCGAACAGCGCGACCTTCAGCGCCCGCGATCCTGCGTCAATGCCGGCACCAATCATCTTTTCCTCCGCTCCAGCACGGTTTCCACAAGCGCCTCCAGTTGCGACCTCAAGGTCGGCATCATCGCGTCGGCGACGGGCGGCACCTCAATCTCGACAACAGGAATCGCCAGTTCCTCCCGCACGACGCGAGCGATGACCGCGCCTTCCAGAGCGCAGTGGCTCGCCCCGGGAATGCGCGAGACCAGCACCGCCTCGGCGCCGAAGGCGCGGGCGTCGCGCTCGATCCGGGCCGCGCGGTCCGCCGACGGGCCCGCCATCGGGTCCGCCAGCGCCATTCTCGCCAGGGCTTCCATCGGAGGCAAGTCCTCGGGGATCAAATCCAGGGCGTGGGAGAAGAGGAACTCGGTGCCGGCCAGCCGCCCGCCGCAGTCCTCCAGGAGGTTCATGACGCGCAGGTCCGCCACAGGGTTGACCCAGAAGACCCTGGCGGCATCCTGCGCCAGGACGCCGCGATTCTCTTTCACGCGTCGGCGAACTTCCTCCAGGAGGTCCGCGAGGACGCGGATCGACTCGGCGCGGTCCGAGCAGAAATGGATGGCGAGCATTTCGGCGATGAGCATCTCGAGGGCCGGCATCGGGCACGGGTCGGCCGTGTAGGCGAGCCGGCGCAGTTCGGCCAGCAGTCGGCGGACGCGGTTGGCTTCGGCGATGGCGGCGGCCAGTTCCGCGTCGCCCAGGGGCGAGCCCGCGAGGGCCTCGAGGGCTGACCGCACGCGCTCCAGTTCCGACCGCACCAGCGCGACCTGGGACGCGGGCGCCGAAAAGCCGCCCGGAAGTTCGACGGCGGGTTCGTCCGGCTCCGGTCGGCGGCGATGCGGCATCTCCCACCAGAGAATCGGGTGGCCGAGCGATTCGACGCACTGGGCAATGGCCGAAAAATCGTCGCACACCGCCCCGGCGCTACATACGAGAAGGTCCGGGATCGGAAAATGGGCGCGGTTGACGAAGGCGCCGAGCATCGCGCGGACGGGACAGAACGCCTCGCCGAAACCGAACAACTGGGCGATGCGGAAAAGGCCGTCCGAGAGTTCCATGAGGCAGGGCGTCCACCATGCGCCGTCGGGATAGAAGGCAACGACGTTCGGCAGGGCGTAGGCCATGACGGGGACGGTGCCGAGGTCCTTCATCGTGCCGACGATTTTCGCGCCGGCGGCGCGGGCCTCGTGCAGACGATCCTCCTCCGTCAGGAGAAAACTCCAGAGGCGCAGGGCGGCGGGCGACGCGTCGTACTGGAGCCGCAGCAACCGGGTGTCACCTTCCTCGACATGGCGGCGGAGCGGCCCCACGTACGCGGGGATGGACGCGCCGGACGTCCGGCGGCGCTCGCACAGGAGGTCGAGTTCCTCCATCGAGATTCGTTCGGGGGAGCGGTTCATCGCAGCACTTCCAGAAAACCTTGGATACGGTTGGCGGTTCGGCGGTCAGACCCGGCGTCGCCGGAAACGTCCAAGTCCAGGACGGGCAGGTCGGCGAGTTCCCTCAGCCGCGCGACCGACGCCGCCCACAGGTCGCACCAGACATAGCGCCAGAGGACGACGGCCCGGGCGCCGCTCGAGGCCAATTCGCGATGGAGCCACGCGTACAACGCTTCGTCTGGCCGGCGAAAGACATCGGGCAGGCGTCCAAAGTAGGCATCCACGAGTTCGAGGATCGGATCGTCATGGAGGCGCCGGCGGTCGAACGGCGCGGGGAGGGTCCGGGTGCCGCTCTCGGTGGCGTCGAGGACGACGCTGCCGCCGGCCTCCTCAATCCAGTCGAACACTCGGGCGTCGCCGCGCATAAGCGGCCCGCCGACGACCGCAACGGGGATGCCGCGCGGCAGCGAGCGGCGCGCCAAAGCGGCGTGCAGCCGTCCGGCGAGGTCGAACTCGGCGATGGCCTCGCTGGCCTCACGGGTCGCGACCAGGCCGAGCGCGTCGCGAAGTTCGCGGCGGCGCTCGTCGTAGGACTCCATGACGTCGGCGAGTTTCTCGGGCGAAGGCTGGCTCGCGCCCCGGCGCGCGAGGAAACGTCCCAGCCGGTGCAGTTCGTCCCGGTAGAGCCTGACGGCAGAGGGCGCTCCGTGCGTGGCGGGCACATTCATCAGGAAGACCGGAGCCGGCGATTCCAGCGCCGCCCACTCGGCGGCCCGGCGCATCTGGTCGCAGGTGGTGGTGAAGACGGCGACCTCGCCATCGTGCAAGGCCTGGACCTCGCCGGTCAGCGCCCGTGCATAGGGACACATGCCGGCGACGGGGGCCGTGGCGCGTGCGGCGGCGCCGGGGTCCGGCCGGATGCGCTTCGGCCGGGCCCCGTGGGCCGCGACCCACTCAGGGGGGACAAAAGGCGAACTGTACACAACGCTCATCACGTGCGGTCGTCTCGGTTCCCCGGTCACTTGGCCTTGCGGGCGACGAGAAGTCCCTGGGCGATCTTGCCGGCGTGCGCGAGGCCCTGCATGAACTGCATCTCCGCCGCCATCGCCTGCATCAGGTCCGTGTCGAACCCGATGATCTTCAGGGCGTCGTACGCGAGTTGCTTCTCGAGCATGTCGAGGTACAGATCCACGTAGGGCGCGAATCGGCCGGTGTCGGCGGCTATCTCGACCTTGCAGCCGTTCTTCGCCAGAAGGCCGCGGTAGCCCCTCAAGTCCTCGACGCTCGGGAACTTCATGAACGCGAGGAATCGGTCGGCTTCCTTGTCGGCAAGAGGCACCTCGCCCTCGATCCAGTCGGTGAAGGCGATGGTGCCGCCGGGCTTGACGATCCGCGCCGCCTCGGCGATGAGGCGGGGCTTATCCACGACGTAACACCAGGCGTCCTCGCCCCAGACGAAGTCGGCGCTGGCGTCCTCGAGATCGCTTTCGCACACGTCGGCGAGGACGAACGCGATCCGGTCGTCGAGGCCTTCGTCCATCGAGCGCCGGCGGCCGCGCTCAACCACCGTCTTCGTGGCGTCGACGCCGATCATCTTGCGGACGTTGTGGAAGCGGACGAGGAATCGCATGCCGGCGCCGTTGCAGCAGCAGAGGTCCACGCCGCTGGAGCCGGCGGCGATCTTCGCCTTCTGGGCGAGGTCCATCGAAGACGTGAAGCCGCCGATATGGATCTGCTCGCCCATAATAAGTTCCCAGAGGTCCCCCTCCGGGCCATCATAGACGGCCTGGACGTCCTTGAGTCCGATGCCGGGTTTGTTCTTCACGGTGTTTCCTCCCTGCAAGCCCCTCGTCTGGGGCGAAAAGAGCGAGGAGCCAGGCCGGACCCAAGAACCGCGGCTGCCCGCCTCGGCACACGAGGCATCAACCGAGTGCGCCGGCGCGCACCGTCTCGTAAAGCGCTTCGACACGGACGGCGATCCGGGCCGAGTCGGACGGCGAGTAATCCGTTTCGATCCGCAGGTACGGGATGCCGAGTTCCTCCTCCGCCAGATGCTTGACGCGGCCGGACTCGACGTCGTAGGTCAGGCACGCCTGCCAGACGAGTTCGATGATGCACTGGGCGCGGTAGTCCTCAGCAAGTCGGCGGAGGGAATCGAGGCGGCGGTCGTTCGGCGTCATGACGGAGCAAGGCAGGTGGAAGTATTTCTCGGCGATGGCGCGGAGCGGGGTGTCGGCCTTTTCATCCACGTCCTCAAGGATGGGCTTCAGGCCCGTGCAGTTTTCCATCACGACGACGATGCCGCCCGCCTTTTCGATGATCTCCAGGACGCGTTCTGCGCCGTGGGCTATCGGGACGCCCGTCATCAGCACGCGAACGCGGGAATCCGCCCCGCCCGTGGGATCCCGGCCGGGAAGCACCCGGAGGGCCTCCTCGTAGGCCTCCAGATCCGCCGGGATGGCGGAGATGCTGCTCCTGAAGTCAAGGAGTTCGCGCCCCGTGAGGGGCGGGGTGTCGGCTTTCATAAGTTCGGCCAGGCGTCGGCGAAGCGAGCGCTCGCGGTTCATCGCCGCGATGGCTTCGCGGAGACAGGCGTCGGTAATGCGGACGGCGAAGCGGCGCTCGAGTTCCGCCTTCAGGCGATCGAGTTCCTTGAGCCAGTGGTCGAAAGCGGCCGGCTCGTCGGGCTTCTGCGTGAGTTCCAGGACGTGCATCGGGCGCGATGCGGCGAGGAGTTCGTACATCTTTTTTTTGCCGTCGCACGTCGTCTCGGCCACCACGAGGTCGGCCATCTCGAGGAACGGGTTCTTCTTCTCCACGTGGTATCCGTAGGTGGACTTGATGAGCGGGCAAAGGTTGGCCGGGAGGTGCCGCTCGGACGGGGGAATCGTCTTCGCCGACCCGCCGCAAAGACAAACGGGAATGGCGCCGGCGGC
>Ga0307379_10006601_pt1 | contig 15916 bp, 12 predicted proteins | sample UN2MG_FD_202237 | JGI IMG/M metagenome (GOLD analysis project Ga0307379, IMG submission 202237) | Soil microbial communities from Risofladan, Vaasa, Finland - UN-2 | ecosystem: Environmental > Terrestrial > Soil > Coastal area > Acid sulfate soil | place: Finland: Risofladan, Vaasa | collected... | reverse complement strand
ATTGACGCCCACGGGGCTCGCGACGATCGGCAGCCCCGCCGCCATGTACTGCACCACCTTGAACCCGCACTTCCCGCGCGCCTGCGCCGTGTCCGGCAGCGGCGCCAGGCCGATGTCCGACTCGGCCAGCAGGCGCGCCTCGGCGTCGAAGGTCCACGGCACGTTTTCGACGGTGAGGCCGGGCACGTCGAGTTCGGCGTCGGCGATGACGCGCAGCGTGACCTCGGGCATCGCGCGCCCGAGGGCCTCGAACACCGGACGGAAGGGCTTCAACTGCTTCAGGGTGCTCCGGCTTCCGATCCACACGAGCCGCAGCGGATAGGCCGTCTCGTAATCGCTCTTCGGCCGAAAGCGTCCGGCGTCCAGCCCCGTCGGGATGACCTCGATGCGGGCCGCCCCGGCCGACCGCGCGTGGCCCGCCAAAGTCGGGTTCCCCGCGAGGACCAGAGTCGCCGCCTTCACGGTCCGCGCGAAGCGGCGCAGGCGGCCGGGGTGCGGCCGGGCGGGCGAACGCGCCTGGACCATCACGGCGTCGTCGAAGTCGTAGATCAGGCGGCGCGCCGCCCGGCGAAGGACGCCGCCGTCCCACGCCGTCAGCGTCTTGCGGTGAAGCAGCACGCCGTTGAACTCGCGCGCCCGGCGCACCTGCCGACGCCGTTCCAACGCCGACCGCGCCAGTTCGACCACCTCGCTCGCGATGCCGCGCTCGGCCAGCGGCCCGAGGTACGGCTCGATGCGCTGCCGAAACGGGGCGCCAGCCCGCTCCCGCGTCAGAACCAGCAGTCGTTTGCTCTCAGCCACCGGGGAAACCCTTTCGGCCGGATTATAGGGCCGGACGCGGACGGCTACAAGCGGCCTGCGAGAGATCGCGCGCTACTGCGGCGCCGCGGATTCGATCTGCTCCAGTGCCGGCAGAACGACCTTTCCCGCGAAGCGAAGCGTTTCCACGAGCAGGAAGACAAAGACGGCGACGGCGACCGCCAGCGCCGCGGCCGTGATCCAGTGGCGCGGCCGGAACTGTTTCAGGACCGGAGCGGCGACGGCCAGCCCCAGCAGGCCCCCGATGATGACGATGGCGTCGAAACTCGCCCGCGTCCAGTAGTCGCCGCCCAGATGGAGCCACATCCCGAATTCGTCGAACGTCAGGGCCAGGCCTATTCCATAGACGATCGCGGCGGCGGAGAATCTGCGTCCGGTCGGCCGGTCCAGCAGCAGATACGCCCCGACGCCCGCCAGAAGAAAGATCCCGTAGTTCAGGTGGTGAATGTGCGTGGATCCGGCATGGACGTACAGGTCCGGAATCCGGCGGGTCATGATCAGAAGCACGAGGATGCGCGCCGCAAGAAACGTGGTGACGAAGGCGGCGAAGACCTTTCGGATCACGCGCCGAATAGCAGGGTCCATCGGTGGAATCCTTACCGGGCCGGGTGCGTGAATCGCACGCCGATGTCCGCCAGCACGACCTCGCCCGTGTATTCCTCGGCGCCGGGTTTGCGGAACCCGACCTTCACGGCCGCCATCGTCACGGTTTTCGTCGCGCGGACGGTCGGGCCCAGCGGCTTCCCTGTGTCCGGGTCCAGGCCGCTTGGAATGTCAATCGCCAGGACCGGCCGCCGCGCGTCGTTGACGGCGCCGATGGCGGAGGCGTACGGCTCGCGGATTGCGCCGCGCGTTCCCGTTCCGAGCAAGCCGTCCACCACGAGGTCGGCCTCGGCGAGCATGGGGCACAGTGCGCCGAGCATCGCTTCAACCTCCCCGACGAGAACGCGGATTTGAAATCCCAAGGTCTCGAGGACCCGGAGGTTCGTGTCGGCGTCGCCGGCGATTTTTTCGCGCGGGGCCAGGAGCGCCACCTCGGCCCGGATGCCGGCCGTCGCCAGGTGCCGCGCGACGACGAACCCGTCGCCGCCGTTGTTGCCCGGCCCCGCCAGGATGACGACGCGCGGTTTGGCGCGCCCCGCGAGCATCGCGCGGGCCGCCTCGGCGATCTGCCGGCCGGCGTTCTCCATAAGGACGATGCCCGGCAGGCCGAGCACCTCGATCGCGTAGCGGTCGAAGGCGCGGATTTCATCGCGCGTCGCGACGGGTTCCTCCATGCGGCAGCACTCCTCCAATTCTGTAAGGCTATCTCACCGCAGAGATCGCAGAGGTCGCAGAGAAAGACAAGAACAGATAACAGCGAACTGGTTTACTGCACCAATTCATTGTCTTTGTCTTGCTGTTGTTCCCCTATCTTTCCTCTGCGTTCTCTGCCCGTCGGCCTCGCCCGGTGGCGTGTCCGCCGAGGCGGGCGCCCTCTGCGTTGAAAAACACATCTAAGCAACGGCTTGCACGAGGGCGAGGACGTCTTCCTTTGTCACCGGCCGCGGATTCGCCTTCGTCGAGCCGCTCTCCAGCGCCTCCTCGGCCATCGCGTCGAACGCGTCGGCCCGCAGGCCGTATTCCGTGAGCCGGGCCGGCAGGTCGCACGCCGACAACAGCCCGCGCGCGTACGCCGCCGGTTCGTCGCCCAGGAGGCTCGCCAGGCGGGCAAACTTCTCCGGCGCCGCCGGCCGGTTGAACTCCAGCGCCGCCGGAAGAAGCACCCCGCACACCAGGCCGTGCGGGACGCCAAAGCGGACGCCGATCGGATGCGCCATCCCGTGGATGACGCCCAGTCGCGCGTTCGAGAGTGCGAGGCCTGCCAGCGCGCTTCCCCAGGCGGCGCGCGTCCGGAGCGCGAGGTCGTCGCCCCGATGCACGACGCCGGGGAGGGCGGCGGCGAGTTCCTCGACGGCCCGCAGCGAGAGGGCCTCGGTCATCGGCGTCGCGTGCCGAGAGAGGTACGATTCAATCGCCTGGACGAGCGCGTCGGCGCCGCTCGCGGCCGTCACGAAAGGCGGGCAGGGGACCGAGAGTTCCGGGTCCACGAGGGCGACGGCCGGCACGAACGAATCGTCGCGGATGCTCGCCTTGAAGCCCCGCGTGCGGTCGCTGAGGACGCCGTTGTTCGTCATCTCGCTCCCCGTGCCGGCGGTCGTCGGGACGGCGATCATCGCGAGGCCCCGGCTCGCGGGCGTCCGGCCGGTGTGAAAGGCGCGGGTCGGCTCCTCTTCGTGGGCGAGTCCGGCGGCGACCTTGGCGACGTCCATCGCGCTGCCGCCCCCCAGGCCGATGACCACATCGGCGCTCTCGCGGCGAAGGGCCTGGCGGCAGCGGTCCACCGTAGCGACGTCCGGTTCCGGTTCGACCTCATCGAACAGATCGGCCTCGACGCCCGCCTTCCGGAGGATCGCGAGGCACCGGTCCGTGACGCCGGCCTCGGCCATGGCCCGCCGACCCGTCACGAGGAGCGCCCGGCTGCCGAAGCGCAGGGCCTCGTCGCCGAGCGACGCGATGGCCCCGACGCCGAAGAGGAACCTTTCGGGGGCACGGAACAGGGCCGCTGTCAACGCCGCCTCCTTTGGCTGGACCGGACAAGTCCGATTATAAGGCGTCGGGCGCCCGCTGCAACGGTTTGCACGGCGCGCCGTTATTTAGCCCGGCGTGAATACACGCCGGGTGCCGTTATGCCGTTGGCACGGCACCCCCGGTGTATTCACCGGGGGCTAAATAACGGGCGTGCCGCGCGAGGCACCGGCACGGTTGACACCTGCTGTGCGCTTGTGCTTAAATGCCCCAATGCCCGACACCGATGAAAAGTGGATGCGCGAGGCGCTCCGTGCCGCCCGGGCTGCGCTCGACGCCGACGAGGTTCCCGTCGGCTGCGTGATCGTTCACGAGGACCGCATCATCGGCCGCGCGCACAATCAGCGCGAGATGCTGCGGGACCCGACGGCCCACGCGGAGATGATCGCGCTGACGCAGGCGGCCGAGGCGCTCGGCACCTGGCGCCTGGGCGGATGCACGCTCTACGTCACGCTCGAGCCGTGCGCCATGTGCGCGGGGGCGATGGTCCTCGGGCGGATCGACCGCCTCGTCTATGGGGCGACGGATCCCAAGGCGGGGGCCGTGGAGTCGGTGTTTCGGCTGCTTGATGAGCCGCGGCTCAATCACAAGGTCGAGGTGACGGGCGGCGTCCTGGCGGCGGAGTGCGGGGCGGTGCTGTCGGAGTTCTTTCGGACGAAGCGGGCGGGCGGCAACGGCTCGGAGACGTAGGCGCCCGGACGATTGCCACGGCGCTGCCGCGTCTGTCACGACAGGTGAAGGCAGCCGGGCCTTGCGCGGACCGACGCGACGTCCGATGCCCGGGGCATCTTCGCCGGTCCGGCGCGCTCTGCCCGCTACGTCCCGCCGGGACGCCGAGCCGGCTGGTACACGCAGAACGGTTCCTCGGCGAGGTAGTCGCCGGTCAGCGCGAAGGCTCGCGCCCGACATCCACCGCAGACGAATCGGAACTCGCAGTACCCGCAGCGTCCTGTGTAGGAATTCGGATCGCGCACGCGCCGGAAGATTTCCGACTCCTCCCAGATCTTCCGGAAATTCAGACCCTCGCGTCTCAGATCCCCGCAGGCGATATCGAGGAACCCGCAGATTTGCACCTTGCCGGTGCAAGAGATAAAGGCGAAGGTCTTGCCCCCCAGGCAGCCCTTCGGCGCGTCCGAGGCGGCGCCGGCGCGACCGTTCTGACGCAGAACCCGCTGGTAGTGCGGCGCACAGGTGACGCGGATGGCAATGTCTTTGCGTTCCTGCTGTTCCATCAACCACATCAGGGTTTCTTCGTACTGCTGCGGCGTGATCTCCTGGTCGGCAATCAGCCTGCCCCGGCCGGTGGGAACCAGCATGAAAGGATTGAACACCGAAGCGCCAAGGGTCTTGGCCAAGTCCAGAATGGCCGGCAACTCGGAGACGTTGTGTTGGGTAACGGTCGTGTTGATTTGGAACCCCAGGCCGGCCCGCTTGGCGGCCTCGATGCCCCGCAGCGAACCTTCAAACGCGCCAGGCACGCCCCGGAACGCGTCGTGGGACGCCGCGGAGGCGCCGTCGAGCGAAACGGAGATGTAGCGAACGCCGGACTCGACCAGGCGCTTGGCCGTTTCGTCGTTGAGCAGCAGACCGCAAGGAGCCATGACGACGTGCAACCCGAGGTCGCGGGCATGGGACGCCAGGTCGTAGATGTCCGGCCGGAGCATCGGTTCGCCGCCCGTCAGGATGATCGTCGGACTCGCGAAGGCGGCGATGTTTTCGAGCAGGCGGAATCCTTCCCCGGTCGAGAGTTCGTCGCTCGCGGGTTCCGGCTGGGCGGCGGCCCGGCAATGCTTGCACGCCAGCGGGCATGCGCGGGTCGTCTCCCAGGCAATGAGACGCGGAACAAACCGATCCGGGGGATGGGGGGAAGGCTGGGCGGACACGGCGCTACTCCTCCGAGACTGGAATGCGCGATCGAGCCCCGTCGGCGCGCTGCGGCGCGATCTCGTCGTCGGTGAGGTAACAGGCGGGGTCCGGCGCCCACAGGTCTCCGGTAGCGGCCTCGGCACGGACCCGGAAGTTTCCGCCGCAGGCATCCAGGAACCGGCACGTGGCACACCGTCCACGGACGTACGGGCGCTTGTCCTTGAGCCGGGCCATCAGAGGATGCGCTAGATCGGTCCAAATCCGGGAGAACGGCCGCTCCGTGACGTTGCCGAATGAGACGTGTCGCCAGAACTGGTCGGCGTGGACCGAGCCGTCCCAACTGACGCACCCGATGCCGCATCCGGAGGAGTTTCCCCCGTTCATCCGAAGGAGGGTCATCACCTGCTCGGCCCTGGGGTGGTGTTCCCGGACCATGCGAAGGTAGAGGTAAGGCCCGTCGGCGTGGTTGTCGACGGTCAGAACCTCGACGGGGCGGCCCTGGCGGTGCAGTTCGGCCGTCCGATCGATGATTAGATCCACCATTCGCCGCGTCGCCTCATGGTCCAGGTCCTCTTGAATCAGGCGGCTGCCCCGCCCGGCGTAGACCAGGTGGTAGAAGCAGGCCCTTGGGATGTTCTCGTGGTGGAGGAGATCAAAGATGGCGGGAACCTCGGAGGCGTTGCGCTTCGTAATCGTGAAGCGAAGGCCCACCTTGATTCCCGCCGCCAAACAGTTGCGGATTCCCGTCATCGCCTGGTCGAAGGCGCCGCGGGCGCCGCGGAACTGGTCGTTCACCGCCCGAAGCCCGTCCAGCGAGACGCCGACGTAACTCAGGCCGACCGCACGAAGGCGTTCGGCCGTCGCCTCGTCGATGCGGGTGCCATTGGTCGAGATCACGGCTCGCATGCCCAGTTGGACGGCCCGGCCGGCCAAGATGAACAGGTCGGGCCTCAAGAGCGGCTCGCCACCGGAGAACAGAACCACGGGCACCCCGAACTTGGCCAAGTCTTCGAGCAGCGCGAGGCCTTGGTCCGTCGTGAGTTCGCCCGCGTAGGACTTGTCTGCCGACTGCGAGTAGCAGTGCACACACCGCAGATTGCACCGTCGCGTGCAGTTCCACACGACAACGGGCTTCTTGTCGGCCGAAAACTGGAGCAGGTGGCTGGGCAGGCGGCGGCTTTCACCGCCATAGCGCAGGACGTCCGAGGGCTCGACCGTACCACAGTACAGTTTGGATATACCGATCACGTCAGCAACCTCATGCCTTTCTCATGGGCTTGCCCCGCCCCGACAGCGTCGACCGGATTCCCGGCGAGCGAGGGTCTCGCGGGCCAGGCATACTACCGCCCCTGAAGTTTACGCGCGACCGGAGTCCCTCGGCAAGGGGATGGCGGGCGAACCCGGCGATCTCGTACCGACCCGGGATACGCGTCCGATATTCCCCGAGAGCCTCCAATCAAGGTGTGGATCACTCGTCTCGGTCCAAAGCATCCAGGTTAAACATTCGCCGAATGATCTCGACCGTGGCCAGCACCTCGCTGGCGGGCGCCTCCTCGGAGAACCCCCGAAGGAAGGCCAAGGGTCCGTGGAGCATTCGGCCGCAAAGATTCCGCGTGAACCGATCGAGTTGATCACGGTCCGCGTCGCTGAACTGTTTTCCGTACCTCGCTACTTGGGCTTCCCGGAGGGCATTGAAGTGCTGCCGGAGGAGTTGAATCGTAGGAGCCACTTGAAGCGTATCCAGCCACCGACGGAACTGTTGCACCTCGTCTTCGACGACGGCCTCCGCCCGGGGAACTTCCTGGCGGCGACGGTCGAGGCTCGCGGTCACCAGGAGGTCCAAGTCGTCGATGCTGTACAGGAAGACGTTGGGCAACTCCGCAAGGCGCGGGTCCACGTCGCGAGGGACGGCGATGTCCATAATGATTACCGATCCCTCCGTGCGGCGAAACTCCCCCGCCAGCGCCTCGTACGTCAGGACGGGCTCGGCCGACCCGGTTGAGGAAATGATGAGATCCACCGCCGAGACAACCGACGGCAGGTCCTCCAGGGCGATCGTATCGGTGCGCGGCGGCAGCCGGGAGGACCCAGAGGCTGGTTCTTCCGACTGCGCATCTGCCGGCTGGCGCGCCAGGACCGGGCACCCCTCCGGGCCGGGAGCCTCCGAAGCGTCGGCCTCGAGCGCCTGGGCGTCCTTCGCCAATTGGGGCTTCAGGAGGTCGTCGGCCAATTGTTGAGCCCGGGCCAGGGTCCGGTTGGCGACGATCAGCCGACCAGTCCCTTCCCGCAGGAGGGCTCGGGCAGCCGCCTCAGCGGTCTGGCCGGCCCCAATCAACAGGACCGTCTTCCCCGCCAGCGTGGAGAGAATCTGGCGTGCCATCTCGACCGCCGCCTGCGCCACACTCGAGCAACCCCGACTTAGATCGGTTTCCGTGCGGACGCGTTTGCCCGCGCGGAAAGCCCAATGCAACAGTTTGTTGAGCAGGAACTTTGCGGTACGGGCCTCGACCGCCTGGCGGTAGGCGCCCCGGACCTGCCCGAGGATCTGGTGTTCGCCGACGACCTGCGAATCCAAGGCGGCGGCGACACGGAACAGGTGTCTGACGGCGTCCAGCCCGTTGTAGCGGTAGAAGACCGAGGTGTCGGCGGGCGGCGGCGCAGGTTTGAGTTGCCCGATGTGACCGAGCAGGTAACCCAAAGGATCCGGGACATCCCGGGCAACGAAGTAGACCTCGGTCCGGTTGCACGTGTCGAGGACAAGCGTTTCCTGAAAGATATCCTCCTGGCGCAGGCGGCGCAGAAGCCGACCTGTAAGGTCGCCCGGCAGCGCGAACTGCTCGCGGACGGCCACCGGAGCCGTACGATGGTTCAGGCCGATTACCGAGAGTCCTCGCATCTGCCGCACCCTGCGAACCGTCAGGAAAGCGCCTCGCTGGCGATCATCAGACCCATCACCACCGCGAACCCCGCAATGGCCACCCACGACACCCGCGCGAAGTTCCACTTGCCAATGGACCTTCCCAAAACCGCGACGGCGTAAATCAGCCAAGCGGCCGAACCGACGATAATCTTGGCCAGCACCTTCGGAGCGCCCGGCTCCACCGCGCGGGCGCCCCCTTCCCCGCCGAACAACAGCGGCGACGACGCCATCGTGATGGTCATGAAAATGAAGCCCACCAGCAGGGCATACCAGGTCATCTTGCCGAGCGTGTCGAGCGGAGGCAGCCGGTCAAAAAGCACGCCGAAGTGGTGCCGCTTCAAACCGCGTCGTACCAAGAGGTGCAGCAGGCCGTACACCGCCGCAAAGGCCAGCGCCGTATAGGCCAGCATGGCCGGAACAATATGTATGTGGCCCCACCAGGGAGAACGGCCCACGGCGCCGGTCATCGGGGTGGTCGCTCCAGGCATCAGGGAAAACATCGAAGAGACGTACTGCAACAGAAAGACGACCAGTAGAACAAACATGCCGGTCCGCCGGTCGCCGGTCGCCACCTCGACCGTCGCGTACACCATCGCCATCGACAGGCTCAACAACGATGGCATCAGCGCGGCACTCGCCAACACCCCGTGGCCTTCGTGGACCATCCGCAGCGCCAGGTACGCGCCGTGGACGACGATGACGCCGATCAGCCAGATGCCGTGCGCACGGGGGGGCCTCAGACGCAAAGTGAGGGCCGCACCATAGTCGACCAGCAGCGCCAGGTAGAGCAGTGGAAGCAGCCCATTGGCGATAATCACCACAACAGTCATGGCGGACTCCTTTATTGCGCCTGCAGTCTGGCGGCGTAACCCCTTTCTGCGGTGACTTTTATGGTAGCCTCCGAGGCGTCTTCTCACAACATCCTTTCGGATGCGGATTGGCCCGAGAGCCACCGTCGTCCGAATCCATCCCGCCCCAATCGCCGGAGCAGCCGCCGAACCTCTCCCTCCGGCCCGACTCGGAGACCCCGCGGGCGACGGGGGACTTGTGGAGAGGTATCTGCAGCCGTGGCACCGTCGCACTCGGCGGAAATCGTAGAGGCCGTGGCGGACAACTGTGGACAACCGTGGACGGAATCGCTAAAATTACCGGCGCCAGTAGCCTCTGGAGCGCGGAGAGGTGCCAGAGTGGTCGATCGGACCGGTTTCGAAAACCGGCGTGGCCTTTAGTGGTCACCGGGGGTTCGAATCCCCCCCTCTCCGCCAGATTGTTGTGCCGACCCCGTTAGAATTGGCTGCACGGTGAGTCAGGATCGGCTTCAGGTTTACTGTAAACGGGAAAGGTCGGCTCCATACGAACCCGAGGGCACCCATGTCTGACACAGATCCACGGCAAATGAACGAGAGGGCGCAGACGCCGGAACGTGTTGCGGTGAACCGTCGCGATTTCTTGAGCGGAGCGATAATGGCCGCCTTGGCGGTTTCAGCCGAGTGGCACGACGCTTTCGCTGACGAACCGGGCGCCGAACCCGTTGACCCCGAGCATGCGCGCCGCTTGGCCGCCCTTCTGGCCGACGACGACCGCCTATTCTCTCGCGGACAGCGTCACGTCTATCGGGACAAGCATCTTGGGGCCGTCAGCCTACCCGTGGGCGGCATTGCCGCGGGGCCGATCCAGATCAACGGTGAAGGCCGCCGGACCTGGCAAATCTTCAAGAACTATGAAGCCGTGACCCTGCCAAACAGCTTCTTCGCGGTGCGGGCAAAGGCCGGCGATTCGCCACCCGTGGCCCGCGCGGTGCAGACGGTAGGCGAGGACCCCTTGGCGGCGATGAAGTCGCTCCAGTTTAGCGGCGAATACCCCTTCGGCTGGTATACCTTCGAGGATCCCGAGTTGCCGGTCGAGGTCAGCATGGAGGTCTTCAGCCCGTTGATCCCGCTGGACACGAGAAATTCCTCGATCCCATGCGCGATCTTCAACCTGACCGCGCACAATCCCGGCCAGCAGGCGGTGCAGGTCGGTTTTCTCGCCACGCAGCAGAACCCGATTGGCGGCGACCAGGGAGGAAGCTCCACGGGCGTTCTTCGCGATAGGGGCGCGACGCTGCTCCAGATGACGACGAACCTGCCGGCCGACTCGCCGATGTACGGCAGCATGGCGCTGGCGGCCGTGGGCGCCGACGCCCGCGCTACGGCCGCCTGGGACGACTTGGCCGCACTGGCCAGGCGATTCACCGAGACCGGAGAGGTCTCGGGCCCGGAGCAAGCGGGTCCGTCGCAAGCGAAGCAGAGGCTTAATGGCGCGATGGCTGTGCCGCTGGTCTTGCAGCCGGGCGAAACGGGAACCGTCCATTTCGTGTTGGCGTGGCATTTTCCCAACGTCCAGGCCGTTCCGGGCCATCGCGGCAATATGTACGCCAACTGGTGGCCGGACGCCCTGGCGGTTGCCCGCGACGTTCTCTCGAGACTCGAAGACCTCACGCGCCAGACCCGGCTGTACCATGAAACCTTGTACGCCACGAACCTCCCTTACTGGTTGCTGGATCGCATCAGTTCGCAAGTGGCCATTCTCAGCAGCATGACCTGCAATTGGTCGAAGGACGGGTTTTTCTATGCCTGGGAAGGCTGCAATCCGTCGGCCGGCTGCTGTCCGGGCAACGCCACGCACGTGTGGGGTTATCCGCAGGCGCATGCCCGGTTGTTTCCCGATATCGCCCGGCGGATGCGAGAACAAATATTCACGCACATGAGACCCGACGGCATGATCACGGTGCGCTTCAGTCATGACTTCCCGGCGTTCGATGGAATGTGCCATGAAATCACCGCCGCGTTGCGCGAACACCAAACGAATACCGACCCGTCTTGGCTGGCCGGGCAATGGCCCGCCGTCAAGAAAGCGATGGACTACATCATCAATCGCTGGGACAAAGACGAGGATGGCATGCTGGCTGGTCCGCAGCACGCGATGGACGGCGACCAAGGCGGAACGACCTCCTGGCTCGGTAGCACCTATCTCTGCGCGCTCGCTGCTGCCACGAAAATGGCGCGCCTCCAAAACGACACGGCGGCCGCCGACCGGTATGAGAAAATTCTCAAGGCCGGTCAGGTCAACCAGGACAACGCCCTGTTCAACGGCGAGTATTTCATCCAGGTGCCCGACCCGACGCCACGCGAAGATTACCTGACCGGCTGTTACATCGACCAGATGCTCGGACAATGGTGGGCACTACAGGTCGACTTAGGATGGCTTTATCCGCCGGACCATGCGCGGTCGGCCATGGCGGCACTGTTCAAGTATAACTTCCACACCGACTTTAAGGGATTCAGACAGTCCCCCCGCATCTTCTGCGAGGAGAGCGATGCCGGCATGATTCAGTGCACCTGGCCCAGGGGCGGCAAACCCAAGCCGCCCCACGTCATCCAGTACGCCAACGAGATCATGAGCGGGTTCGAGTACGGCGCGGCGGGCATGATGTTTTACGCCGGACTGACGCGGGAAGCCTTTGCGGTGCTCCATGCTGCGGCTGACCGCTATGATGGACGTCTTCGGAAATTGCCCAACAAACCGAATTTCGCCAATTGGGGCTACAGCGGCAATCCCTTCGGCGACGACGAGTGCGGCAAGTTTTACGCGCGGGCGATGGCCATCTGGACCATCCTCCTGGCGTGCCAAGGCTTCCGTTACGACGGGCCGGCGGGAAAGATCGGTTTCGCGCCGCTTTGGAAGCCCGAGGACCACGTCTCGTTCTTCACGGCGGCCGAAGGCTGGGGGCTGTTCCGGCAGAAGCGCCAGGAGCACCGCCAGAACGATACCATTGACGTGAAATGGGGCAGACTACGCCTGGGCGTGGTGAGGTTGGCGCTGGCGGACGGCGTCCGCCCCGATCGCGTCCACGTCACCCTGGGCGGCAAGTCAATGGCAACAGTTCACAACATGGCCGGCAATGGGTTGACGATCTCGCTGCCGCCGGATACGACGATTCGCGCAGGCGAGGCCCTGGAGATCGTTGTCGAGACGTGACGCCGGAGAGGGATGGCTGGCTGGCGACGGGTTCCAATTTCCGACAGTTTGCTTCCAAGGAAGTCTTCGCTGCCGGACATGTTGTCGCTGCGGACGGGAAAGCCGAGGGGCGCGGCGGCCTGGGAAGGCTCCCGCGCTACAGGAATGAACCTGACAAACTAGCCCTAGCAGGCCGCTAAAGAAGCCGGCCTGATGACGTTTTGTCTCTCTTGGTGAGGCATTTTTATGGTTGAGCGGCTCTTTCAGGCGCTGCGGAGGAATCGGTCGACGGCCTCGGCCATGCGGCGGCCCTGGTCGATGGCGCGGACCACCAGGGATGCGCCGGCGGTCGGGCAGATCGCGTCGAAGGAACGGCGAAGGTGCCGCGCGGAGATGTCGACGCCGGCCTCGACGCCGGTTTCGAACGCGACGCCCTCGGCCCGGAGTTGCTCGAGCCGGCGGCAGGCCTGTCCAAACGCGGAACGCGGAGAAATAAATGGGGTCAGACCCCATTTTTCGTTTTCGGGGGGCGATTGGGAGAGCGGAAACGCCAAGGCCGATGGCAATAAGAACTGGCGGAGAGGGGGGGATTCGAACCCCCGGTGACCACAAGGGCCACGCCGGTTTTCAAAACCGGTCCCTTCAACCGCTCGGGCACCTCTCCACGCTTCTTCACTCTATCGGCACGGGCGGCCATCTGCAATCGCCTGAACCGCGAGCACTTCGCGCATAACAAGTGAGTGATCGAAGTGCGCGTGCGGCTTGACGCTTGGCCGTTCGCCGAGGGTATGCGTGGTCCCGCGAGGCGCCTACAACAACCGGACGAACTCCTCGCGCCCCAGGCCCGCCTGCTCCAGAATCGCCCGCAGCGTTCCGCGAGGAATGTCCTTGCCCTTCGGCACGATGACGAGTCGCGGGCGCCCCGACGAATCCATGCGATAGAAGGCGCGGTGACTTCCTTTGCCTCGGTCCGGCGCCTCCACGAACCCCGCCCGGCGAAGGGCCTGGACGATCTGACGCGACGACAGCGAGGGAAGTTTGACCATGGCTTTAGACAGCCACTTCCAGAGGAGCGGTGTACCGTTCCTTCATTTCCAGCGACGGTCGGATCTCATTCAGAATGCCCAGTTTCCGCGCATTGGCGATCCAGAGTTCCACGGCCTCTTGAAGCGCCTTTCGGGCGGCCGCCGGCGTCTTCCCGTAAGAAGCCACTCCGATCTCCGGGCACCGCGAGACGAACTGTTTCCCCTCGCGCCAAATAACCGCCGTCAGATGCAATACCTTGGCCATGACACACACCTCCTTCGTGTGAATCATACTCGATGACCTCCCAAGAGCAAGCCCTAATCGGGCGATCGCGCCCGGCCCCTCCGCTTGACGCACCCCGCTCCCACGCCTACCATGGTCCGAGGAAAGGGCAGGGCGGCTTGCGCGCACTCATCGCCATCCCGGTCTATAACGAGGAAAAGCACCTCGAGCGGGTCCTCGCCGAGGTCGTCAGGTACTCGCCCGAAGTCCTCGCCGTCAACGACGGATCCACCGACCGAAGCGCCGAAATCCTCGACGCCCACCCGTTCGTCGAGGTCCACCACCACGACACGAACGAAGGCTACGGCCAGAGCCTCCTCGACGCCTTCCACATTGCCGCATGCCGAAACTTCGACTGGATCGTCACTCTCGACGCCGACGAGCAGCACGACCCCGCCGCCATCCGCGTCTTCCTCCAGGAGGCCGCGCGCGGCCAGGCCGACGTCCTCTCCGGCTCGCGCTACCTTCCCCAGTCGCTTCGCGAGACGCCCGTCCCCGAGGAACGCCGCGCCATCAACATCCTCATCACCCAGGTCCTCGCCCGCGCGACGCCTCACCGTCTGACCGACGCCTTCTGCGGGTTCAAGGCCTACCGCGTGGCGGCCCTCGAGCGTCTGAACCTGACGGAGACCGGCTACGCGATGCCTCTGGAGTTCTGGATTCAGGCGGCGCGGGCGGGCCTGCGCGTCCGCGAGATCCCCATCACGCTCGTCTACGTGGACCCGTCGCGGCACTTTCGCGGCGGCCTCGACGACCCGCGCCGGCGCCTTCGCCTTTACCTCGACGTGTTGGACCGGGAACTCGTGGCCTGGGCCGCCGAAAAGGGCGCCTGTGCGGGGGTCGCCGGATGAGCCCCATCGAGCGCCGGCGATTGCGTGTGCCCCGCGGCGACCGGCAGGCGCTCCTCCGTCCCGAGCCGGCCGCGCTGGCGGCCCTGGTCCGGCGAAACTCCCGTCTCCTCGCCTCCTTTTCATTCGACCTTGCTGGCCGACCCTTCCACGAATTTCGCGCGGCCGCACGGGCCGAGGTCCTCGCCCTCGCGTGCCGCTATGCCGCGCGCTGGAATTTTTCCGTCCCCGACTGGCGCGAGCCGATGCCGATTATCCTCTCCGGCCATCAGCCTCGGCCGTTTCATCCTGGCGTCTGGATCAAGAACTTCCTGGCGGGCGAACTGGTGTCGGCGGTGGGCGGCATCGCGCTGAACCTCAACGTCGACAACGACGAGGCCCACGTGCAGGTCTTCCGCCTGCCGACGCGCAGGGCCGCCGACCAGGGGGGCGGTGAGGAAGTTTGCACCGTCGAGGTCGAGTTTGCTCCTCACGCGCGCGGCGTCCCGTTCGAGGAACAGCCGGCCGGGGCGATTCGCCCCGAGACCGTGCACGAGGTTCTGGCACTCGCGGCGTCGCCGGCCATCGGCGATGCGTTCCGCGCCTGCTGGGATCGGCTCCTCGAGGCTGTGCCCGATGCCGCGTGCCTCGGCGAAGCGTTCGTCGTCGCGCGGCGGCGGTTGGAGGAAAGGCTGGGCCTGGCGAACCTGGAACTGCCGGTCTCGGCGCTTTCCGACACATCGGCGTTTCGCTTGTTTGTGGCCGCGATGCTCCGGCGGCGCGAAGACTTCTTTGCCGCCTACAACGATTCGCTCCACGAGTTCCGGCGCGTGTACCGCGAGCGGAGCCCCGCCCAGCCCGTGCCGGACCTCGCGCGCGAGGGGGCCCGGATGGAACTCCCGTACTGGGTCTGGCGCGCGGGCGGGGCAGGGGACATGCGGCGCCGGCGCCTCTGGGTCGAGCCGACGTCCGGGGGCGGCCTGACGCTCGCCGCCGAGGACGAGCCCATCGGACGCCTTAGCGCCGAGGACCTCGACGATGCCTCGCGCGGCGCCGAGCGTCTCGCGGAACTTCGGCGGAGCGGATGGAAGATCCGCCCCCGGGCGATTTCGATGACGCTCTTCGTCCGCCTGGCGGTGGGCGACGTTTTCATTCACGGCGTCGGCGGGGCGCTCTACGACCAGATCACCGACGCAATCATCGAGCGTCTGTTCGGCGTCCGTCCGCCGGAAATCATTCTTGCCTCGGCCACGGTCCATTTGCCGCTCGAAACGTTCCCCGCGACTCTTGCGGACCTCTCGGCCGCGCAGCGGGCGGTCCGCGATTGGCGCTGCAACCCCGACCGCCTGCTTCCAGAGGGCGTTCGGCGCGGAGGCGAGGCCAAGGCGCTCCTCGAGGAGAAGCGGCGACTCATTGCGACGCGCGGAACGACGCGCGACGAGCGGCGGCGCGTCTGGCAGCGCGTGCGCGAGATCAACGGCCGGCTTCTCGCCCTTGCGCCGGAGCAGCCCGACGCCGCCCAGCGGGAACTTGATCGCATCCAGCGCGA
>Ga0307379_10006599_pt1 | contig 15917 bp, 17 predicted proteins | sample UN2MG_FD_202237 | JGI IMG/M metagenome (GOLD analysis project Ga0307379, IMG submission 202237) | Soil microbial communities from Risofladan, Vaasa, Finland - UN-2 | ecosystem: Environmental > Terrestrial > Soil > Coastal area > Acid sulfate soil | place: Finland: Risofladan, Vaasa | collected... | reverse complement strand
TGCGTGTGAGGCTTGCGTGTCGGCAACAACCGCCGTACCCACGCCCTTGAGGCCCATGAACATGCTCGTCGTGTAGGCGGCACCTTCCATGTACTCCTCGAGCATTTCGTTCTTGCCGACGGTGGTCACGAGGTTGTCGATGAAATCGTGCCACTTCTCCTTGCCGTCCTTGTCGAAGCACACGACCTCGAATCGGCCTCTCGGGTTGAGCAGCGAAGCAACCGCCGCCTTGCGATCCACGCTCGCACCGCTCGTGTCTTTGCTGCTCAGTTTGTCTTTCGTCGTCATGTTTCTGCTCCTTCAGATTGTTATTAAATTCGGGATGTTCCCCGTCCTACCCGATGCTAGTGCGGCCTCACTGGCGTCAGAATGATGTCCTCAATCAGCCGATTCTTGTCGCGTAGAACGTGTGCGCGCCACTCGATCGGCGCAGACGATAGTGCCGTGAGGATCTTCGATAGTTGGTTTGCGAGATCTCGGTCGCGCATCGCTACCGCGGCCTCGATCCCCTTAGTGTCAATGATCTGCGCTGGTACAGCCTTCGGCAACACCGGGGGCTTTACTTCTGGTTTGGGCGGCGCAGGCTTCCCGCGGTCTAGGTTCGCCCCGCGCGATACGGTCTTGCGATCGACGTTCAAGGCGCGACCGTCGATACTCGCCGCGGCCCCTCGGTCGAGGGCGGTGTCGAGTAAGGCTGCTTCGTCTTTGACTCGTAGGATCACAGGCACTCCAACAGGTCTTTGGCGATCTGAATTCGTTGCTCCGCGTCCTGTATAGCGCGTCCAGCATCGAGGCGCAATTTGCCGATTTTCCCGGTCTGTTCGATCGAAACATCAAGCTCGATTTGGAGCCCCTCTAGCGACCTGGGCTCAGCGGGCGCCGCCGGTTCTGGCGCGGCCGTCGGTGCTATGTAGGTGAAGCTGTCTTGCTTGAGAATGCTCCGTAATGCTGCGGCGCGATCGGTCGATCCGTACAGCCTCGAGCGCAGGATATTGGCGTCCGCACTGACCTCGCCATCGAACCCGGAGGCGAACACGGCCTCCATGCGCGGGCCGACCCGCTTGCGAGATCCGGCGCCAAGGAAGTGAACTCCCTCCATGTCGGCCCCACGCTCGCGTAGAAGCTCCGTCAGCTGCTCGTTTGGCGCCGCCGCCACGGCAGACGGGATGCCGACTGTGAGCGCCACGTCGGTCCCCACGATCTCCACGATGGCGTCGAAGGCTTCCAGTAGGGTCAGATCCCCGGCCTGTATGGGGACGATCGCGCGCCCGTACCGCGTGAAGTCTCGGATGTGCTCCGCATACTGGCGGGCAAGCTCGATCGACCCTGCCTGATCGCCAACCAGATCCGGCATTACGAACACGAGGCGATTCGCTGCCGAACCGCCAGCCGCTTCGCTGGCTTCGCTGGCTTTGCGCGCGAGCCGCTCGTAGCGCGACATGATGGTGTCGAAGTCGATCGCCTGTCCGCCGACGCCAAACTCCTTGAAGGAGAACTGCGGGCCGGAGAGCTTGCGGGCATTCGCACGGAAGATCGAGAAGGCGCCTGAGTCGACGAACACGGTGCCAGTGCTATTCCCCAGTGCCACGGCGAGCCTGTCGATCGCCGCGTCCGACAGCTGCCCGATGTCGACGCCAACGTGGCCGTTCTCGGCGAGCAACGTCTCGAAATCGGTGGGACGCGACATCCCGGATGCGTGGACGATAACCTCGTAGGGCGCACCCTCTTGGAACAGCTTGAGTTGCTGGATCGGCGCAGGGGTGACTTTCGTCTCGACGTAACCCGGCGGTGTGGTGAGGGTGATCTCATCGCCAGGGCGCGGGCGCACCGCGGTCGTCGTCTCGACGGTCCCGGTTGCGGCCTGCGCCTCTTTCTGTTTCAGATCCTCTGGGGTCTGCGATGCAAGCTCGAACGTGCTTTCCACGTTCTTCGTGACCCCTCCCGGCCAGCGGATCACGCGAATCGCCACGCCGTCGCCGACGTTGATGATCTCGAATGTCCCAGCCTTGACGCCGCGCTGCATCCCTCTGATGCGATTCGCTGCATCAACGCGATTCATAAACGGCTTGAGTCGGCCGGTCGAAATCACCTTGTCGAAGATTGTCTCCGGCAACGGCTTCTCGAGCACGTCGACGAGTCCGCTGACCTTCGCCTCCCACGATTCGTCGGGGATCTTCCGCGCGCGCAGGGCCTCCGCGTCTTTCGTCAGGCCGATCGCCTCGTACCGCTTGGCTAGTGCTTCCATACGATCGGCAAACGGCACGATTCCGAGAGCCTTGTCCTCAAATTCGTCGAGGATCGTATCCAGGTGCGAGGCTTGATCCTTGACGCCGGGGAATGTTGCCTTGAGCAGATAGCGGACTTTCTGGGCCTCGTACTTCATGCCCTGGTCGTCGAACATCTTGGCAACCCGCTCGAGGCGTTCTTCGCGCTGTGCTCTCGTGGGCTTGACGACAAGATCTTCGTCGAGGAAGAAGTCGCCCTCGGCGAGCCCCTCCAACGCCATCTTTTCCCAGAATGGATATGAGGTTTCGTCCAGTTCCTCGGGGATGACGTCGGCGCCAGCCTCCTTGATCCGCTGCAACAGGCGTCGTGCCAATCCCGTGCGCTGCCGTGCCGCCTCGATGTTCTCGATGATGACGGTGGTGCGCTTGATGCTGTAGATGCTGTCGTCAGGGTTCTCGATCCTCCAACGCAGATCGTTGAAGTCGCCGGATTCAACTGCCTTTTCCATCACGGCAGCTACGTCCGTCTCGCCGCTGCGCCCCAAGCCTTTCCGCGCGTCCTCGATGGATCGCTCGAGCTTCGCGAACTGGCCTTTGCGCTTTTCCAACTCCTCGGATTCGAGCATCAGCAATGCGGCGGTGAGATCCTTGGATCTGCCGACCTGGCTACTCGTCGACCGTCCCGGACCATAGATCTCGCGCATTCTTATCGAGGCTCTAGTTTTGGCCTCGCGCTCTAATGTGTCGCGCTTGTAGATCAGGCCACTCAGCCGCTCCGCTTGGGCTCTGTCTTTTTTCCGGTCGCGTAGCTTTGGCCGGTCGCGTTTTGGCACACTGCGTAGGGGTTCGCCTTGCTGCTGCTGCGCTTCACCTTCTGGACGCACCTGTGGACTTTCGATCCCTTGGGCATCTTTCTCCTCCACGTCTGCAAACAGATCAGCGCCGCGCTTCGGCAGGCGGTCGAGCCACGCTATCGCGGCGTCCCAATCCCTCTTGGCCTTGGCGGATGTCTTTGCCATCCGCGTTCCGTCGCCGAGTTGCCTGCGTAACAGATCCGCGGCCATGCCGATCGCGTCTATACGGCTGTATTGCGCTCTGTGAATCGTTATCGGCCCACTTCCACCGCCGTCGCCCATCCAGTACGAGTAGTACCAAAGCGTGAGTCCGTTTTCCGTCTTGGCAAGGCGGATCGAGATACTCGATTGCCCGGCGAGTTGCTTCTCGAGTATCTCGGTTTCCTCGTAGACGCCGTGAATGTTCGGACCGTCGCCGCCCACCTGTTTCGGCAGGAATTCTGTTCCGTAGTCGCGAAGTCCGTATGTCTCATAGTCGAGGCCGATAATTTTAGCGAGAGCCTCGAACCCATCAGTTCCCCTACCCCTGTGCGAACCAGCGCGTTCGTAGGCTTGTTTGAGCAGGGAGCCAAGATGCTCCTGCCATGCGTGGAATTGCTCGATAACCTGATCGAGTTCCTCTTGCGTCAGTTTCTTTCCGGTCTTGAGGCTCTTTAGATCCCGGATCATTCCCGCGTAGTGCTGGATCTGCTCCATTGCCGCTTTGGCATCCGGGACGATGTTTTGGGCAATCGCCTCAATCGCTTCGTCGGTGATCTCTAGCGGCGCCTTCCCCTTCTCGACCTCAGCACCGCGTCGAACTCCCTCGCCCCCACCAGTTTCGGACTTGGGCTCACCCTTCCGGTCCGCGGCAGACGGTCCTTGAGCAGCGCCGCCACCCTTAGCCTTTTTGCTACCTCTGGGCTTACGGAGCGCAAGCTGCGCCCCCGGCGGAGTCTCGCCGCCTTCGCGATCGCCACGAGCCCCGGCACGATCGGTTCCATCTTCTTCGCCATCGATGATCTCCTGATTCGCTAGTTCGGCTCTCACCGCTTCGAGGAATTCATCCTCGGTCGAGTTCTCGTGTTCGATCGCCAAACGCTCGAGCGTCGCTTCCGGCAGCTGTGACGCAAGATCCGCCGCCGCGATTCGCTTCGCCGTCGCTTCAACATTGAATTCGCCGAATTCCGCTGGACTGATGTCGCCCTCAAGGGGTTGATCGCCGGCCGCGGCCTCGGCCTCGGGATACATTTCACCTTCCTCGCCCGGAGCAGCGAATTCCTCTGAGCCCTCTTTCCAGGCGGACCAGTGCCGTTTGATGCCGCCGAGTTCGTCGCGGATCTTCTCTGAGACAACGTTCGGATCTTCGGCCTCCTCGTCGGTCAGGTAGCCGAGTTCGGCAAGGCGTCGCCCGATGCCGTCCGGGCTATCGCCGCCCTTGGCTCGCCATAGCGGCCCGATCCAGCCGATCTGCGGATTGCCCTTCGTGTCACCGCTGATGTCGAGTTGGTACTCCTTCGAGAGCCCGCCGAGTTTGATCACCGCAGCGACAATCGAATCCCTTTCCGTGTCGACGATGCGCTTGCGCTTCGCATCACGCTTGAGCCTCGCGCTCAGTTTCTCGCGCCGTTGGAGTTCCTTCTCGGTCGGATCGCGTTTGCGGCGGTTCTCCCAGAATTCCTTGAGTTCCTCTTTCGAGAGCGGCTTCGATGCTTCGGCCTCTGGCGCGGATCCGGCTGGCGTAATCAGGTCCGCCATGCGCTGTACGGACGCTGCGGGAGCAGGGGCAGGACCGGGACGCTCCGTTGGACCCGGACGACCCGCGGCGAGAGGAGGCCCCGCGGGCGCCGCCGGAGCGAGCGGTCCTGCTTTCGGTGCGGCAGCTGGCGCAGCTGGCGCGGGCGCGGGTGCGGGTGCGGCAGGGGCCTTCGCTGGCGCAGCCCCCGCCTTTGTTGCCGGCGCCTCGGGTTCGGGTGGGGCGAGCCCAAGGGTGATCTTGGCCTCGTCCGCAAGCTCGAGTTGGTCGATCTGGACTTCCTGCCCGTCCGACAGTAGGGCGGTGCCGTCCGCGCGCCCCTTGCCGACCACCGCCACGTCGTAGTCGACCCCACTGACCTTCCATGTGGCGTTGTCCTCGACCTTCTTGATCGGCTCTGCGCGAGGCGCCTCCATGATGTCGCCCTGTGCGTCCACCCAGACTCCGGGGACCGGCTTGCCAGCTTCCATACGCGGGCTCACGGGTGTCCCATCCTCAAGGGTGTGGGTAGGTGCGCCCCCAGGTGGCCCGCCTTGTGGCGGCGGCGTGGGTTCCTGCGCTGCCCCTGCCGGCCCGCCATCCTTCGGCGGCCTACGAGAAACGTCGGCGGCATGACCGGCGCCGCCGTAGACAGCACCACCGATGATCCCGGCGAGGGTCGCTACCTTGAGGTTCTCCCACACTTCTTGGACCGTGATGTCCGGGTCGTAGTGCATGTAGGCGTTTAGATCCTGCATCAGCTGGGTCGCGGCTTCTTGCCCGCCTTCGGCAACCATCGTCGTCCACAGTCGACGGAAGAATTTTGTTCCCGGCTTCAACGCCAGATGGAGAGGGAGGGCTTCACCGACACCCTCGAGGATGCCGTCCCAGATCGCCGCCTCTCTGGCGACATCGTGCGAAAACCCTTTGTCTCGAACCTCGCCATACGTCATTCCGGCTTGGAAGGCGGACCCGCCACCACCGGCTACAGCCATCGCAAGCAATGGATTGCGGGTGATGATGCCGAGAGCGAAACCGATCATCGTAGGTGGTGCGCTCGCCGCGAGCGAGAACACGACTTTCTGCGGCACGTTCATGTCGTGCGGCGTGACGAGTTCCAGATCCCTTCTCATCTGGTCGGCAAAGACCTTGAATTCCTCGCCGGCCTTCGTCGCATCGGCCATTTGCGCTTCCACTTGCGCGGCGCGCTCGGGGTCCATCTGTGCCGCGGGCTGCGCTGATAGACGTTCGGCCTCCTCCAATCCGGTAAGGGGATCTTGGATTCGTGCAGCTGCTTCCCTGCGTGAGTTGAATGTCGCGCCGCGCGCGGTAGCCGATCGCCCGGTGAGGCGCTCAGTCTCTTTCTGCTTGGCCTGCTCCTCCATGCTCATGCGGCCAAGGTTCGCAACAGCGTTCTTGCCGGATGCGACCATGCCGGGGGCTAGGGAGTTGAGTGTCTCGAGCCATCTTCCGGGCTTCTTGGGTGCGGCAACTGCTGGCGTGTAGCCCTCGTCGATCTTGCTAATCTCCGCCATCTGGTCGTCGAAGCTCGGCGGCTCACCCTGACCCATCTGCTCGCCGCGAAGCTCGTTGATCGCCTTCGATCGCTCCTTGGCACCCGTGATCGCTTCCTCTTGGCTGTCGTAGGTGCCGACCGCCTTGTTCTTTCCGTCACGCCACGCCTTGACCGCCTGTTTCTCGTCGTGCCGCTCGCCGTCGAAGATCGTCGGGATGTTGATCCACTTGCCGTCTGACTCGATCGTGATCGTGCGCTCAGTCGAGAACGATCCATCGTCGTTCGCCAGTAGCGGACGGTCCGGGTCTATTAGATCGGCGTCCTCAAGGGCATAGCTCTTAACGGCGCCTTGGCGATTCGCGCCGTCGCCAGCGATCGCTTTAGTCCGCCGAAGCCCTTTCGCTGGATCGACCTCCTCGTGCGGAGAGATCTCGAACTTCTCGTCGCGAGCCTGCTGATCTTCATTCCGAAGCACGTCGATCGCCCTCTGCGCTGCGGTATGGCGCTCGTCCGCCGTCTCGATCGGGTAGCCAGGGCGCGACGGTTCCGTTCGCCAGCCCTTGAGCGCAGAGGTCCGCGCGGGCGGGGTGTACTCCTCGCCGCGATTGATTGCGGCGAGTTCGTCGTCGAAGTCTCGGATTCCCATTTACTTCCGGAGCCTCTTGGGTTGAACGATCTCGCGTTTGATTCCTCTCGTCACCGAGTAGCCGAGTCGCTCACCGGCCAGCTTGAACAAGGCTTGCAGCCGTGCGGCGGTCTTGTTCCCCGACGATGCGGCTTTCTGGATCGCAGCTTCGTTCGCTGCGTCAACACCCTCTGCCCACAGTTTTTCGGCTGCTTCGTTGATGCTCGATTTCACCTTGTCGAATTCGTAGCGAATGTCGTCGACGACTTTCTTTGATGCCTTCTCGGGATCCATTTGTTCTGGACCACGGACGAGCGCACCGGCTCTCGACGCCATGACGCCAGAGAGTTCCTTGTCCTCCTCGTTTCCAAAACCCGCCACCATTGCGCCGAGTCCGGTCTTGGTCTTGACCGCCTTTTCAACGAGCGTCGTCGCAGCTTTCACGCGCGTCTCGAGTTGTGGCACGGTATAGGTGCCCTTGCCCTCCTTGCCTTTAGCCTTGGCTGCTTCCGTCCCCTCAGATTGCTTGATCGCCTGTGAGGTCTTGACGCGGCCGGCCTTCGCATCGAGGTCGGCCTGAAACTTCGCTTGTTCGATCTTCACGGGGTCCAGTGCCTCAAATGCGTACATGCTCACCGCATCCTCGGCGGTGTACTCCTCGCCCTCCGGCGTTACTCCGGCCTTGAATGTCTTTGACTTTTGTCCATCGGCGGAGAACGTAATCGATCCATCGACGTTGCGCTCCGCCTTCGGATTCTTGATGTCCATGTCCGGGTAGAGCTTAGCGATCGCGTCGGCCACGCCCTGCGGTTCTCCGGTCATGTGGAATTTCGCGAGGGCGGTGTTCAAGGTTTTCGCGCGGCCCGTCGCCTCCGTCATTCTTTCGTTTAAATCCTTTCTTTGTGTCTCGTCCAATGCCGCAATGTCGATCCTGGATTTGAGCAACTGGCGTCGTAGTGGCGCCTGTTCCTGTTCATTTTTCAGAGTCAGGGCCGCAGCCTCTCTGCGAATCGGAGAATTCTGTTGCTCGTCCGACAGGCGTTGCTTGCGGATGGCTTGATCGAGCCCGAAGGCTTCGTCCGTCCGATACTCGGTGCGGGCGTCCTGGGCTCCGCGAGTGGCGCCGTAAAACGCGCTTGGATTGATTGCGCCCATCAGAGTCTCCCGATTGCCTTAGCCGGGACGGATTTGAAAATCGCGTCCTCAACCGATCTCGGTAGGCTGCGGCGACGGATCGCTCCGCCGTTCGCCATGCCGTCCTCGTCGTTGGCTATAGGCTTGTGGTACTTCTGCTGCAATTTGTTGAAGAATTCCTCGCCGTAGTATTTCGTCACTTCCGGCGGCATTACCCATTCTCCATTCGATGTCCGGATCGCCACGCCGCGCGGATCTGCGTTCTCCCCGTCGCCTTCGCGCACACCGGCTTTCTCCATGATGTCGCGCGCTTTCTTCGTCCCGATCGCCTGCACGACGTCCTTCGACAGAATGAAACTTCCGGGCCGCTTGACCGTCGGGACTGAATCAGATGTCCCCGTTCCCGGTCCAGAGATCTCGCCGCCGTCTGCGTAAGCGTGAATCGCGCCGCCGTGGCGGAAGTTCATGTCGTTCGACCACGAAGGGGCCGAACCGCCGCTACTGCCGCCGAAGCCGCCGCCGCCGCCGCCGTAGTTGTAGTTAAAGGGGTCGTCGTAGCCGCTTCCCGGACTGTAATATATCTCGCGCGACTCGACCGGAGCGGGCGCCTGTTGCTGCCCCATGAACGCGTTGATTCCACGGGTGGCGAGGTTGCCCCACGCATAGCCGGACTGTTGCGCCTGATTTTGTGCGTTCTGCTGACCGTAGAGATAGTTCAGCGCGGTCGCTCTCTGTCCGCTCGCAGCTGCGCCAGTGCTTGCCGATGATTGAGCGGCGCCCGCGGCGGCGGCTCCGCTTGGATCTCCGTATGCCGCAATCGCTTGCAGTCGTCGATTCCACGCCTGGGTTCGTTCGTTCTCCTTGGCCTTGTAGATTGCGGTTGCAATGTCCCCAGATTCCGCGCCGCGCAGCTGTGCGAGATTCTGCGAGTAGACGTCATCCGACGCCCGCCCGCCGAGTTCCATGTCGCGTTTGAGCCCCTGACGAGCTACCGAATACTGGCCGGCGACGTCGCCTCGAGCTTCTGCCGCGGCACCCTCCTCGCCGCCTTCGTGCTCGATGTCATCTTGCAGACTACGAATGAGTGGAAGCGTCTCATTCTTGTAGATGTCGAGCATTTCCTTGGAGACTTCAAGCTGCCACGCTCCGGTGTCGGCTTGTTGCCCGTACAGCCTTTCGGCTTGTACGTTCGATTGCTGCGCCTGTTGGCCTTGGTTCCCGCCGCCGCCGTCGTCGCTCAACAACGCGCCTCCAATCACGCTTACCGCTGCTCCTGCTACCGCGCCCCATGCCATTAGAGTTCTCCTAATTTAAGCAACTCGACGAAATCGAGATATTCCTTCTCGCTCTGAGCAATTACTTCTTCCTCGATTTTGTCGACGTCAGTCTCGTTGGTTGCGTGAACGGTCGTCCAAACCGTGTCCTCATGTGCATAGACTATTCGCTTGGTCCCCGGAGGAGAGACGACGGTGAAGGGCGCCTTGACTCGTATCACTCCGTCCTCGGTGAGCACCGACAGGTCGCCCATCGACATAATGTTGAGGTTCGTATATTTGTGGATCTTGCCGGTGACGATCGTTCCTTTCGGAATAAAGATCTCGCGCGCGTACAACCCCCTCGAGAAGTAGCCCCTGACGGGGCACTCGAACGTCTCGCCTTGGCGAAGGATGTCCTCCATCCGAAACACGCGCTCGCGCATATCGGCGACACGCGGATCTTCGGCGACGATGCTTCTCGCGACCTCGATGACTTCTGGCGCGTCTATCATGTGATGTCTCCGTCTGCGATCACACCAGCATCAACCAGATCTTGAATCGTCACGAATCGCGTGTTCGTTCCGGTGGCAATGCGCCCCTCTCGGATGTCGATCGCATAAATGAGCGCCTCCAAGAATGTACGCAACGACGGGTCCACGGTCTGAGGTAGATCCTCGAGAGAAGGGACTTTGATGACTCTGCCGATCGATGGCATTAGCGGGTCGCCAGTTCTTCCATGCTCGTTGCAATAGACACCGAAATGCACTCTACGGCGCCGGCAACTTGGTACTCGTGCAATTCAGCCGTGAATCCAGATGGCATGGGGAAGGGTTCATTCGTTGAGGCGTCATATTCGAGTTTCAACACCCCGTCAGCCCAGTATTTGAACGAGATAACGCCGACGACGTAATCGGTGCTAGGCGCCAGTTGAAGAACATTGTCTCCGTTCAATGCCCCGTCGTTGATGGCGAAGCCATTTACTGCTCCATCCGTGTCACCAGCTGCGGCGTTGAACGCTTGCACGGCAGCGATCTGCGCCAGTACGGCGGCATTCTCCGCAGGGCTCAGCCCTTGGCCGTAGTCGGCAATGATCTGCGCGAACGCAAAATTGTCTCTACCGGGACTGACAAACACCTTGGACTTCCACTCAAAAACGAATGGCGTTGCCGGATCGCCCTCCCACTTGAACGTCCAATTCCTGCCGGCGTCTAGGCTGTTTTGCGTCGCGATCCAAAGCTCATCGGAGTCCAGCTTGGAGTAGGCGGCGTACACATACTTGCTGAGCGTCGTGAAGAACGCGCGCTCACCCCAATCGAGCAGGATTCCGCCACCTAGTTTCGCTCCGCCTGGGGTGACTGTCCCGTTCTCGAACCAAGCGTAATACCGCCCGTCGTGGATGGTTGCATGTAGCGTCTCCGGAAAAAACGGCGCCCACTCGTCGCGTGTCAGGAATTGCTTGGTCGCATTTACGACTTGCACCCCATCCGACACGGCTAGTCCGCTGGGCGTGGCCCACAGTGCGCCAAGCTCGCTCGAAGCCATCGATCGCTTAGACACACATGGGAACCGACCGGAGTCTCGCTTGAAGCTGTAGGCCGCAGGGTCTATGCCTCTGCCGATGAACGGGTAAGCCGACGTCGCGACGATGACGCTCGTTCCCACGTTGCCAATGGCGACGATCGGCCAGTTCACCGTGTAGCGGTTCGCGATCGGCCACGCCCAAGGCCGGTAGGGCTCCGAGAGGTAGACGACGTTATCCTTGAAGCCCGCCGTGATCCCGTTCGGCATGGCGATCAATCCGATCATTGCGTCCGGCGGCGGGAGATAGTTCGTCGACTCGATCGCGTCACCCAGAGAGAGCGTGCTGATGTCGTCGGTGTAGGTCAGCGTCGCAATCGCGATCTCGGCAACGAAGAATCGGAATCCGGCATTCAGCCGGTAGATGCGCTTGTGCGTGATGCCGTAATCCCCGACGCTCGCCGCGATCGGCGCGTTGCCGATTACCGTCAGGTCGGCCTGCTGAGCGGACAAAGTGATTTGGGTCGAGATCGGCGACGGCGGTCCCTCGTCAACCGTTCCATCAGACCATTTGCGGACGAAGGTGAACACGTAGTCCACCGTCCCGGTGATGTTCCCAGCTGCACCGACAGCCGCCGACAGGGCGACCGTCGGGATGGGGATGCCGAGTTTGTACGAGGCCGGCGGGATGCTAGATCCTGGTGTCCCGTCGTCATAGAGGTCTTTCTCCGTGACGCGCGGGACGTCGGTCCCAGTGAAGTAGGTCTTTTCCAACGTGTCGTTCGCGATCGGGCCGCGGACAACATCGACGTCCTGTGTCCAGTGCAGCCATACCGTGTCGTCTTTGAAACGGTAGATCGTCTGGATGTCGCCGGTCGTCTTTGTGAGTAGCTCACCGAGCGCGAGCCCGAAGTGCGGGCGCAGCTTCTCGGACCACAGCTTCGAGTCACTCGCGATCTGGGCCATGTTGTCTGGCAACAGCTGAACGCCAATCTTCGGCGAGATCCCCAAGAACCGCTCTGTGTGGATGACGGGCATTACCGCTCGAGCCTCTTAACGGCTTGTTCCACCCAATCAATTAGGCGGTTCATCCGCAGCGCGCACTCGTGATATTGGAAGGCTAGATCCATGTCTGCTTCAGCCATTCCGCCCATCAGTAGCGGGCGGCTTTCGTCGATCTGTTCCGGGGGCGGACACCTTACCGTCAGGTTTGCTGGCGGCGGGGGTAGCAGGCTCTTTTTTGCCACGGGCGGAGTTGAGCACCCGAACAGTGCTAGGAGGGTAAGTGCAATTAGAATCCGAGAGAACATGATGGACTTCCTTCTCTTTGGTGAAATATCTGTTCACCGTTTTTTCCTCGATCTTGATCTTGCCAATTCCTTCCTCAAGACCCTTCGATAGCTTCTGCCCTTCGTCGCGAATCGCACCACGCACGACCTCTGCCGCGCTGGCTTCCTTCATCACTTCGATCAGGTGATCGGCGTTGGCGCCATTGCGGCCCATTTGGTAGCCCTGATAGGCGGACGCGGCCAGCGCAAGCACAATGCCCAGGAGAATCCACGGGTTGAGAATCGTCATTGCGTTTCCTCCTGAATGAACAGGTGGTCCGTCATCGGCTGCTTGCCGCCGAGAATCCACTCAGCAACGTCGAAGCCTGGGCATTCCTTCATGAACTCCCACGGCTCAATGATCCCGTCGCCATTCTGATCGGGAGAGTAATCTCGATGGCCGCAAAGATTCACGTCGCCATAGAGCAGGAGAAGCTCGCTTACGAGATTGGCGAGCGCGCCCCATTGCGCATAGGTGAAACGGCGAGTACCGATCATGCAGATCCCGACGGTGTGCGAGTTCTGGCCTGCGACGTGCGCGCCGATCTCCTTGAGCTTGCGCCCAACGTGAACGGACCCGTCGATGTGGATAACGCGGTGGTAGCCGATCATGCGCCAGCCCTTCGCGCGGTGCCACTGATCGATCACATCGCGCGTCACCGACGGATCACCGTCTTTCGACGCAGCGCAGTGAATAACGATGGACCTGATTGCTCTCACTTTTTGAAAGCCTTATTTGCCCAGTCGATGATTTTGTGAGCGTGGGTTTTGTCCTTGGCGTAGTGGATTGCGAGCCACGCAACGCCAGCCGAGAATGCGATGACCGCTGAGATAGCTACGGGTCCGAAGTATGAACAGGATTCCATGCCGTTCTCCTCTTATTGATTGGCTAATGCGATTGCCGTGGCGATCAGCGCCGCCCAGTAGGCGAGGACTCGAGCCAGCCGCCAATACTCGATGGGTTTTTGCTTCTTCTTTGTTTTGACCTTCGGCTTCGTGCCGCCCCATGAAAACATGCGACAGTTGTGCCACTTGTAGAACCGATAGAAGTGCCGCGAAATGAACAATGCGACCACCACGTAAAACGCGGCCGTTGTAATCAGAAGATCGTATTGCGTTCCGTAATGGAAGTAGTCCCACAGCGGCAACGCCGTCACGCCGACCATGCCGCCCAACGCAATGCGCCCGATAATTCCGTCCTCGTAGTGCGGATAGAGCATCAGCGTCGAGGCAACAATGAATATCACCCACGCCGACGAGATCACCATGAAGCCTTCAACCGTCATTTGCTTTTCCCGGTCCATGCCTTGAGCACGTCGCTCAGTGTCCGTAGATCGGTCTGATGGATCACCTTCATGATCGCCGTCGCGATCGACATGAAGAAAACGCCCGTCAGAAAGATGATGGCCTTAGCCATGTGCTGATAATCTGATCCGTCTGCCACAAGTGGCCCAACATGGATGGCCGCAAAAATACCGGCGAACAGAATGCCGGCCTTGTAGGCAGCGGTTTTCCAAGGTGCCGTGTACTCCGGAGCCTTGATGAACGGAAGGCTCACGAGTGACCCGAAGAACGCAGCCAGGAGACTCCCTGACTTCACGCCCAATGCTGTTGCGATTCCTTCAATCATCGACTTTTCCATAGGTTGTAGAGCCCTGACCTTGGCCCCTCCTTCTCTGGTCGGCATCACCCATTCGGGTTAGTGGTCGCCGCCGTTACCGACGAGCCTCCCTTTTTGACCACCTTGTTGCGCGAGGGCATCGCGGATAACCCTCGCGACATGGGAAAACGTGTCGCGGTTTGACAAATCCCCCTTCGCCATTTCGTTTCTGAAGCTCTCGGTCGCCGCCGCAGCTTGACGAGTCTCCTTGCTCACTTCGATCAGAAGCACGGGAATCCACTCGACCGCACACCCGAACTCGTCGATGTCGTTGCCCGTCTGTGGGCTCTTGCCCAGTACGCGCGTGTACCACCGACACGTATGCTCGTGACAGGGTTCCTTATAGAGCGGGCAATCAAGATCTTTCGCCACGTCAGTCCTTCACCGCAATGATGACGTCGGCGTACTTCACCGCTAACGCAAGCATCGCGTGAGTGTGCGCGGTGCCAGAGCCAGTGCTCGCGCTTGTAAAGCTGTGCGTGTGGTTCGCGCTCTCCGTCGTCGTTGTCATAGTCCCGAAACCGGCGTTGCTAAAGTGAAACGAAACATTACCAGACGCCGCACTACCTATGCCGCTAGGGTGCGCGTGCGTATGGGTCACACTCTCCGTTCCGGTCGTGCCCGTGTGTGTGTGCGCGGCAGTCTCCGCGATCGACAGCGCGTGGCCGTCCGTCACCGTAGCGGCATTAAAGACCGTCGTGAACGCCCCTGTTCCAGCGACGGTGACAGTTCCCGTCGTGATTCTCAAGGCGACGTCGTTGTAGGTCGCACTGACTTCCTTCGTCCATCCCGTCGGCGCTGCGGTTTGCTGGAACAGCATGCGCGTCCCAGCAACGATGAAGGCAATTATGTCGTTTTGAATCTGCTCAAGCGTTCCCTTCGTGGACCGCAACTCGCAGATGTCGCTCGCCAGAAACGCGATGTTCGCCGTGCCTTCTTGCGCGCGCACGATGACCGAGAACGTGTCTGTCGCGCGCGTTGTGACTTTGACGATCTCGACGTTGCCGGACGTGTCTACCAGGGTGGCGAGAAACCAATCCCCTGCCGTCGGGTTCGGGAACAGTGCGCCTTGACCGGCTTGCAGCGTGAGTGTCGTGGCGATGTCGGTGATCCCGGCATTGAGCCGCCCCTTGGCGTTGTTAGCGAATAGTTGCTTTGCCATTAGATCTCCTGGGCGGTTTGAACATCGTCGCTAATCAGTTGAATGGCTGCGACGCGATCATTGATTGATGTCCGGCTCACGAGCAGCCGCGCGCGTTCCTGCTGGAACCACACCACGTCCAGCTTCTCGATTGTCGCCGGCTCGCCGACCGGCTTATGGATCAAGTGTGGGACGCCGCTGAGCTTGATAATCAGCGCGCGTCCCGCCAATTTCTCGTCCGGATATGTTGCATAGTCCATCGTTTACTCCAACATCGAAACCGCCTGTCCGGCGATCAAGACTGAGAATTGCTTTGGGAGTCGGCCGCGAATCAGCGTCAACTCCTCTGGCGTGAAATCCACTTCGCCGCCAGCGTGGCAGCGCATCGAGAGTAGCCACCGATCCTTCGTCACGTCAGCCGACAGTTGGTTGTCCTCGGCCTGCGGGTTCGACACTGCGCCCGTACACGCAATCGCGAGCGTGAGGTCTTTGTCGCTATCGCCTTGCTTTAACGGGTTGCCCTCGTAGTCCTTGAGAACCTGATCCAAATCGATTTTCATTGCCATGCCTCCCTAAGCACTAGGAAACCGTGCCGGTCAAAATCCCATGTACCACAATCGCGCTGATAAAGGCACCGGCCAAGGCACCTATAAGCATCCCCTTTTTCCAGTTGTAGGCGGACTCCTTCCTCAGATTCTCGACCTGCGTTCTGAACGGCGCTTCGATCCTCTGATTGTGCGCGAACAACTCCGCTGCATCGGAGTGACACGCCGGGAACTGGAGAATGTCTGGATCGTCTGGGTTCGCAGCCGGGATGTAAATGAACGTCATGTCGTACTCCTTATGAAACTGTGCCTAGTGTGTTTGGCGATCCGCTACCGCTCACCCACGTTGGCGCTGATCCGCCGTTTAGTTCGATTGCCTTACCGCCTGCGCCAGCGGCAAG
>Ga0307379_10006595_pt1 | contig 15920 bp, 15 predicted proteins | sample UN2MG_FD_202237 | JGI IMG/M metagenome (GOLD analysis project Ga0307379, IMG submission 202237) | Soil microbial communities from Risofladan, Vaasa, Finland - UN-2 | ecosystem: Environmental > Terrestrial > Soil > Coastal area > Acid sulfate soil | place: Finland: Risofladan, Vaasa | collected... | reverse complement strand
GTGGTCGGCACCTATCGCGTGCTGCGCCAGGACGTCGCTGAGCTTCACGACGGCTTCTACACGCAAGGTGAATACGACATCGAGTCGCTGATCCAGGCGAAGCCCGATTACAACTTCATCGAGCTCGGCCGCTCCTGCGTGCTCAAGCCGTATCGGAACCGGCGGACGCTCGAGCTCCTCTGGCAAGGCGTCTGGTCCTATGTGCGCGAGCACAGCGGCGACGTCATGATCGGCTGCGCGAGTTTTCCGGGGACGGACCCTTCCGCCCACGCGCTGGCTTTAAGTTTCCTTTACCATAACTCGCTGGCGCCCGAAGAATGGCGGGTGCGGGCGCACGACCATCTGCGCGTGGACATGAACATGATGCCGCGCGAGGCGGTCAACACGCGCGCGGCGCTCAAAGCTCTGCCGCCCTTGATCAAGGGTTATTTGCGGGTCGGCGCCTTTGTCGGCGACGGCGCGGTCATTGACCACCAATTCGGCACCACCGACGTCTTCGTCGTCATGCCGGTCGAGGCCATCAATACCCGCTATTTCGACCATTTCGGCGCGCCGGATGAGCTGACCGCGCCCATCGCCCCGGAGTTCGGCCCGCTTAACTAGACACCGAGCGTGTTTGACGGGGGCCGGGGCGGCTCCTAAGTTTCCTCCCATGGGTCATCCCGACGTCAAAGGCATCCTTGCGGCCGAGGCCGCGGTCAGTCTGCGCCAGCTCAACGAGCGGTCGCGCGAGATTTTCAAGCGCGTGGTCGAGACATATCTCGAGACCGGCGAGCCGGTGGGCTCGCGCAATTTGAGCCGCGCGCTGCCGATGACGCTGTCGCCGGCGTCGGTGCGCAATGTCATGTCCGACCTTGAGAACCTCGGCCTCATCTATGCGCCGCATACAAGCGCAGGCCGGCTGCCGACGCAGACGGGCTTGCGCCTGTTCGTCGACGGCCTGCTCGAAATCGGCGACATCAGCGAGGCCGAGCGCAACCAAATCGAGAGCCGCATGGTGGCCGGCGGACGCCGCCGCGGGATCGACGACTTTCTCGCCGAAGCCGGCGAGATGCTGTCGGGGCTGTCGCGCTGTGCCGGTGTGGTGCTCGCCGAGAAGCAGAGCAAGACGCTGCGCCAAGTCGAGTTCGTCAGTCTCGGTCAAGGCAAGGCGCTCGCCGTGCTGGTCAGCGAGGACGGCGACGTCGAGAACCGCATCGTCTCCGTCCCCGACGGCCTGCCGCTGTCCTCGCTCAACGAGGCCACGAACTACCTCAACGCACGGATCGGCGGGCTCACGCTCGCGGATGCACGCACCCGCATCGAGACGGAGATCGAGGCACGGCGCGCGCAGCTCGACGAGTTGACGGCGCGCGTGGTGACCGACGGGCTCGCCACCTGGTCGGGCGAACCCGACGATCGGCAGAGCCTGATTGTCTGCGGGCGGGCCCATCTCCTCGAAGACGTCAAGGCCATGGAGGATTTGGAGCGCGTGCGGCTCCTGTTCGAGGATCTCGACACCAAGAAGGACTTGATCCAGTTGCTCGGCCTGGCCGAGCGCGCCGAGGGCGTCCGCATCTTTATCGGCTCGGAGAACAAGCTGTTCTCGCTCTCGGGCTCGGCGCTCATCGTCTCGCCGTTCGAGGACTCTGAGCAGAAAATCGTAGGCGTGCTTGGGGTCATCGGCCCAACGCGCCTGAACTACGGGCGCATCATCCCCATGGTTGACTACACGGCAAGGTTACTCGGGCGGCTTGTCCCTTGATTTTTGCCGGGCCACGGTTGATACCCCGAACATCTCAAGTGAACCCCAATCGCCGAGGCTAGAGCATGCCCGACGACACCAATGGTCCGCGTGAGGCCAACGAGGATCAGGCGAAAGCTGCCGATTCCGCCAAGGCCGACATGCAAGACGCAAGCGACGACGCGACCCTGGAGGTCGGCGCCGATCTCGAGACGCTGCTGGCCGAGACCGCCGACATGCGCGACAAGCTGCTGCGGACCATGGCGGACATGGAGAATCTGCGCCAGCGCACCGAGCGCGAGAAGGCGGACACGGCGCGCTACGCCATCTCCAACTTCGCCCGCGACGTGCTCACCATCGGCGACAATCTGAAGCGGGCCATCGAGCACGTGCCGGCCGAGGCTGCCGCCCAAGACCCCGCGCTCAAGAGCTTCCTCGAAGGAGTCGAGCTCACCGAGCGCGAGTTGCTCAACATGATGGAGCGCCATGGCGTCACCACCATCGAGCCGCTCGGCCAGCGCTTCGATCCGAACTCGCAGCAGGCCATGTATGAGGTACCGAACCCGGACGTGCCCGAGGGCACCGTGGTCGAGGTGATGCAGGCTGGCTACATGATCGGTGACCGCTGCTTGCGCCCGGCGCTGGTGGCCGTGTCCAAAGGCGGCGGCAAGCCGGCGCCGCAAGCCAAGCCCGGCAACGACTTCGGGACCGCCGGACTGGCCGAAGACGACATCCCCGACGGCGGCGACTGAGCAAGTTTAAGTTAAACTCGGCCTCGTCACCCGCCGCAAAGTGAGATTGAAGCGGCCGCCTTCAGGCAGAAGGTCCGAGGTGCCGGGCAGCACGCGGTCGATGCCGTGAAACGCGAGCCGGTCCGCGCCGTCCAACACGAACACATCGCCTGACTTGAGCTCGAATGTCCGCGTCTTGTCTTTGCGAGCCGTGCCGCCGACGCGGAAGAGCCCGATATCGCCAAGCGACACCGAGAGCACGGGCGCCGCGAAGTCCTCCTCGTCCTTGTCCTGATGCAGGCCCATTTTGGCGGCGCCTCCATAATAGTTAATGAGGCAGGCTTCGGGCGGCTGCGCGTAGCCCGCCACCGCGTCCCACAGATCGAGCAGCATTGGCGGGATCGCCGGCCATGGCTTTCCGGTCTCGGGGTGGGTGGCCTGATAGCGGTAGCCGCGCTCTTTGTCCGTGACCCAGCCGAGCGGGCCGGCATTGGTCATGCGCACCGACATCGGATTGCCGGAGCGAGGCATGGTCGGGGTGTAGAGCGGTGCCCGCGCGATGATCTGGCGGATCGCGCCGAGAAGCGTGCTTTGCGCCGTCCGATCCAGTCTTTGCGGATAATGTTGCACCGTGCCTTTGCTCCGCTCCACAGCTAGCCTAGGGTCCGCCCTATAACGCATCGGCGGTGGAAGAGGCATGGAACCAGCGCAGAAATCCAATCCGGACGGCTATATCCACGCGCGTAATGCTGACGAATATCAGCGTCTGCGTGACCAGGCCGCGATGTGGCAGGGCACGACCGAGGCGCTGCTGGACAGGGTGGGGCTCGGCCCCGGCATGACCTGCCTGGACGTGGGCTCTGGCCCGGGCTCGGTGATGCGGCTGATGGCCGACCGGGTGGGCGCGGGCGGCCACGTCACCGGTCTCGACATCGACGGCAAATTGGGCGCTCAGGCGCTCGCGGATCTCCGCGCGCAAGGCGGCGCCGAATTCGCGCTCGTCGAGGCGAACGTGCTCGAGGTGGACACGGTCCCGGGCGCGCCGTTCGACCTCACCTATTGCCGGCTGTTCCTGATGCATATGCAGGATCCCGTGGCGGTGCTCGAAAAGATGCTCGCCTGGACCAAGCCGGGCGGCATACTCGCGGCCCAGGAGTTCGATTTCGGCGCCATCGCGGTTGAGCCAACCTGTCCCGCCATGGCCGAGTTCAACCGCCTGTTCGAGGGCGTGTTCAGAGGGCACGGGCGCAATTTGAGGGCCGGGCGGCAGCTCCCGGCGCAGTTCGAGGCGGCCGGAGCGGGCACCCCCGACGGCACGCTCACGGAAGTCAAATACCTCCCCCTCAGTGATATGGCGGCAATGCTAATCGGCGTTTACCAAGGACTTTTCGCGTCAGGTGTCGAACTTGGTATCGCCGATACGGCGCTGGCCGAGACGTTTAAGCGTGACATGGCCGAGGCCGCCGCCGATGGGCGCTACTACTGCCTGACCCCGATCCTGATCGGAGCGTGGACGCGCGTGCCGTGATCCCCCAATCTCACACGCCAGCACACGACCGGCTTCTCCTTGCGGGCCATAGGGTTGCCACCTATATAACCGCGGAGCGCCGCCGGCTTCTGTCCGGCAGGTGCGGCGAAATGATGGGGACCGGCCCGCGCCAATCGAGATGCGAGGCGCGTGAGATGATCCCGGGTGCCGCTTCAGGGCCCGGACGGTTTGCCAGAAGGAGAGGCTCGGAATGGCGAAAGTGATCGGAATCGATCTCGGCACGACTAACTCCTGTGTCGCGGTCATGGAGGGGAAGAACCCCAAAGTCATCGAGAATGCTGAGGGCATGCGCACGACGCCGTCCATGGTGGCGTTTACTGACGACGGCGAGGTCCTCGTCGGACTGCCAGCAAAGCGCCAGGCCGTCACCAATCCCGAGAACACCTTTTTCGCCATCAAGCGAATGATCGGCCGCCGGTGGGAAGACCCCACCGTGGCGAAGGATCAGAAGCTCGTCCCCTACCAGCTCGTGAAAGCCGACAACGGCGACGCCTGGGTCGAGTCCCACGGCAAGAAATATTCGCCGTCGCAAATCTCCGCCTACATCCTGCAGAAGATGAAGGAGACGGCGGAATCGCATCTCGGCCAGAAGGTCGAGCAGGCGGTCATCACCGTGCCGGCTTATTTCAACGACGCCCAGCGCCAAGCGACCAAGGACGCCGGCAAGGTCGCGGGGCTCGAAGTCCTGCGCATCATCAACGAGCCGACCGCCGCCGCGCTCGCCTACGGGCTCGATAAGAAAGAAGGCCAGACCATCGCCGTCTATGACTTGGGCGGCGGCACGTTCGACGTGTCCGTCCTCGAAATCGGCGACGGCGTGTTCGAGGTGAAGTCGACCAACGGCGACACGTTCCTCGGCGGCGAGGACTTCGACATGCGCATCGTCGATTACCTCGCCGACGAGTTCAAGAAGGAGAGCGGCATCGACCTGCGCGGCGACAAGCTCGCGCTCCAGCGGCTGAAAGAGGCCGCCGAGAAGGCCAAGATCGAACTCTCCTCGACGCAGCAGACCGAAATCAATCTGCCCTTCATCACCGCCGACCAGTCGGGTCCGAAGCACCTGACCATGAAGCTCACGCGGGCGAAGCTCGAGAGCCTGGTCGACGATCTGATTCAGAAGACCATCGGCCCGTGCCAGGCGGCGCTGAAGGATGCGGGCCTCAAGCCCGCCGAGATCAACGAGGTGATCCTGGTCGGCGGCATGACGCGCATGCCGAAAGTCGTGGAGACGGTGAAGACCTTCTTCGGCCGCGAGCCGCATAAGGGCGTCAACCCGGACGAGGTGGTGGCCATTGGCGCCGCCATTCAGGCCGGCGTGCTGCAAGGCGACGTCAAGGACGTGCTGCTGCTCGACGTGACGCCGCTGTCGCTCGGTATCGAAACCTTGGGCGGCGTGTTCACGCGGCTGATCGACCGCAACACCACGATCCCGACGAAGAAGAGCCAGGTGTTCTCGACCGCGGAAGACAACCAGAATGCTGTGACCATCCGCGTGTTCCAAGGCGAGCGCGAGATGGCGGCCGACAACAAAATGCTCGGCCAGTTCGATCTCGTCGGGATTCCCCCCGCACCGCGCGGCGTGCCGCAGATCGAGGTGACCTTCGACATCGACGCCAATGGCATCGTCAACGTGGCAGCGACCGACAAGGCGACCGGCAAGGAGCAGTCGATCCGCATCCAGGCGTCCGGCGGCCTGACCGACACCGACATCGATCGCATGGTCAAGGAAGCCGAGAGCCACGCCGATGAGGACAAGAAGCGCCGCGAGCTGGTGGAAGTACGCAACCAGGCCGAGGCGCTCGTGCACACCACGGACAAGATGCTGAAAGACTTTGGCGACAAGGTTGCCGCCGACGACAAGACCGCCGTGGAAGCGGCCGTGGCCGAGCTCAAGACCGCCGCCGAGGGCGAGGACGTCGAAGCCATCAAGCAAAAGGTGGACGCGGTGGCGCAAGCTTCCATGAAGCTCGGCGAGGCGATGTACCACGCGAGCCAGGGCGCGGCCGATGAAGCCGGCCCGTCAGCCGAGGGCGGCGGCGGCCCGGACGAGAAGGTCGTCGATGTCGACTTCGAGGAAGTCAAAGACGACGACGACGACGACAAGAAGTCGGCGTAACTGAAATTCGAAGGCGCGGAGCCCTCGTGGTGAGGGTTCCCGCTTTGCGCCCAACAAGAGGCTTACGCGCCGCCACGAGCGGGACGGCGGTGTGAAGGTCCGGAGGGGTGATGGCAAAACGGTGCTACTACGACATCCTTGGCGTTAATCGCAGCGCTGGCGAAAGCGACATCAAGTCCGCGTTCCGCCGCATGGCCAAGGAGTGCCATCCCGACCGCTGCAACGGCGATCCGACCGCGGAGACGCGGTTCATCGAAGTCAATGAAGCTTACGAGGCCCTGAAGGACCCGCAGCGCCGGGCCGCCTATGACCGCTTCGGACACGCTGCGTTCGACGGCGGCGGCATGGGCCCGGGCGCCCAGAATTTCGGCGCCGACTTCTCGGCCTCCATGTCGGCGATGTTCGACGATTTATTCGGCGAGTTCATGGGCCAACGCCGCCCGCGACAGCGTTCCGCACGCGAGCGCGGGGCCGATCTCCGCTACAACATGGAGATCGCACTCTCCGACGCCTATCAAGGCAAGACCGCGCAGATTCGCGTGCCCACCAGCGTCACCTGCGATGACTGTTCGGGCTCGGGCGCCAAGGCCGGCACCGCGCCGACCTCGTGCCGCACCTGCGGCGGCGTCGGCAAGGTCCGAGCGAGCCAAGGCTTCTTCACCATCGAGCGCAGCTGCCCGGCTTGCCAAGGGCGTGGCGAGACCATCGACACCCCGTGCCCATCGTGTAATGGCGCCGGCCGTGTCATACGCGAGCGCACCCTGTCGGTCACGATCCCTATAGGCGTCGAGGACGGCACCCGCATCCGGCTCGCCGGCGAAGGCGAGGCTGGCGTGCGCGGCGGCCCGCCCGGCGACCTCTACATTTTTCTGTCGATCAAGCCGCACGAATTCTTCCAGCGCGACGGCGCGGATCTGTTCTGCCGCGTGCCGATCTCCATGACCACGGCGGCGCTCAGCGGCCAGATCGAGGTGCCGACCATCGACGGCGGCCGGAGCCGGGTGAAAATCCCGGAGGGCAGCGAAAGCGGCAAGCAGTTCCGGCTCAAGGCCAAAGGCATGCCCGTGCTGCGCTCCAAGCAGCAGGGCGACCTCTACATTCAGATCGAGGTCGAAACGCCGAAGAACCTCTCGCGCAAGCAGCGCGACCTGCTCAAAGCCTTCGAGGACGCCTCGAACCCGGACACGAGCCCGGCGTCGGCCGGGTTCTTTGCCAGGGTGAAGGAATTCTTCGAGGGTATCGGCGAGTAGCGCCTACCCTTTTGCGCCCCCTTTGACGTAGATTGGCGGGACGAGTCCCTTCCCCGCGCGCCGGTTGCCTCTCATGTTTCGCGCGGCCTGCCAGCGAGACAGCCAATGACCGGCGAGCCTGCTTTGCGCGATACCAAGACAAAAGTGGCGAAGGCGGCCCCCAGTGGCCCTATGGATGCGGCGCGGGCCGCGAGGATCACGGCGGCCGCGCTCGCCGAGCTGACGGGCCTGCCGCGTCTTCTCATGCTTGCGCTTGTGACGTTGGCCGCATTGGCCGGGCTCGTCTTGGCAGCGTGGACGGCGGGGCCGACGCTCGCGCAGCAGATCGCTCAGCTTGCCCAGAGCATCGCTGTTGGCGCTACGACGCTTACGGCAAGGCTTGCGAGCTTCGTCGACCACACGCCGTTTCTCGAGAAGATCGATCTCGTCCAGCTGCTCGAAAACTTCATGAGCCAATGGGGCATCGCCACCGGCGCCACGTCGGTGGCAATTTCCCTTTTCGGCTTGTTCAGTGCCGGACTGATCGTGCTGTTCTTCGGCGTCTATCTCGCCGCCGATCCGCACATTTACGTCAACCTGGTGGCGCGGCTCGCGCCGGTTGAGCAGCGCCCCACCGTGCTGGCGCTGATGTACGAGACCGGCGACCTGCTGCGGCGCTGGCTGATCGGACAATCGATCACCATGTCGGTGATCGGCGGCTTCACTTACATTGGTCTCCTGATCCTCGGCGTGCCGATCGCCTTCGTGCTGGCGTTGTTCGCAGGCTTTGCCTGTTTCCTGCCCTATCTCGGTCCGATCATCGGCGCGATTCCCATTGTGCTCGTCGCCGGCGGGGCGAGCTTCAACCTGGCGCTGTGGGCGCTCGGCCTTTATTGCTGCGTCCAGTTCCTGGAGAGCTACCTCCTGACGCCGCTGATCCAGGCGCGCGCGGTGTCGATGCCGCCGGCCGTGGTGATCTTGAACCAGCTCGTGTTTGGCGCCGTGTTCGGGCTTATCGGTTTGGCGCTCGCTACGCCTCTTGCCGCCGCGGCAACCGTGCCTTTACGCCATGTGTTCAGTAATGGCGAAGACGGCAACGACGATCAGAACGCGCCGCGCGCGTAACGGGAGATTTGGATGCGGCTATTGTTTTTTGCCGGAAGCGCCCGGGAGGGGTCGCTCAACAAGAAGCTCGCGCGACTCGGCCGCCACATCGCGGAGGCCAACGGCATCGAGGCGGTGTTCGCCGATCTCTGCGACTATCACATGCCAATCTATCACGGCGACCTGGAGGCGGCCGAAGGGGTGCCTGAGCGGGCGCGCGCCTTCAAGGCGCTTTTGGAAGAATATGACGGGGTGTTCATCGCCACCCCGGAATACAACGCCTCCATCCCGGCGCTGCTCAAGAACACGCTCGACTGGGTCTCACGCGTGAAGGACGAGCCCAACGTGTTCAAGACGCGCGTGTTCGCGGTCTCCGGCGCCTCGCCCGGATATTATGGGGCGATGCGGAGCCTGCTCACCTTGCGGCAGATCCTCGAAGTGGGCCTCGGCGCCACCGTGATCCCGCAGCAGATGGCGCTGCCGCGCGCCATGCATGCTTTCGAGGAGGACGGCAGTCTCAAGGACGAGGCGCAGCAGAAGCTGTTCGCCAGCGTGGTCGAAGCACTCGCCGTCGCGGCAAGGAAGTTCGCATCATGAGCCCCCAGATTATCAGCCCCCAAGACCAGATCGTCAGCCCCAAAAACCGGATCATCGTGGCCCTCGATGTGCCTGACCTCGATGAAGCCCGCGCACTGATCGCCAAACTGGGCGATAGCGTCGGCGTCTACAAGATCGGGCTCGAGCTCCTGTTCTCAGGCGGGCTCGGCCTCGCAAACGACCTCATCGCGGGCGGCAAGCGCGTCTTCATCGACGCCAAGCTGCTCGACATCGAGGCAACGGTCGAACGCGCGACCGCGGCGATCGCCCGGACGGGGGCACATTTCCTTACGGTGCACGCGACCGACCGCAAGACGCTCGATGCCGCGGTGCGCGGCCGGGGGATGAGCGGGCTGAAGCTGCTTGGCGTGACGGTGCTGACCAATCTCGATCGCGCCGACCTGTCACAGCAAGGCATCGAGATGCCGCCGCTCGCGCTCGTGCAAGAGCGGGCACGGCTCGCGCAGGACGCCGGATTCGACGGCATTGTCGCCTCGGGGAAAGAGGCGGCGGCCTTACGGGAGCGCTTGCGCGATTTCCTGATCGTCACGCCCGGCATTCGCCAGCAAGGCGCCGACGTGCAGGACCAGACCCGCGTGGTGACGCCCAAGACCGCAATCGAGGCGGGCGCCGACTATCTCGTGATCGGGCGTCCTATCACCCGGGCGGACGATCCGCGCGCGGCGGCGGAGGCAATCGTCGCGGAGATCGCCGGCGCTACGGCTCACTCATAGACTCGTCATTGCCGGGCTTGACCCGGCAATCCATTCCGCCAGCTCTTCAGCTTGCTGGGAGATAACGGCGTGGATGCCCGGATCAAGTCCGGGCATGACGGAGTACATTTTTTTAGGGTCTATCCAAATCAGCGAGCTTCGTGGCGATCAGCGCAGATAGCTCAGCGGCATCGCCGTCGATCGCCACCTGCTTCAAGCGCGACTTGCCGCCTTGTGCGACTTTGACGTGCGATGGCGGCACGCCTACCCACTTGGCAATGAGCTTCTCCAGAGCCGCGTTGGCGCGGCCCTGCTCAGGAAGCGCCCGTACACGGGCTCTGAGCACGGCCTCGCCGCCAAAATCCTCGACGCTCACGACGTCGTCGCGCGCGGATTTCGGCGTCAGCCGCACCGGCACCACAACGCCCGTGGCCGTGTGGCGAATATTGAGGCTCGAGGGCGCGGCGCCCACCAGGCTAGATGAAGGCCGGCAGGATCCAGCCGAGCAGCACCACGTTGACGATGAACATCAGGAACAGGATCAGGATGACGGGGGAGATGTCGATGCCGCCGAGATCGGGCAGGATACTGCGAATCGGGCGCAAGGCCGGCTCCGTGACCCGGTAAAGCATGTCGGCGATGGTGAAGACGACGCGATTGCTGGTGTTCACCACGTTGAATGCGATCAACCAGCTCAGAATCGCGCCGACAATGATCACCCAGATGTAGAGCTGGATGACATAGACGATGAATTCGATCAAAGGCACCATGAAAAGGCCCCTCCCGGCGCGGCCTTGGCCGACCATGTAGCGGAGAGGCGGCGCGGAGGGCAAGTCCTGGGAGCGGCAAAGCTTAAGTTCCTGCTTCGGTGGGCCAGACTCCTGGGCCCTCGCTTGACAGGCATGGAGGCCACTCCCTAAATGCCTGCTATCTGGGGCCGTAGCTCAGTTGGGAGAGCGCAGCAATCGCACTGCTGAGGTCGTCGGTTCGATCCCGTCCGGCTCCACCATCCGCCTCTCTTAGCAGACGTCGGTCAGGCCTCGTGGTCAGTCGTGGACTTTTGGCCGCTTCACGGGCTTGGGCATTTGCAAATTGCCTTGCGCGTCGCGCACGCGGAAGAACCAGCCGACGGCGGGGATCAGCATGATGCCCGGCAAGAAGCGCACGCCGAACGCAATCAGCCGGTTCATCCAGCCCTCGATGATCACCCAGTTGCCGCGCATGAAGCGCCGATAGGCGGCTTCGGCCATCGCTTCCGGGCTCATCAGCGGCAGGTAGAGGACATAACGGGAGTTCTCGGCACCGGCCTTGGCGTGCATCTGCGTCTCGATGGGGCCGGGCGTCACCACGCAGACGCGCACACCGGTGCCCATGACCTCGTAGGCGAGCGCGCGGCTAAAGGAGATCACGAAGGCCTTGGTGGCGGCATAGGTCGCCTGATAGGGCACCGGCATGAAGCCTTCGACCGAGGCGATGTTGAGCACGCCACCGCGGCCACGCGCCAGCATGTCAGGCAGGAGGCGGCGCGTCAGATCGACGACGGCACGGACATTGAGGTCGACCGACCGGAGCAGGTCTTCCGGATCCTGATCCTGAAAGAAGCCGGCGGTCATGATGGCGGCGTTGTTGACAAGGGATTCGGCGTAGAGCCCGTGCTGATTGAGCGCGTCCGTCACGCGATCGCACCCTTCCTTGGTGGAAAGGTCACTGGCGACGTGGTGGACCGCGACGTTGTGGGCGGAAGCGAGTTCGGCCGCCGTCTCGGCCAGCCTTGCCTCGCCCCGAGCGACCAGAAGGAGCGTATGGCCGCCCTTGGCGAACTGATCGGCCAGGGCGCGGCCAATGCCCTGGGTCGCCCCGGTAATGACGGTGGCGGGAGCAAGCGGCTTGGCTCCCTCGTCACGCGCGTTCATGTCCATCCAATGCCATTTTCTGGGTGCCCAATACACCGTTAGCCAACGCGCCGGCAAGCAATCACCTAACACGCGATCATGCAAGCTTGTGCGGCGCTTCGCGCCCGGTAACCGTCACACTCTCAATAGGTTGGGAGCAAGCCGATGGGCACGCTAGACTGTCTCAGGCCTATGTCAGCCATGTGTTTGTGGTATCCGGAAAGTGCTGCGTAATGTCTCCAACTCGTTACCTTTCTCCCGCCCTGCTCGGGGTGCTTGGCCTCGTCGTCGTCAGTGCTGCCCCGGCTGCCGAGCCGAGCCTCGGGGATGCGGTCAAGACGACCGACAGCAAATATCTCGACGCGCCCGAAACTGGCATGGTCGACGAATCGCCCAAGATCGTGGTGGGCGGCGGCGAGGACGGCCTGCCGCCACTCGATGAGGAAATGTCGTTCGGGCCTTTGCGAGTGACTTTGACCTATGTCGAGGTGGAGCCGGAAGAGGCACCGGAGGTGCCCGCCGACGCGTTGCCGGCCGAGGCGGGGGCGATGCCCGCCGAGACGGAGGCAGGCGAGATGCCCGCCGAGGAGCCCCCGGTCGAGGATATCCCGGAAGAGGCGATGCTTCCCGAGGAGACGGGGCTCGGCGAGCGAGTGTACCGCGCCCCGGTCGTGACCGTGTATTTCGACGACCCGAACCCTCCGGCCAAGCCGGCCGAGGCGCAAGAGCCCGCGGCGGGAGATGCGCCGGAGGCGGAGGCTGCCGCGGCGACTGACATAGATCAGAACGAGGATCAGAATGCGCCTGGCGAGGACGCCGCGGAGCCTGAGTCGGCTGAGGCGCAAGAGGCCGCCGAGGCACAAGAGCCCGCCGGTCCGCGTATCGTGGCCACGCTCCAAGGCAACAGCGGCGGCTCCGCCGATCCACCGGTCAGCGTGCAGATCGCCGAGCTCGATCCCAGCAATCCATACCCGGAAGTGGTGGTGTCGTTCTTCACCGGCGGCGCCCATTGCTGCTCGGTGACGAGCGTGATCACCAGCAACGCCGACGGCTCGGAATGGAAGACCGTCGATGTGGGCGAGTTCGACGGCGGGCCGATGGTCGCGGTCGACCTCGTTGGCGACGGGCACTTCGAGTTCGAGACCCGTGACAATGCCTTCCTCTATGCCTTCGCCTGCTATGCCTGCTCGGAGGCGCCGCTCCAGGTGCTGGCGCTTGAGGACGGCAAGATGAAGGATGTGAGCGAGGACGCACGCTTCAAGGGAGCCCACGCGGCTTGGCTCAAGACCATGATCGTGGGCGTGCCGGAGAAGGAGGTGAACGGCTTCCTGGCCGGGTATGTGGCCCAAAAAATCCGGCTCGGCGAAGGCAAGCAGGCCTGGGACTTGATGCTTAAATATTACGACCGCAATACCGATTGGGGGCTTGAGCTCTGCGACCAGGACCTCGATGACACTGGCGAGTGCCCGGGGGAGACCACCAAGGTCACGTTTCCTGAAGCCCTCGAACGTATGCTTAACGAAAATGGCTATAAGATCGGGGGCTGAGCCCAACCCCCCGGATTCCGCCTGGAACGGGAGGGGGGCGGGCGCCGTTTGACCTGTCTGGCCCCTGGCTTTCACGGGGCTGGAGGGCTTTTCCGCGTTGCCAAGGAGTATGGCGCATGGCACCCCGCGCCTTCTGGACCGGCCATCTACGGCTGTCGCTGGTCAACATTCCGGTCAGGCTCTACCCGGCCACGAGTGCGGAGCGGAGCATTGCGTTTCACCAGATCCACGAGCCTTCCGGTAAGCGCATCCGCTATCAGAAGGTCGCGCCAGGCGTCGGCCCCGTGGAGAACGAGGAGATCACCAAGGGATACGAATACGAGAAGGGCAAATATGTCCTAATCTCCCCTGAGGAGATCGACGAGCTCAAGCTCGTGTCGAAACAGACCATCGAACTGGTCCGCTTCGTCGACGAGGACGCCATCGACGACCGCTACTTCCAGACCCCCTACTACCTCATGCCTGACGGCGACATGGCCGACGAGGGCTATGTCATCCTCCACAAGGCGCTGACGGACACCAAGAAGATCGGCGTCGGCCAGTTCATCCTGCGCGGTCACGGCAACATCGTCGCCATCAAACCCTTCAAGAAGGGCCTGCTGCTGGAAGTGCTGCGCCACGCCAACGAGATTCGCTCGGCGGACGCGCTGTTCGACGACATCCCGGAGGTCAAGATCGACAAGGAAGCGCTCGATCTCGCCAAGGAGCTGGTGACGCGCAAGGCCGGCAAATTCGAGCCGGAGGCGTTCAAGGACGAATTTACCGAGGCGGTGCGGGAGCTGATCCAGGCCAAGCTCGAGGATCGCGCGCCCGACATCGTCACCGAGGAGCCCGGCGGCGCCAAGGTCATCAACATCATGGACGCGCTGAAGAAGAGCGTGCAGCAAGGCAAGGGCTCTGCGCCCAAGTCAGCCGGCAAGAAGGCCGCCGCGACGCGCGCCAGCGCCAAGAAGACGGCACGCACCCCGAAGCGGAAGTCGGCTTAAGACAATGGCGCAGGCGCGAGACGAGGACCTGCTTGCCACCTACAAGGCCAAGCGGGACTTCGACAAAACGCCCGAGCCCGGTCCGAAACGCGCGCGCAAGAAGGGCAACAGCTTCGTCATCCAGAAGCATGCGGCGCGGCGCACCCATTTCGATTTCCGCCTGGAAAAGGACGGCGTGCTGAAGAGCTGGGCCGTCACCAAAGGCCCGAGCCTCGATCCGAGCCAGAAGCGGCTCGCCGTGAGGACCGAAGACCACCCGCTCGAATATGGCGGCTTCGAAGGCGTCATTCCCAAAGGCGAGTATGGCGGCGGCCCGGTGATGCTCTGGGACGAGGGCACGTGGGAGCCCATCGGCGACCCCGACGAGGGCCTGGCCAAGGGCGATCTCAAATTCCGGCTGCACGGTGCACGCCTCAATGGCGACTTTGTGCTGGTCCGCATGAAGAAGGACCGAACCGGGGGCAACCGTGAGAATTGGCTCCTCATCAAGAAGCGCGATGACTATGCCGGCGACGGCGACGAGCCAACGCAAGAGTTCGACACGAGTGTGAGAAGCGGCCGCACCATGGAGCAGATCGAAACAGGCGCCGACTCGGCCGTGTGGACCTCCAACAAGGCTCAAAAAAAAACTCCGGCGCGAGCCAAGCGCGCGGCAACGGCAAAGCCAAGCCCCAAGCCAAGTCCCAAGCCAAGAGCAAAACGCGGCGCAAAATAGTCGCGCCTCCCTTTGTCGAACCGCAGCTCGCCACGCTCGATAGCGACGTGCCGCAAGGCGCGACCTGGCTGCATGAGCTGAAATATGACGGCTATCGCATCGAGGCGCGCAAAGCCGGCGACGACATCACCTTGTTCAGCCGCAACGGGCTGGACTGGACCGTGCGGTTTCCGGCCATCTCCAAGGCGCTTCTGACCCTGCCTTGCGAAAGCGCGCTCATCGACGGCGAGGCGGCCTTCGTGCTGCCTTCAGGCATCACCGACTTCAAGTCGCTGCAAGAGCACATCGACACCCCAAGTCCTTCGATCCGCTATTTTGCGTTCGATCTCTTGTTCCTCGACGGCAAGGATTTGCGCAAGGAACCGCTCGCCGAGCGCAAGGCACGCCTGCACACGCTCATGGCGGCGAAAGGTGTCTCCGACTATCTCGTCTATTCGGACCACGTGGTGGGCTCGGGACCGGAATTCTACGACAAGGCATCCGCCGCGCATCTCGAAGGGATCATGTCGAAGCGTGCAGACGCACCGTATCGTTCGGGCCGGGGAAAGAGCTGGCTCAAGATCAAATGCACCAAGACGCAAGAGTTCGTCATCGGCGGCTATAGCCGTTCGGACGTCAGGGGAAAGCCGTTCTCATCGCTGCTGCTCGGCACGTATGATGACGGCAGACTGAGCTATGCGGGCAAGGTCGGCACGGGTTTCAACGCCGGCGACCTGTCGCGCCTCGCCAAGACGTTCAAGCCTCTCGCGCGCAGCTTGTCGCCATTCGCGGAAGTGCCCGCCGCCGAGCGCAAGGATGCGGTGTGGCTCGACCCTGAGCTCGTCTGCGCGGTCAACTACACGGAATGGACGCGGGACGGGCGGCTGAGGCATCCGAGCTTTCAAGGCATGCGCGAGGACAAGACCGCGCGTGACGTGCGCCGCGAGGGGCAAGACGATCAGGAGGCCGACATGGCCAAAACTTCGACAGCCAAAACTTCGACAGCCAAAACTTCGACAGCCAAAACTTCGACAGCCAA
>Ga0307379_10006592_pt1 | contig 15925 bp, 8 predicted proteins | sample UN2MG_FD_202237 | JGI IMG/M metagenome (GOLD analysis project Ga0307379, IMG submission 202237) | Soil microbial communities from Risofladan, Vaasa, Finland - UN-2 | ecosystem: Environmental > Terrestrial > Soil > Coastal area > Acid sulfate soil | place: Finland: Risofladan, Vaasa | collected... | reverse complement strand
ATATGGCCGCGCCCAGCACCATCAGCTCGCCCGCCTCGCGCAGCCCGAAAGCCGGCTTGCCCGCGATCTCCACCGGGAAGAACCCGAAATCCTGCGCAAAATCCGAAACACGCCCCGTGATATAGCCAAACGCACCCAGCACAATCGCCACAAGAATCACCGGCACAATCGCCAAGCCGTCCATGCCGTCGGTCAGATTCACCGAGTTCGACGCCGCCACCATAAACACCACGATCACCGCCAGGTAGCCCACACCCAGGTAAATGCCGGCTTTCATAAACGGCAGAAACAGCGTGTACCTCGTGGCCTCCACATTGATCGGCGAGAAAAAATCGTGCAGGAAAAAAAATGCCACCAGCACACCCATCGCGATCTGGCCCGCGTACTTTGTCCTGCGCGACACCCCCGCCTCGCTCGATCCGCCCCGGATTTTCTTCAGGTCGTCCATCAGCCCTATCGTGCCGAAGCCCACGCCGGCGATCAGCGGAATAAGCGTAAACGGCGTGGCCTTGCACCAGAACATCGCCGTCACCAGCACCACCATGTAAACCAGCACGCCCCCCAGCGTGGGCGTGCCTGCCTTGCCCGACACATTCAGCCCGCCGAAGTCGCGCACCGGCTCGCAATAGCCTTTTCGCTTCAGCACCCGAATATAAGCCGGCGCCAGCACCCAAAACAACACGCCCGCCGTGATCGCCGCGCCGATCGACCGCGCCAGCAGGCTTATATGGTCCGACGACCCATAAAGCAGGAATGTGTAAAGCAGTTGAATCATAAACTCACGCCGCCCGACGTCGCCGTCAGTCCGTTCCGCCCTGTTTGCGGTTCCAGCCGCGATTCAAGTCGATATAAAAACGCCGCACCGCCAGCGGATCGGCCGGCGGCCCCTTCTGCAGCACCTTTCGCAGCGATGCCACCGTCTGCGCGAACGGGAAATCCGACCGGCACCCCTCGCTCAGCATATCGATAGAGTTCAGGCTCTCCTGCATCTGCAAAAAAACCTCGGGCCGCCGGCAGCCAAGCTCCACCATGCCTACGGCCGACTGATGGCGCACCAGCCAATGGCTGTCGGCCGCCAGCGTTTGCAGCACCGGCAGCACCGTCTCGTGCCGGTTGCAGCCGCCAAGCGCCGCCGCCACCGCCGCGCGCACCTCGAAATTCCGCTCGTTGAAATGCAGCGCACCGTTCCCGTTCGGCCTGGGGCGCAGCGCGTGCAAGAACATATTCGTGCGCAGCGCCGTAGGCTCAAACAACTCCGCCAGCGCCCGCACCGCCTCGCACCGCACCTCCCAGTAATCCGCATCCAGCGCGCGGCGCAACGCGTGCTCCGCCTCCGTCGTGCTCAGCCCCAGCCGGCGGATCGCCGACACCGCATTGCGCACCACGATGCCCGCCTCCGAGCCGTTTCGCACCTTGTTTATGAGAAGGGGATACCAGGCAGGATCCTTCAGCCGCTCGATCAGCTTCACGGCCACGTTACGCACCTGCCACGAGCGGCTCGCGATGTAAACCGGCAAACGCGCCCGCAGCAGCGCCTCGGGCAGCACCTCGCTTTTCAGCAGCGCCTCCGCCTCGTGCAGCGCACACCGCCCCCCCGTGAGGCGACGAAAAACCTTATGAGCAAGCCCCTTCAGCATCATGGGCTCCCAAAGAGACGGCCGCGGCGCTGTGAAAACAGTGATCCATACGCTATATCGTCAGAATCGCAGGCAGGCTTTAAGAGGAGCGTTTGGCTTTGCGTGCGGCACGGCCCGCGCCCTCCACACCGGCCCCGGATGTCGGCGTCCGGCTGTGTGGGTGGAAGTGCGACCAGCAGCGAGGCAATCATCGCGGTCTAGCAGACTATGGCCATGCCCTGATGTCTTTTGGTCGAATCTTTTGTGCAGTGTGGCCTGCCTGCGTATAGATTTTTTACGCGGCGTGGATGCCGAGGCGCCGGAGGATGCGGCGTTTGATGCGGTCTCTCTGCTGGCAGGCGGCTGTGCGGATGCAGGCGCGGGCGATGCGGCCGTAACGGGCGCGCCGGCCGTAGACGAGCGTTTTGTCGTCGCGGATGGCTCGAATTATTTCGTGGTAGGTGGCGCAGTGATACGCCGTTTCGGTGATCCCTGCGCCTATTTCATGTATGGAGTGCGCGTCGCTGCCGCCGGTTTGGCCTAGTTGGAGGCATTCGTAAAGCTTGGTTGCCTTGCGGTTTCGGGGCGAGCGAGCGTTGTGCGTTTCGAGGGCGTCGATGCGTAGTGTGATTATCTGGCGCTTGCGGAGCGACACGACGAGATTGAGGGGGTGCGCAGCCACGGCGATGCCGCCCTGATCGTGAATGCGTTCGATGGTTTCTTCGGGCGATAGTTTTTGGGGGATGCGCTGGGTGATCCCGAGTGCGAGGATATGGCCGGCGCTAGTGGAAACTTCCATTCCGGGCACGGCCACGAGGCCCCAATATGGTGCAAGCTCGGCGACAAGGAGGCTTCCCTCGATTTCATCGTGATCGGTTACAGCCAAACCTTCCAAACCTGCTTCGACTGCCTTGTCGAGAAGCTGCCGAGGTTCGATCAGGCTGGCGCTGCCCCATCGTCTGGTCCGGGAGAAATGGGTGTGTATGTGCAAGTCCAGCTTCATAAGCTTGTTCCGAGCCCCTGCTGGGAAGAACGAAACGACTATATTATTATACCAAACCGGGTGGTTGCTGTCTACGAGGATTGCCGGGGTCCGAGGGGAAAATTGACAGCAGCCCACTCCTGCCCGCTGCGAGAGGGCCTCCCGCGGGGGGAGGAATCCTGAAGAGCGTCTTGCCTTGCTGGCGATCATCCTTCTGTTTTTGACAGGATCGGAGAGCGTGCTTGCAGGATTACCATTTGATGTTTGCGGGCCAGATGCGGGTGATCCGCAGGCCGCGCTCGAATTTCGTTTCGAGTGAGGGTTCGAGAGGGAAGCCGGAGCCGAGGATGCCTAGCAGCGCCTCAAGCTCGTATTCGTCGCCGCCGCAGCACTCGATTTCCACCTCGTAGTGGCGGCGCTGGTCGCGAGCGCCCACAAATTCCACGTCGTCGAGCACCATGTCAAACCGCTTTTGCCCGCCGCGGAACAGCTCGAGCACCGTGCGGTTGTTTTCAACGGTGAGCACCACCAGGAGGGGCCGCTCGCCGATGTTTTTGCGCACGCGCGACATGAGCGGGCAGTTCACCGCATTCACCTTCGAGGGGTAGCCGTCGGGCAGAGGTTCTTCGATCTCGTCGCGCACTTCGACCATGCCGCTGCGCCTGCACAGTGTTTTCAGGCCGATCGTGCAATCGCGGCCGCACCGGCGCAATCTGAGCACCGACTTCACTTTCAGCAGGTCCCATCGCTCGGTATCGAAGTAATCGGTTACGAGAAGCTGGCGTTCCTTGAACTTGATCTCGTAGCCGCCGAGGCGCGGCTGGGCCAGGATCCTGTCGAAAACCGTGGGATCAAAGGTGATGAACCTGGCTTCAACTTCTTTCATGACCGCTCCGGACTACGTGTGACATTAATTGCAGTTTACCACGAAATCGGCTGAAGTGCAACACTTTTCCCGGTGCTAGCTGGCTAGCGATCATCGCTCCACCGGCACAAGGCCGGTGGGGGCAAGGCCAGTGAAAGCTCATGACATCCCCACCGGGCTTGCCCCGGTGGAAACAATGATCCATGGCGCGCTATTCACCATCGCTGCAATTTTCACTCGCACTACTGCTTGATTTTCGCCCGTTTTCGTTTATAATAGGGTCTTTCGGCCAGAAGGTGCATGATTATGCCGTCAAAAGAAAACCTGAAGAAGATACTTGTGATCGGCGCCGGGCCCACCGTGGTGGGCCATGGCACCGAGTATAACCTTGCCGCGTGGATAGCCTGCCGCCTGCCCAGAGAAAAAGGCATTACGGTTGTCGCGCTCGACAGCAACCCCGCCTCGCTCGCGCTCGAGAGCGATTCGTCCGACGTGCGCTACGTGGAGCCGCTGACGGCCTGCACCGTGCGCAAGATCATCGAAAAGGAACGCCCCGATGCCATCCTGCCCATAGCGGGCGGGCAAACCGCGCTCACGCTTTGCTCGCAGGCGGCCGACTGCTTGCGCGCAAACGGCGTGGCCGTGCTCGGGCTTTCGCTCGAAGCCATAGAGTCAACGGGCGACAGGTTGCGTTTTGCCGAGCTGGCGGTGCAGGCAGGCGGCACGGTGCTGCCGTCGGCGGCCGCTTCCAGCCCCGAGGAGGCCGCGGCCGCCGCATCGAAGATCGGCGGCTTCCCCGTGGTGCTGCGCCCGTTTTTCGTGGTGGCCGGCACCGGCAGCTCAGTAGTTTACAACCTCGAAGAACTCAAGGAAAACACCTTCCGCGCCATCAAGCACAGCCCGGTGAAGACCACGCTGGTGGAGCACGCGGCCCTGGGCTGGAAAGAGGTGATCTGCCAGGTGCTGCGCGACCGCGACGACAATGCAGCGGTGGCGGGCATCATCGAGACTATCGATCCGATGGGCGTGCACACGGGCGACAGCGCGGCCGTCTTCCCGGCGCAGTCGCTTAGCAAAAAGCAGCTCGAGACCGTTTCGGCGCTGGCCTGCAGCATTGCGCGCAAGGCGGGCATCGAGGGCAGCGCCGATATCGAGTTTGCCATAGACCCGCGCGACCCCGACAACGTGGTGGTGATGGAGATGAACCCATACATCTCGCGTTGCAGCGCGATGATCTCGTTTGCTACGGGCTTTTCAACGATCGAGGCGGCCGTGCGGCTGGCGCTGGGCGAGCCGCTGAGCGCGGTGTGCCCCGAGCCGCTCGAGCCGAAGGCGGTGGCCGTGCGTGTGCCGCGGTTCTCGTTCGAGAAATTTCCGTCGGCGAAGCTCGAGCTCAACACGTCGATGAAATCGGTGGGCGAGGCGATGGCCCTTGGCGGCACCTTCCGCGAGGCATTCCAGAAGGCGCTGCGCGAGCCGATAGGCGGCCGCGACGGCTTCGGCTTCGACGGCCGCGACATCTTGCCGGCCGCCGAGGATCCCGCCGAGCTGAGAAGAAAGCTCTCGGCGGCTCAGCCGGGAAATTATTATTACATCAAGCCCGCGATGGATTCCGGCATGTGCATGCCCGAGATAGCCGCGGCTACCGGCATCGACCGCTTCTTCCTGAAGGAGCTGAGCGCGCTGCTCGAGACCGCGCGCAGTTTGCAGCGGCACGAGCTTTCGGCCGAGTTGCTGCGCAAGGCGAGATCGGAAGGTTTTTCGATTTCGCAGATTGCCACGATCACGGGCAGGAAGCCGGACGACGTGGCCGTGCTGTGCGCCGAGCTCAAGGTGCAACAAACGTGGCGCGCCGTGGGCGCCAACGTGCGTATAGCGGCTTTCAACGAGCATGCCGCCACGGCGCCGCCGGCCGACAGCCGGCCCGTGATGATGATGATCGGGCCGGGGCCAAACGAGATCGGCACGGGCAGCGAATATGAGTTTTGCGTGAGCCGCGCCGCGAAGACCTTCAGGGAGCTCGGATACCGCTGCGTGGCGGTGAACTGCAGCGTGCAGGGGCCGAGCTCGGAACCGTCGCAGTGGGACGAGCTCTACCTCGTGCCGCTGTGCCCCGAAGAGGTGCTGGCGGTGGCGCGCACGGTGAAGCCGGCGGGCGTGTCGGTGCAGTTTGGCGGGCCGGTTTCCATCAAGCTATCGGAAACGCTTGTGCAAAACGGATTCCGCATCCAGGGCACATCGCCCGAGAGCCATCGCCGCTGCCATAGCCGATCGCTGCGACGCGAGATGCTGAACAAGCTGCGGATGCTCCAGCCAAAGGACGGCACGATAGACAGCTTGGAAGCCGCGCGCAACGTGGCGGCCGAGATCGGCTATCCCGTGGTGGTGAAATCGCTGCAGCCTACGCATGGCAAGGCGATGGAGGTGGTGTATAACGAGGCGGACCTCGACAAGACGGTGAAGGATTTCCTGCCGTCGAAGACCAATGGCGTGTCGCTCTTGATCAGCGAATTTCTTGAGGATGCCATCGAAATCGAGGCCGAGGCGGTGGCGGACGGCGAGTCGATTCTCATCGCCGGCATCGTGGAGCACATAGAGGAAGCGGGCATCCATTCGGGCGACAGCGCCTGCGCGATCCCGCCGTATACGGTGGGCGACCCCACAATCGCGCAGATGCGCGAGCAGGCGGCGGCAATCGCCACCGAGCTGGGCGTGTGCGGGCTGCTGAACGTGCAGTTTGCCATCAAGAACGATCTGATCTACGTGATCGATCTGCTGCCGTCGGCGTCGCTCACGGTGCCCTTCGTGCGGCGCGCGGCCGACATGCCCCTGGTGAGCATTGCGGCCAAGGCGACGGCCGGCGTGAGCCTGAAGCAGCAGGGCTTCACCCGCGAGCGCCTGCCCCAGCAGATGGCGGTGCGGCATTCGGTTTTTCCGTTTGCGCGATTCCCGGGCGTAGACACGGTGCTGGGCCCCGAGATGAAATCGACGGGGCGCGTGATGGGCGTGAGCGACACGTTTGGCCTCGCGTTTGCGAAGGCCGCGGCGGCCGCGGGGCAGGACCTGCCGCTGGGCGGGCAGGTGTTTATCAGCCTGAAGAACAAGGACAAGCGGCCGATGCTTTTCATCGCCAAGAAGCTCGAAGAGCTTGGCTTCAAGCTCATCGCCACGCGCGGCACCGCCGCCACACTCACGAAAAACGACGTGAAGGTGGAGCTGATCAGCAAGGTGTCGGAAGGGCGGCCAAACGTGGTGGACCTCATCAAGAACGGCCAGGTGAACCTGATCATAAACACGCCCAGCCGCAAAACGCCCAGCCGCGACGAGGTGTCGATCCGGTCGAGCGCGGTGGCGCACAACGTGCCGCTGATTACCACGGTATCGGGCGCGTCGGCGGCGGTGAACGCGATCGAAATGACGATCAAGCGCGGCATGGAAGTGCGCAGCCGCTGACCATACCGCGCGGCCCCAGCATCATTGCCAAAGCCCTCCGTCGGTGTAAATTCTTGTAAATCCAGAGCTTAGCGAATAGTTTGGGCTTGCGCCGTGCGTGCCCATGCAATAGAATGAAGGTAGATTTCATGGGGCTGAAAGTGTTATTAGGCCCGAAGCTCAAACCCTGGAGTTTCGCGTAAAGCGGCATCCGCGGCGCAGACATATCAAATGGAAACAAGAAGCTTCGAATTTGCCTCACCGATACCGTGGTACGCGCTGGTTCCACTCGGCGTGGTGCTGGTGTTTCTGGCAGTGCGCCTTTACCGCTACGAGCGCGGCATGGTGCCCGGCCTGCTCGGCAAGGTGCTCACGGTTCTCCGCGCGGCACTGCCGTTGATCCTGCTGCTGTTGCTGCTCGAGCCGCTCTTTGCGGTCAGGTGGTTCGAGAACCTCAAGGGCCGGGTAATAGTGCTGCTCGACGGCTCGCTGTCGATGACGTCCACCGATGATCGCCGGCCGGACGACGAGAAGATTCGGCTGGCCGACGCCCTGGGGCTTTTGCCCGCGGGTGCCCGCGACGTATCGATGCAGGAGATGGCCGTTCGGACGACCGGCGACGCCGGCAAGCTGGCAAAGGCCATCGAGGCGGCTCCCGCGCTCGGAAACGCTCCGAAGGATGAAGCCGTTACGGCGTTCAAAACGCAGCACAAGGCCGCTTTCGCCCTTGTAAAGGCCTTCCAGAAAGACCTCAATAAATTCGTGAGCCGGAAGCAGCGCCCGTCCGAGGTGGCCGCACTGCTCACCGACCTCAACGACAAATTCAGCGCCCACGTGGCCATCCATGCCGATCTGGCCGAGCAGGCGCTCGATGACCTCGAGTCGCATCCTCAGAAAGCGGCGGGCGTGGAAGCGTATGATCGGTCTTCCGCCGAGCTCTTCAATGAATGCTGCACCACACTTATGGCTGCCCAGCAGGCGTCGGACCGCTTGCTCGCGAAATCGGAGAACAAGGAAGTGCGCGATGCGGTGGAGAAGATAGACCGGATGAAGCGCGAGGAGATAATGGTTCGGGTTCTGAAGCACGAAGGCAGGGGCGTAATCGAAGAGCTGAGCAGGAATTTCCACATCGAATGCTACCAGCTCGAGGGCAGGCACGTGGTGCCGATAGCGGTTGACAAGGTGGTGGCGTCGGGCAAGCTCGCGTTCGAGTGCAACGGCAAGAGCACCGACCTTGCCACGGCGCTGCGAATGGCCGCCGGCCCCGCCGGCGAGGAGCGCGAAACCTCGGCCGTGGTGCTCCTTACCGACGGCCAGAACAACGCGGGCGACGACCCCGAAATGGCAGCTCGCGAGCTTGCCGGCAAGAAGCTGCCGCTGCTCACCATCGGCATCGGCAGCGGCGAGCCCCCGCGCGACATAGCGATTGCCGAGCTAGACACCAGCCGCGTGGTTTACCTGGGCGACGAGGTGCACGTGGAGCTGAACATCAAGTACGACGGCTTCCAGGGCGCCAGCGCGCCCGCTCACATCGAGGAAGGCGACGCAATCATCGCCGAAAAGCACGTGCCTTTCCCCGATGGCCGCCGCCGCACGCTCGCCGAGCTCGCGTTCATCCCGGAGGAGGTAGGCTCGCACACCTATTCCGCCGTCATTCCGCTGCAAAGCGGCGAGCAGGTGAAGGAAAACAACCGAATCGAATTCCAGGTGGACGTGATCGACGACAAGATCCGCGTGCTCTACGCGGAGGGCGAGCCGCGCTGGGAATATCGTTTTCTGAAGAATCTATTCCTGCGCGACAAGACGATGGACCTCAACCGCATAATGCTGATGCGCGAGGCGGACGAGCTGCCGCGAGGCATCAGGAGCGGGCAATTTCCCGAAACGCGCGAAGAGCTCTTCCGCTACGATGTGCTGATCCTGGGCGACATCCCGGCCAACCGGTTCTTCCTCTCGGACCTCAAGCAGATCAGGGATTTCGTGGCCGAAAACGGCGGCGTGCTGGTCATGATCTGCGGGCCGATGTTCAACCCCGAAGGCTATTTTGAAACGCTGCTCGGCGAGCTCATGCCGGTTTACCCCGAGCGTGTGGACGCGCCCGAAGAGGTGCAGCGCAGCATCCGTTACAACGGATTCCGGCCGGTGCTCACGCACGAGGGCGAGAACAGCCCGGTAACGAGGATTTCGTTTGACCGGCTGGACAACGCGCTGATCTGGGAAAAGCTGCCGCCGCTGCACTGGCACGCGTTCCTCGGCCGGCCCAAGCAGGGCGCCGAGGTGCTGCTGCGGGCGCCCGGCAGGGAAAAGGACGATTGCGTGCTGCTGGCCTCGCAAACCTACGGCATGGGCAAGGTGCTGCTGCTGGCTACCGACGATACCTGGCACTGGCGCTGGAAGGTGGGCGACAAGTACTTCCACAAGTTCTGGGGGCAGGTGATGCGCTGGGCCACCGCCGGAAAAACGTCGGGCCGCGACCGCTACGTTCGCATCGCTACCACGAAGCGCCAATATGAACTGGGCGAGGCGGTGGAGATCGAGGCCAGAGTGCTGGGCGAAGACCTCAAGCCGCTGCGCGATTCGAAGGTGCAGGCGCAGGCCGCCCGGCAGGATGGCCGCATCGAAGACATCAGCCTCGAATTTGTGGCCGATAGCGAAGGCCGCTACCGCGGCAAGTTTACCGGGCTGGAAACGGGCCGCTACACCGTGCGCCTCGTATCCGATGGCCTGCCCGGCGGCACCAGCGAGGCTCGCGTGCAGGTCGACGTTATGGAGCGGCCGAACATGGAGCAGGTGGAACTCTTTTTGAACCGCCCGCTGCTCGAATCGATGTCGAAAATCAGCAACGGCAGATATTTCCCCGCGGAAGAATACCGCAAGCTGGCCCAGGCGATCGAGCCGGTGAAAAAGAAGGTGCCGCATTCGCGGGAAATCCGCCTGTGGACATGGCCGCCGATTCTCGTGCTGTTTACGCTGGTGGTCTGCACCGAATGGGTGCTACGCAAGAAGGCCGGATTGATGTGAAACACAGCGTTCCTCAAGGCATCCATTCCCTCCTCTCTGCAATCATTTCCTCGTTCCTCTTTATCTCCGTCATCATGCTGTCGGCGCCGGCCAATGCCGAAGAACCCTACGGCGACGCCGTGAAGGCGATCGTGCAGCGGCTGGGCTCCAACGACGAGGGCGTGCGCTGGGCGGCGGCGGCCGATCTGATCAAGGCGGGCCCCAAATCAACAAATGTGCTTTCGGTGATTTTGCTGGGCGAGTGGGCGGAGGGCCGCAAGCTTGCAGCATACATTCTGGGCGAGACGAAAGACCCGGCCGCGGTGCCGGCGTTGGTCAGGTGCCTGGGCGACGATGAATTCCACGTTCGCTGGAAATGCGCCGTGAGCCTGAAAAACATCGGCGAGCCGGCGGTGGATGCACTGATGGGCGCACTGCTCGAAGGCAACCTGAACGCCCAGTATTGCGCGGCTTGGGCACTGGGCGAGCTGAAGGACGCCAAGGCCACGCTGGCGCTGGCCAAGGCGGCCGTGGCCGCCGATGACGACCTTCGCTGGAAGGCCGTGATCTCGCTGAAACGCATCGGGCCGGCCGCGATCGTCGAGCTTGCGCGGCTGGCAAAGGACAATGCCCCCGAAGCGCGGCGCTGCGCGGTGTGGTCGCTGGGCGAGCTCGGCGGCAACGATGCACTCGCACCGCTGCTCGATGCCACGCGCGACGCCGACACCGAGGTGCGCAACAAGGCGGCTTATGCCCTTTCCAAATTTGATCTGCCCGAGGTGCGGGCCGCGCTTGAAAAGCTGGTGGAAGACAAGGACCCCGCCGTGCAGAAGCAGGCGGTGATGAGCCTTGCGAAGCTGGGCAAGGCAATAGACCACGCGGGCAGGAAGGGGATTGGCGACGATCACGTGCCGCAGTGGCAGGCATACGAAATCACGTGCAACGGCGATGGCCTGGGCGCGCTTGCGGCGGGCGCACAGATGGAGGTGCGGCTGATCACGCCGTCGCAGGCAACGAGAATAGTGCGCGGCTTTTACGCGGGCGGGCTGAAGGCACGCGTGGCGCCCGACGAGCCGGGCGAATGGTTTTACAAGGCAACGGTTAGCAGCGGCGGCAAAACCGACACGATGCACGGGATGTTTTCGTGCGACAAATCGGACCTGCCGGCGGCTCTGAAGATGAATGCGAAGCCGCGGCCGCACTTGCAGGCGGCCGGCAGGCCGCTGATCCTCATTGAAGCGCCGCTGCCGGCCGCCGGCTTGTCTCTTTTGGCCGAAGAATGGATGCCGCTGATCGATGCATGCGCCGCGCACGGATTCAACCTGCTGCGGATCGACCTGCAGGCACTGCAGTTTGGCCCGGGCAGGCCGGATCGGGCCGACCTGCTGGACGCGATCCTGGCCTACGGCCACAGGAAGGGCGTATACTTCCTGCTCACGCTTTTCGACGAGGCCCGCATCCGCGAGCGCGGCTATGGCCCGCTGCCGCCGGCGGGCGTTTTCCCGGCGGTGTACGATCCCACGTCGCCGCTGATCGCGGCCATCCAGGAAAGCTACATCAACGACGTGCTCGCCCGCACCGCCGGCTATGCAAACGTGTTTTACGAGTTGTGCAGGAATTTCAACACCGGCGGCGCGGCCGTGCCGTTTGCGCGCGGCTGGGTCGAGAGGAACCTGAAGCTGCTTCGCGACAGCCAGCGGCCGGTGATGCTTTCGGCGGCTGACGACGGCGAGCGGCAGTGGGCGTTGCCGGGGATTGACATCATAGGCGGCGCGGGCGGGGCGCCGGCCGACCGTTTGGCGGCGCTGCTGCTGCCCTGCCCCGACGAGCCGATGAAGGCAGTGGCGCTGCTGTGGCAGACGGCGATAGGCCGCGGCGCGATGATATCATGGGCGGGCAGCGGCGTGCGGTCGATTGCCCAGAGCGCAAAATTTGTGGAGCAGACGGACGAGGAGGCGCGCGTGCTGCAGAGGGTGGCATCGAGCGAGGATTTCGCGGCAATGGCACCGGCGCCCGACGCGGTGCTGCTGGTGCCGCAGGACGTGCGGGCGCGGATGTGCGCCCAAGCCGACCTGAAGCGGGCAGTGCTGTATCTGTCTGGCTCTGCGAATGGCGGCGAGCCGCTGAAAATCGGTATGCCGAAAGGCCGGTTTACCGTGAAATGGCTGGATACACGCACGGGCGCGTTGCGTGAGCCGGCCGCCGGCACGCAGGATGGCGGCGCCATCGAGTTGCAGTGCCCGCGTTTCTCGGGCGGCATAGTGGCAGAGATTGAGGTGAAGTGAGCCGCTACTTGCCGAGGCGGTTTCGCGTGTAGATCAGATCGAGCACGTCGATCTTATGGTCGCCGTTGACGTCGGCCCAACGATTGTCGGAGACGTCGACGTTCATGCCGATGCGATTGCGGATGAAGATGAGATCGAGGATGTTGACGCGGCCGTCAAAATCGGCATCGCCGGCCAATGAGCTCGTTCTTGCGGCGCGTTGCGAGGGCGCCGGCCCGGTGCCGCTTACTGCAAATGACGAGTCTGAGCAGAGCACTATTTTGTCGACGGCCAGCCCGTCTTCGCGGCCGATTAGCGTCAGGATGTTCATTCCCCTGTTGTACACGTCCATCGTCAGCAAGCCGCCGCCGACTGGCGAGTTCACCCACTGCCAGGATCCGAAGGTTGTCCAGGCGATGTTTTCACTAACGATTGAGCCGTTGAGGCTGAGCCTGCACGAAGCATTTCCGGAGGAGGCGTATCCGCGAATCCAGATGTAGTAGCGGCCGATCTGCTTGAAGTCGATCCAGTATTGCAGCTTCGGGCCGGAGCCATCTGTTCTTGTAACGCCCGCATTGGGGATATACTGCACGAAGCGCTGTCCGGAGAAGCCGGGCTTGTCTTGCCGCATCGCCCATTCCTCGTCCACGCCCGCGTCGAGCCAGAGGTCGTAATCTTCGGCTTCGGCCGCCACCAGCCCATTAACTTCGAGCAGTGGAAGAAGCCCGGCTCGTATGGACATGCGGTCGAAAACGGTGGTGAAGCCGTCGCCGACCGTGAATCTCACGATGTACACGCCGGGGTTGTTGTAGGTGTGGACGGGGCTTTGGAGGTTGGATTGGGACCCGTCGCCGAACGACCAGTTGAAGACCAGCGTCTGTTTGTCGGGATCCGAGGCAGTGCCGGTGAACGCAACGGTGAGCGGAACAGGTCCGTTGGTGACGTTGGCCGAGCAGGCGGCGGTGGGCGGGCGGTTGTTGAAAATGTAAAGGTCCAAGACAGCCATTCCCGCATATCCGAAAGTGTCGAAAGCGACGGCGGTTATAGTGTAGCGGCCGTTCGGGAAGACGGTAGTGTCCCAGCCGAAGTAGGTCCCTTGGAAATCGCCGTTGAATGTGTAGGGTGCCAGGGTTTCGGTGCGGTAGAGGTAGGAGCCGAGGTAGAACTCGACGCGGCTGACGGGATCGTCGGATTGCACAATCGCCTGGATGCCGGTGCCTTGGTTGCCGAAGAAGATTCCGCCGATGGTTTGCCACCCGTAGGCTCCGCTGATCTGCACGGACGGTGCGCCGAATGCGGCGGCCGCAAAGATGATGATCGTGCAGATCAGGATTGTGGTTCTCATTGGCGTAGCCTGCTTTGTTGGGATATCGAGCTCTCTATAAGCATTATATCCCTATTTTGTTGATTTGTCCACCTCGGATGCCGATTTTTTTGAAGATTTGGCAGAGCCGAAAGGCGAAAAAGAGCCGGGCGCCCGAATGAGTGGGTGCCCGGTTGTGGTTTTGTTGCTGCGTGGCGTGCGGTTCTAGTGCTCGCCAAGCACTTTCGCGATATGGGTGATGTTGATGACGCGCACACCCCAGGTGCCTGCCTGCATCGCTATGTCGCCGGGCATATCCTTGATGACCACATAGCTCGTGTCGGACGAAACGGTGTCGGCCACCTTGTTGCCGAATTTCTCGATCTTCTTAGTCCACACGGCCCTTTCGGCGCGGTCGATGTTCTTTTCAAACACGAAGATGATGGGCTCGCCGCGCTTGAAGATGGGGCTGATAATGATATCGTTGACAAGAATGGGGTTAAGCTTGTCTTTCAATGACGTTACGCCGGCGTAGCTTTGATTCTCGTCAACTCTCTTGAGTTCGACGGTGCCTTTCTCGATGCGCTTGCCGCTTGCGTTGGTTTCATAAACAATAAACTGGAGCCCCACCTGTGCGCCCTGCCGGCGGCCTACGTCCACCACGCACGCTTCGCCGGTGTTGTCTACGCTGTAAACCACGCCGTCCACCTCGTCGTAATCAACGTTGTAGTCGGTGCCGCCGATCTTCTTGCTCTGGAGGTTTTCGAGGGCCTTGGCGAGGCGCTGCCGCTCGCGGTTGGCGAGGGTGAGCTCGGACTTCGTCTTGTCGCGCTCTTTGTCGAATTCAGAGGAGATTTCAACGATGCGGTTTTGGAGTTCGGTGATCCTTGTTTCCTTGGTGGCTATGGAATCATTGAGCACTTCGAGATTGCGCGCGTATTCTTTCCGAATCCTCTCAACTTCGACGTCGAGCTTCCTGGCGCTCTCTTCTGCTGTTTCTTTCCATTGTCCGGCGTCTTTTTCGGCATCTTCCTGGCTTCGCTTTGCAATGCCAAGCTGCCCCTGCAATGCGTTTGCTCTTTCCTGCAGCCGCCGTATCATCACTACGAAGGTGTCGGAATCGCCGGTTCGCTGGTAGGCTTTGCCCAGGTCCTCTCTGAGGTCTTTCAGCTTGTCTTCGATCTCATTCAAGCCCGACATGCCTATTACGCTCTCGAGCTTGTTCTTCTCGCTAATCTCCTTTCTGAGCTTCTCGTCCTTCTCCTCAAGCTGGAAAACGTAGCCAAGATACTTGTTGCCGTCTTTCTCCACCTTGTCGTAGTCCGAGGCTTTGGCTTGGGAGCCGTGGATCATCGCGTCGAGCTTGCGCCAGCTTATGATGGTGTAAACCATGATGGCGAAGGTAAAGACAAACAGAACGATGAAGAGAGGCAGTGCTACTGAAGATTGGCTCTGCCTGCCGCGTGCGTGTGTGCGCCTGACCACGTTTACACCTCCTCAAAGGTTAATTGTGTGGCTGATCTACAGAGACTGAGTCAACAGATTTTATCCGAATCGGGGCGTTTGTCAATAGAAAAAATCCCGGCGCGAGGCGGATATCTTCCGGCCGGGGGCATCAGCGGCCGTAGCAGGGCAGTGGTTGACCAGCCGGATAGGGCCTTTGCCCGGCATATAGAGCCTGCTTTCGCCGGGCTGTCAGGCTTTTCTGCGTACCGAGAATAGCGCTGGAATCATTGGCATAAGCGCTTCTTCCGAACTTCCGGCCCGTTCCAGAGCCTACTGCTTCTCCAGCAGGTTCCACTCCGGCCCAACGAGAACGATGACCGTTTGGAGGGCGGAGAGGTTCAGGTGGGGGCGTATGGCGATTTGCTGGAAGAGTTCGCCGGGCGCGAGCGAGACGGCGGCTACCTGGCCGATGAGGATGTTTCGCGGGAAGGTGCCGAGCTCGCCGGAGGTGAGGCAGTAGTCGGCGTTTTTGACGCGCTCGCGGAATATGTGCGGCATGCGGAGGGTGTCGCTGATGTCGCCTTCAACCAGCGTGCTCTCGCCGGTGCGCTGGATGTATGCCGGAATTCTGCACGCGGGGCTTGTGAGCAGGTTTACCAGCGAAGAATGGCTTCGCGCCTCGGCCACCACTCCCACGGCCGCATAGCCCCATACCACTCCGGCGCCGCGCCGGATGCCGTCGGCCGTGCCCTTGTCGATCACTACCACCGATTGCATTGCGGAGGGGTCGCGTCCTATGATCGCGGCCGGTACTACGCTGTATTTTTCGTGTCCGTAGGCTTCGGTGAATTCCGTGAATGCGGCGAAGCCGGCTATTGTTTTTTCCATCTCGAGGCGTTTGCTTTTTTCGATTACCAGCAGTTGGCGGAGCTTTTCGGCTTCGTCGCGGGCGTGGTCGATCTCGGCTGTTTCGGGCGAGCCGGAAAAGAGGCGCTCCATCGTTGCGGTGAGGTCGAA
>Ga0307379_10006591_pt1 | contig 15925 bp, 9 predicted proteins | sample UN2MG_FD_202237 | JGI IMG/M metagenome (GOLD analysis project Ga0307379, IMG submission 202237) | Soil microbial communities from Risofladan, Vaasa, Finland - UN-2 | ecosystem: Environmental > Terrestrial > Soil > Coastal area > Acid sulfate soil | place: Finland: Risofladan, Vaasa | collected... | reverse complement strand
CTCTCCCCGGCTGGGATACGCCTTAAAAGACTGTATGCCAGGCCAAACGAAATGGTTAGATTGAAGGTGCCCAGGGATAAGCTAAAGGATATTGCTGAACCTATCACGGTTTCCATAACGGAGAGATAAAGATGAATGTAGAAAAGAAACACTTCACCTGCGTTATTTGCCCTCTTGGATGTGAAATTGATGTAGAGCTTCAGGGCGGCAATGTAGTTTCTATGGAAGAAAACAAATGCCAGAAGGGGAAGGAATTCGTATTACAGGAGTTGGAAGAGCCGATGCGTATATTAACCACGACAGTTCCAATAAAAGGGGCGAAATGGGCGATGCTTCCCGTCCGCACCGATAAAGCAATCCCAAAGCGATTATTATTCAAGGTGATTGAACAACTGGCAGATATCGAATTGCAGGCACCGGTCAAGATGTATGATGTGATATTAAAGAATACTGCCGGCACAGATGCAAATATTGTCGCCACCAAGAATATGAAACGCACGGCTACAACCCGTTGATATAGTTCAGCCGGATCGGTGACACCTCAGAGTGTGAAGATTATGTCTTATTTTGAGCCTAAATTGGGGGGGGAACAATTCTTTGCTCTGCGCAAGTCCTCCCACACGTCATTGCGAGCCTTTTAAATTGTCATTGCGAGCCTTTCCCCCCTTGTCATTGCGAGCGAAGCGTGGCAATCTCGCCCGGGCTCAGGACGCTCTAAAAGTGATTATCGAGCCGCAGAGGTAGATAGTGGCTGCCTTCTGAGCAGGCGAGAATATCAGGTAATAATATGGCTTATTGTTACCTTAATACCTTGAACGTAATTTGTTTCGACTCAATTAAATATATGCTATCACTTTTGATTATTATATAACAATATAGAATACTAATAGATATGCTATCTGGTCCACTCTTGTAATAAGTTAATGAATTGATGCATAATAACCTGGAGATGATAGTATTTGGTGTGCTAATACAATAGGATAATATGTTGATGAATGATCTTGATATTCGAAAGGTATTAAAGAGTGAACTGCTAGATAAGCATAGGAATGATTCGGAAACAATGATATTAGAGGAGTTGGGCCTCAAACATGGTAGAACCAGGATTGATTTGGTCGTTATTAACGACAGACTGCACGGATATGAAATCAAGAGCGATCGGGATAGTCTCAAGCGCCTAACAGAGCAAATAAACATATACAGTAGTATCATGGATCGTGTTACGTTGGTTGTGGGTTATCGACATGCTTATAATGCTTTAAAAATGGTGCCCGAATGGTGGGGAGTAAGACTAGCCGAAAAAGATGAAGAAAGTGGGGCTGTGTTTCTTTCAGATGCTAGGCTACCTACTGATAATCCTAGCGTGGACATTAATGCTATTGCGTCTTTGTTATGGCGAGATGAAGCGCTTGATATACTGGAGGAAATTGGGGAGTCAAAGGGAGTACGTTCAAAGACCAGAACCGATATTTATAGTCGCCTAGTTCAAGTGATCGAACCAAGGCATCTTTGCGCTATCGTGAGGCGTCAATTGAAATCCCGGAAAGATTGGCGATCTGGTGCACAGCGAAGGTCATGTGGTGGTTAATCCCAGCTATTAACCATGTTGTTGTATTTCCTGTTTCTTTACGCTGCAAGCTTATTTCTTTGATATACTTGTCACCCTCACTGAAAGTATGGTTGCAATATTCAGGCATGTCACACAGTAACATCGCATTTGCCTGCCATTGAGCGGGACCAGGACCATCCCTTTTAATGGCTTCTCCACGCATAATTAACCAATAATCGTCTGAAGTATACCGTATACTTGCACTGGGGTAGGCTTGACCTTCACGCCTAATATACCTAGCATGCTGGATTGTATAATCGCTGTAAATAGGTATGCGTGGGAGTGACTTAGATGTAACTTGATCTTTCCAAGATATCCAGTCGGTTCGCTCTAGATAATGTACATCGTTCTTGTGTAATTTGCTAAGATCTTCTGGAAAAGCACCACTAGCAATGATAAGGTTACGCCATTTTTCTACAGATGGCATTTTGCTGTATATAGCATCAAATTTTTGGGGGGGTTGGTCAGTAATTCGAAAATCGACGATTATGTCTAGCGATTCTGGCGGTAGATTTAAAAGCACTACGAGCTTATCGATATCCTTCTTGAGAGTAGGACTTTTAAAATCATCAATGAATAGGCGCAGACACGCACCTTGATGGTGAATACCGAGTACTTTTTTCACTGATTCCTGGTATAGAACATCCCTTGATAATCCAGTGACAGGAATTAAAGACAGGTTGTGAATAATAGCGCATTCTCCTAGCATTTCAAGGATGTAACTTGTATCTTGTTTGATAATGGTCGGAGTTAGCAGCCATTGATCAATAAAAAATGGACGTTCGCCCCAACTTTGATATATCTGCCTTACGATTTCATTGATCACCCCATCAGTATTCAAAATGATTATCTTTCCTTTTCTATCTTTTCTGATAAAGTTCTCAGGTACAAGTTCAATTAGAGGCGTAATAAAAATCGAATCAGACTCATGTAATTGTGACAATGCAGTGCGTTCAGCCTCCTTCCAGCGTAATATTGGCACGTAGTGCCTTGAGCTAAATTGTTTCATTACTATCCTCACCTCCACTTCACTTCTGGGAAAAGCCTCCTGATCTGATTACGACCTACAAGATTGGTTAATAATTGGTATGCTTTAAATTCGTGCTGCATACGACCGGCGACTATCGCAGGATGTATATTAAGCTGCTTTGCTAAATGTTCTGCCGCCTGCGGGGATCGCAAACGACTTGCAGGGCTATTCTCCCATGCATCATGTGGGATGAGTGCTTCCCCTGCGAATTCGTTAGCCTCACGCTCTTGGGGGTCTTCTTCTGCCTCAATATCAAGATCATCATAGAACATATCGCTTTCCATATTGAAATGTAATGAGATATGAGCTAATTCATGCATTAGAGTAAACCAGAAGTTATCAATACGATCATATCTTATTGTAAGACCAATTACAGGATGTGATTTCACTGGCATGATTGCTGCACCATCGAGATATATTCGCGGGAGATGTCTCTCCACGACAACTTTGATACCATATTGATTTAGATGCTCAATTGCACGTAATGGCCCTTCCTCCAATACACTAAAATGAGAAAGCTCGTGTAGGAAATCAATATTTAGTATCCCAGGTGAATATTGGGTACTTGTTGCAATTGACATTGCCTTTTCCAATATACGAACAGACCAAGCTGCAAATCCATAGTCATCCATCTTACGGGCAGATCTTACGTGAGTAGAAGAACGACAAAGAACGGATTGAAGATTAATTGATCCTACTTTCTCGAAATATGGAAGTAGAATGTCTTTTGCATTATACGATTTTGATTGATCTGGAGCATTTATCCAGCCCCAAGAAATCATTTGTTTAATTGGGAATCGATTCCAGTCTATTTCCATTAATTCACTAGGATCCTTTTCTTGAAGTAATACATTTGTTGGAATATCTAGGCCAGAATGAAGCGCTCGCATCATCGAAACAGTCAAGGGTCGTTTTCCGGCGAGCACTTCGGACACTTTACTCCGACTACCAATGTATGGTATCAAATCTCGTGGAGTAAGATCCTGCTGCTCCATTCTAAACTTGATTGCTTCTATAGGTGTCGGAGGAACTAGCTGAAAATTTCGCGTTTCATAATCTTGAATTAACAGAGTTAGAAGTTCTAGCCTTTCATTTTCAGGAGTTCCAGGAGAAGGATCAAGATCTAATAATGTCTCGACCACAGAGAGAGTTTCATCATAATCAGTTCTATTTTTAATTATCTTATTCATGAACTTGCCCTCCTTTAAAATTTCCACTTGTTGTAATCGGCATGTGTCCCCAATCTTTTAATAACAATAATCTTACGTTGGTAATACACCTTAGTGTCCAACCTAAATCTATTCCCTTTAATGTTAAAAACAACATGATTGTTAGGTAAAAAACTGGCGCTTCTATATCTTTCTTTAATATCATTAGGTACAGACCAACTTGCTGCTTTCGCTTCTGCAAGCCATGCAGATATTTGCGAAGTAATTTCTCCATGATTTCTGCAGTAATCATCGAGTATCCCCTGCCCCATTACTTCCATGATCAGTTCACATTTGTCATTAACCTTATCTTGTACACCAATTAGGGAACATTGTTCCCTAATTGGGAACATTATACATTGGATAATTATATATGTCAAGTGGTTTACGAATAATTACAAGGTAAGATATATAAGAGGATTTTTAAGTGTAGTATGTTTACTTTGAAACTATATGCCTTAAAGCGAGTGCCCCACCGGAATGCCAGGGACACCATGCCAATCAGGCCTGCTACAAATCAGGTATTATTTCCCCAGGATATTTCGTTCAATGTCACATTAACTCATATAGTTAAATTAAACCTCGGTGCATTGCGAGCCGAAGGCGTGGCAATCTTATCAAAATACCTCTCCCTTGACGGGAGAGGGCTAGGGTGAGGGTGAATCTCCCCCTCCCTCTAACTCCCTCCCGCCATATTTGCCCGGGAGAATCCGCGGGGATTGCGGAGCCTGTTCTGAGCGTAAGCGAAGAATCTGTTGGTTAACACTCCTCGCAATGACAAGAGACGAGGTAGTGTCACTAATCCTATGAACCAGTACAACCCGCTGAAAAGGCTCTCAAACAGATATACACCGAGCTTGTCATTAAGATAAAAACCACTAAGCAAGAAGAGCCAAGAAATCCTTTAACATTGCTCACAGCACAACGAACCTGCAAGAACAACTGTTCTTGCAACAATGTAGGAAAAGTTAAGTAAATGGTATTGACATGATACGATTTTGGCGGTACGATAGTTATATACGATAGTTCTAGTAGAAAAACTTAACAGGGGCTGTGAAGCATAGCTCGTAATTGGGCGCTTGGGCTTTGTGGAGCCAATAGCGAAACCGACCGTAAAAAGTCGGTTTCGCTTTTTTATTTGAGGATGACATGGAAACTCTGAGAGTGAGTCTGCTGTTTCACGCCCGTGAGAAAATACGGGGGAAAATGGTGATGCGTATTGAAACAAAAGACACTCAGGAAAGGCTGAGGAAGGAAATTTAAAAAGGAGGATACAAATGAGTAAAACAAAATGGTATGCCAAGGGAGTTCATCTGCTAGTAGCCCTGGCGATGGTGCTGAGCCTCAGTCTGATGACGGCAGTGCCGGTAGCGGCAGCTACCCTGAACGTCCCATCGGATCCATACCCCACTATCCAGGCTGCCATTAATGCTGCCGTTGATGGCGACACCATCAATGTGGCGGCGGGGACTTACCCCGAGCAGGTAGTCATAAATAAAGCCAACCTCACGGTTCAGTCGCTTGCTGGGGCAGCCACTACCATCATTGATGCAGGTAGTGGTGCTGGACCTGTAGTTAGCATTACTTCTATTGGGGTAACCTTTGACGGCTTCACAACTCAGAATGCTAGTGGTGGAACTGTTTACGGAATCGATATGGTTGGAGTGAGCGGATGCACTGTTAAAAATTCTGTCGTAAAAACTATCAGCGGCACTACTTACGCCTTTGGACTACACCTGATTGATTCCAACAGTAACACTATCTCAGACATTACGATCAGTAACCTGAGCGAGACGGGAACTACGCAGAATCACGGTGCATTTGGTGTATGGGTCACGTTATCTGACAACAATATATTCACCAACATTGCAATTAGTAGCATCACTGCTGCATCTGATGCGCAGGGCGTTATGCTCTACAATGGGGCCGATGGAAACAGCTTCACTGGTACCACTATTTCCGCTCTGACAACCACAGGTAGTGGAAACATTGTTTACCCTGTCGGAGTTAGCGTTTGGTCAGGAGCTGCTCCCTGTAACGGCAATACTTTCACAGACACCAGTATTTCAGGCATAAATACTGGTGCTAGTGGCTGGGCTGCTGGTATTCAGGTTCGTGGTGATACTTTAGCCAACACTGGCAATACATTCACAAACACAAACATCAGCGATATTGAATCTACCGGTTTGGCATATGGCGTAGCTGTTACTACTGGCAGTTCAGTAACCTTTAATGGTGGCAGTATTCAGAATATAAATGCTACAACCAGTGCCCGGGGGTTCAATATCTGGAAAGAAGCTTCAGCTGCGTCAGCTGCAAGCATAAAGAACATGAAAATTTCGGTTGGTGTTGGAGAGGGCGTACGCATCGGTGCCCTTACTGACGCGAGCCTTAGTAGTATCCATTTCTGTAACATAGTGGGCAACACTATTTACGGGGTGAACAATTTGGGTATAAACACCCTCGACGCCACCAACAACTGGTGGGGCGATGCCAGCGGACCTAGCCATGACAGCCCGGTGACCTATGGCGATAAGGCATCTGCCAATGTGACTTTTGCTCCATGGTTGGTTGTAGAATACACCAGTCAGACGCCTGTGCCGGGACTTGCTATCACTACCACTTCACCGCTACCCTCTGGCGCACTAGGTTCCTCATACTCAGTGATGCTCGAAGCAACTGGTGGCAGCGGAAGCTACACCTGGTCAATGTATTCGGGCAACCTAGCAGAGGGGCTCAGTCTTAGTTCAGACGGCCTAATCTCTGGCACCCCAACGACTGGCGGAACTTACAATTTTGCCATTCAGGTATCGGACGGAGTCCAGGCAACATATAAGGATTTCGAACTCGAAGTTATTGCCACTGCGCCCGGGATTACCACTACCTCCCCACTTCCAGATGGCATTGAAGGTGTTCCATATTCAGTAACCCTTGAGGCTACCGGCGGAGACGGAACGAGTTATACCTGGTCAGTCTACTCAGGCACTTTGCCAGGCGGGCTTGATCTCAGTTCAGCCGGCGTTATCTCTGGCGGTCCAGGTGCCGTCGCTGGGGCTACTACGTCCAGCTTCAGAATTAAGGTAGTGAGCGGTGGTCAAGTAGCCTTTAAGGACTTTGGCCTCACTATCCGCCCGGCACCTGAAATTTCCTCTACTGATATTCAAGGACCCTATGTTGCTGGTGTTGTGCAGGAGCTCAATGTAACTACGGTTAACCCATCAGACGGTAAGGCATACGATTCAGTCCTCTTTAGATATGTGATAGGGGGTGCAAGCCCAGGTGACATTGCTAGCTTCCAGTACTTCGATGGTTCAGCCTGGCATGATATGCCAATGAGCCAGGATGGCTCTAATCTGGTTGGTTACTATGGGCCTGTAACTGGATTTCCAATGACGGCTTCATATGATGCTACCACCTTATTCAGGGTTAACTTCACCACTGCCAAGACATACCCGGTAACTCTTAAGCTTGTTGACCTGACAACATCACCTGAGACTGTCCTTACATCCACCGTTTACTCAGCTACAGTCTACCCGGCGCCAGTAATCTCCTCCACTGATATTGAAGAACCCTATGTTGTTGGTGTTGAGCAGGAGTTCAATGTAACTACCAATAACCCGTCAGATGGCAAGGCATACTCAAGTGTTCTCTTTAGATATGTAGTGGAAGGGGCAGTTCTAGCTGATATTGATAGCTTCCAGTACTACGATGGTTCAGCCTGGCATGATATGCCAATGAGCCAGGATGGCTCTAATCTGGTTGGTTACTATGGGCCTGTAACTGGATTTCCACTGCCGGCTCCATACGATGCTACCACTACATTCAGGGTCAATTTCAATACCGCCAAGGCATACCCGGTAACCCTTAAGCTTGTTGACCTGACAACATCACCTGAGGCTGTCCTTACATCCACCGCTTACTCAGCTATGGTTCGCCCAGCGCCAGTAATTTCCTCTACAGATATTGAGGGACCCTATGTTGTTGGTGTTGAGCAGGAGCTAAATGTAACTACGGTTAACCCGTCAGATGGTAAGGCATACTCAAATGTCCTCTTTAGATATGTGATAACGGGTGCAAGTTTAGGTGACATTGCTAGCTTCCAGTACTTTGATGGTTCAGCTTGGCATGATATGCCAATGAGCCCGGATGGCTCTGATCTGGTTGGTTACTATGGGCCTGTAACTGGATTTCCAATGACGGCTCCATACACCGCAACCACTACATTCAGGGTTAACTTCACCACCGCCAAGGCATACCCGGTAACTCTTAAGCTTGTTGACCTGACGACATCACCGGAGACTGTCCTTACATCCACCAGTTACTCAGCTATAGTAAAGCTGGTACCAGTGATTTCCTCTACTGATATTGAGGGACCCTATGTTGCTGGTGTTGTGCAGGAGTTCAGTGTAACTACGGTTAACCCGTCAGATGGTAAGGCATACTCAAGTGTTCTCTTTAGATATGTGATAGAGGGTGCAAGCCCAGGTGACATTGCTAGCTTTCAGTACTTTGATAGTTCAGCCTGGCATGATATGCCAATGAGCCCGGATGGCTCTAATCTGGTCGGTTACTATGGACCTCCAACTGGATTCCCAATGACGGCTCCATATAATGCTACCACCTTATTCAGGGTTAACTTCACCACCGCCAGGACATACCCGGTAACTCTTAAGCTTATTGACCTGACAACATCACCTGAGACTATCCTTACCTCCACCAGTTACTCAGCTATAGTGAAGCTGGCACCAGTGATTTCCTCTACTGATATTGAAGGACCCTATGTTGCTGGTGTTGTGCAGGAGTTCAATGTGACTACCAATAACCCGTCAGGTGGTAAGGCGTACTCAAATGTCCTCTTTAGATATGTGATAACGGGTGCAAGCCTAGACGACATTGCTAGCTTCCAGTATTTCGATGGTTCAGCCTGGCATGATATGCCAATGAACCCGGATGGCTCTAATCTGGTCGGTTACTTTGGGCCTCCAACTGGATTCCCAATGACGGCTCCATACACCGCAACCACTAAATTCAGGGTTAACTTCACCACCGCCAAGGCATACCCGGTAACCCTTAAGCTTGTTGACCTGACAACATCACCTGAGGCTGTCCTTACATCCACCGCTTACTCAGCTATGGTTCGCCCAGCGCCAGTAATTTCCTCTACAGATATTGAGGGACCCTATGTTGTTGGTGTTGAGCAGGAGCTAAATGTAACTACGGTTAACCCGTCAGATGGTAAGGCATACTCAAATGTCCTCTTTAGATATGTGATAACGGGTGCAAGTTTAGGTGACATTGCTAGCTTCCAGTACTTTGATGGTTCAGCCTGGCATGATATGCCAATGAGCCCGGATGGCTCTGATCTGGTTGGTTACTATGGGCCTGTAACTGGATTTCCACTGCCGGCTCCATACGATGCTACCACTACATTCAGGGTTAACTTCACCACCGCCAAGGCATACCCGGTAACTCTTAAGCTTGTTGACCTGACGACATCACCGGAGACTGTCCTTACCTCCACCAGTTACTCAGCTATAGTAAAGCTGGCACCAGTGATTTCCTCTACTGATATTGAGGAACCCTATGTTGCTGGTGTTGTGCAGGAGTTCAATGTAACTACTACTAACCCGCCAGATGGCAAGGCATACACAAGTGTTCTCTTTAGATATGTGATAGAGGGTGCAAGCCCAGGTGACATTGCTAGCTTCCAGTACTTTGATGGTTCAGCCTGGCATGATATGCCAATGAGCCCGGATGGCTCTAATCTGGTCGGTTACTTTGGGCCTCCAACTGGATTCCCAATGCCAGCTCCATATAATGCTACCACCTTATTCAGGGTTAACTTCACCACCGCCAAGGCATACCCGGTAACCCTTAAGCTTGTTGACCTGACAACATCACCTGAGGCTGTCCTTACATCCACCAGTTACTCAGCTATAGTAAAGCTGGCACCAGTGATTTCCTCTACTGATATTGAGGAACCCTATGTTGCTGGTGTTGTGCAGGAGTTCAATGTGACTACCAATAACCCGTCAGGTGGTAAGGCATACACAAGTGTTCTCTTTAGATATGTGATAACGGGTGCAAGCCCAGGTGACATTGCTAGCTTCCAGTACTTTGATGGTTCAGCCTGGCATGATATGCCAATGAGCCCGGATGGCTCTGATCTGGTTGGTTACTATGGGCCTGTAACTGGATTTCCAATGACGGCTCCATACACCGCAACCACTAAATTCAGGGTTAACTTCACCACCGCCAAAGCCTATCCGGTAACTCTTAAGCTTGTTGACCTGACGACATCACCGGAGACTGTCCTTACATCCACCAGTTACTCAGCTATAGTAAAGCTGGCACCAGTGATTTCCTCTACTGATATTGAGGGGCCCTATGTTGCTGGTGTTGTGCAGGAGTTCAATGTAACTACTACTAACCCGCCAGATGGCAAGGCATACACAAGTGTTCTCTTTAGATATGTGATAGAGGGTGCAAGCCCAGGTGACATTGCTAGCTTCCAGTACTTTGATGGTTCAGCCTGGCATGATATGCCAATGAGCCAGGATGGCTCTGATCTGGTTGGTTACTATGGGCCTGTAACTGGATTTCCAATGACGGCTCCATACACCGCAACCACTAAATTCAGGGTTAACTTCAACACCGCCAAAGCCTATCCGGTAACTCTTAAGCTTGTTGACCTGGCAACATCACCTGAGGCTGTCCTTACATCCACCAGTTATTCAGCTACAGTTGGCCCAGTACCAGTCCATAACATAGACACCGGGGAAGCTTTCTATGCCATCCAGGATGCCATAGATGCTGTTAATACTACGAATGGGCACACAATTACCGTTGACGCGGGAACGTATAATGAGAATGTAGATGTCTATAAGCAACTGACGATTCGCTCAACCTCTGGAAATCCCGCCGATACGGTTGTGAACGCATCGAATCCAAGTGACCATGTGTTTAATGTAACCGCCGATTATGTGAACATCACCGGGTTCACGGTGGAAAATGCCACTGGAACTAATAAGGCTGGAATATGTCTTGCGAATGGCGTGAGTCATTGCAACATTTCCAGCAACAATGCAGCAAACAACTACTATGGCATCTACCTGGATTTTTCGAGCAACAACACGCTCACCAACAACACCTGCGAGAACAACCACAACCACGGCATCTACCTGTGTTCTTCGAGCAACAACACCGTCTACAACAACATTGCTTATGGCAACTCTGAAAATGGCATATACATAAGTGAATCAGACTATAACAATGTCATTCATAATGTAGCATATGCCAATTTATACAACCTCGCGTTGAGTTACTCGGCTGACAACAGCATTACGGACAACGAGGCATACGACAGCGATAGAGGTATATACCTCACCCACTCCAACAACAATGCTCTAGATGGTAATACTATTCACGCCAACTCATATGGCATCTGCCTGTATTCCTCGAGCGACAACACGCTCGCCAACAATACTGCAAACTCGAACGATGCCTACGGCATATACCTGTATTCTTCGAGTAACAATAATCTCACCAACAATACCGCAGACTTAAATTACCGGGGCATCTACCTGTATTCTTCGAGCAGTTATAATACGCTCACCAACAACACCTGCTCAAATAACAACTACGGCATCTACCTGGAATCTTCGAGCAACTACAATACCATCTACAACAACTACTTCAACAACACTAACAACGCCTGGGATAATGGCAACAACCTCTGGAATACCACAAATACTACTGGACCAAATATCGTTGGCGGACCATATCTTGGTGGGAATTACTGGTTGGATTATACCGGCAGTGATACCAACGGAGATGGCTTTGGAGACATCCCTTACAACATCATCGGCGGTGTAAACAAAGATTATCTGCCATTATTTGTGCCAGGCACGCTGGAGGGGCATGTTGGTCTTTCGGGCCTGCTGGCAACCAATGTTACCGTGAGGTTCTTCGACCCTGGCACGCATAATGACGCAATGCCGAAGAAATATGCCACCACTGATGGCAGTGGAAACTTCACGATTGGTGGTATTACCCCTGGCACCTGGGATGTTGCAGTCAAGGGTGAGACCAGCGTGAGTAAGCTGGTGGCTAATGTGACATTGACTGCGGGTAATACCACAGTGGTTGATTTTGGTACCATGCGTGAGGGCGATGCCAATAACAATGATTACATAGATGCGAGTGATTATGCGGCGCTCAGCTTTGCCTGGTTAAGCTATCCTGGTCTGCTGAATTGGAATCCTGCAGCTGACTACAGCCGTGACAACTATGTAGATGCGTCTGATTATGCGCTACTGAGCTTTAACTGGCTGAAGTGGGGCGACTGTTATGGATGGCCTGGGAGTTGGTGATTAAGAATTAGGGAAGGCGATGGACTCGCTTCATTCCTGGGAATATCCTACTTCATCTTTGCATTTTGATTTTTGCATTTTGACTTTCTCCGGGATTGCCACGCCTTCGGCTCGCAATGACATTCCTTCCTATCGTTGCGAGCAGCGCTAGCGGTTGCCAGCAGAACCCAAGGGAACTCGCAATGGGATTCCGCGTTTACGCCCAGAACAAGCTCCACAATCTATAAGGTGGAACTCTAAAGCCGAAGCAAGGATTTGAACGAAAGCTGAAGATTGAGTAGAATTTTAATTTAGAGCATCCCACATAACTTCGTATAAAAAATCCCTCTAAATCCCCCTTTAGAAAAGGGGGAGTAAGGGGGGAAGGAAGGGAAAATTGATGAAAACTTATGCATACGGTTTCCCCAGACTGGGGAGAAGTAGAGAATATAAAAAAGTTATTGAAGGCTACTGGGATAATCCGTTAGCTAATGGAGCGGAGCACGAACTCAGGGAAGGTATTGATAAGCTAGAGGGCGCCATATTAACTACCTATGAGAAATATGTTGACAAATTTCCTGTGGGAGAGATGACACTTTATGACAACATGCTTGATACTGCCTTGATGCTGGGATTATATAAATGCGGAAACATCAGGGAATATTACAATTTATGCAATGGCAAGAACGCATTAGAATTAACTAAGTGGTTTAATACCAATTACCACTATCTTGTTCCCCAATTTAGTTCATCTTCAGCCCCAAAATTCAACGTAGTTTGGAATAAACCAAAAGAGGCGCTGGAGAAACACAAAAGGGGCATTCCCTACTTAATAGGACCATTTACCTTTCTCAAATTATCTAAGGGCATCACAAAATTTAGAGACTACCTCCTTGCCCTGGCAGATGCCTACATAGAATTAATTAAAAATTTCAGCGAAGTGCACATCGATGAGCCTGCCTTTGTAATGGAACTCTCCAAGGAGGAAATTAAGCTAATCAAGGAAACCTATAGCAGAATCGGGACACAGGGCTGCGATATCAATCTGTTTACCTATTATGACTCCGTGGACTTTATTGAGGACTTATATGAACTGCCAGTGAAGGCTATCGGATTGGATTTCGTTAACGGAGAGGATAATTTAGCAAAGGTTAAAAAATATGGCTTCCCTGAGGATAAGACCTTAGTCGCTGGCATAGTCAATGGCAGGAATGTCTGGAGAACCAACATTGAGAATACTGTGGAGTTGCTCCGAGAGTTGTCCCGATATGCCAAAAACCTGGCGATTTCTAATGCCTCTCCCCTTTACCACCTACCAATCACTATAAAGTCTGAAATTCTGGATGAAAAGCTACTAAACAAGCTATCCTTTGCTGAAGAAAGATTGTATGAGCTGAAGCTAATTGCTCAAGCCTATGAAGGCAATAGAGAAGGCATTACAGAATGGAATAAAGAAACTCCCGGCTTTGGAGTTAATGGAAAGGTAAGGGAGAGGAGCGAAAATCTCGGGGAGCAAGATTTTGCCAGGAGCGCGCCTTATCCGGAGAGAGTCAGGAAGCAAAAACAAAGATTCGGGCTTCCCCTCTTCCCCACCTCAACCATAGGCAGCTTTCCTCAAACCGCTGAAATCAGGAAGAAAAGGGTGGACTTCAGGGGGGGAAGAATCTCCCAAAAAGAATATGAGGCGTTCATTAGAGAGAAGATTTCCGACGTGATAAAACTTCAAGAGGAGATTGGGCTTGATGTGTTAGTTCACGGGGAATTCGAGAGAACAGATATGGTGGAATTCTTCGCTCAGAGACTGGATGGTATGGCAACCACCAAAAACGGATGGATTTGTTCCTATGGAACAAGGGGTTACCGACCCCCGATAATCTACGGCGATATCTCCAGACCAAATCCCCTGACTATTAACGAGATTGCCTTTGCCCAGAGTCTGACTAAAAAACCAGTTAAGGGAATGCTCACCGGTCCCGTTACTATGATAGCGTGGAGTTTTGTAAGAGACGATATTCCCGTCTCCGAGGTTGCCTATCAGATAGCCTTATGTCTACAGGACGAAATACAAGATTACGAGAGAAATGGCATCAAAGTAGTTCAAATCGATGAACCTGCCTTCAGGGAGAGAACTCCCATTAAAAGAAGGAACTGGAACGGATATTTTGATTGGGCCACAAAATCCTTCAGGCTAGCTTCTTCACAAGCTAAGGCCGCGACCCAGATACAAACACATATGTGTTATTCAGAATTCGGGGACATTATCGACCAGATTATGAACATGGATTTTGACGTAATTACCATCGAGGCTTCTCGAAGCAGAGGCGATATTATCGGACATTTCGAGAAAGTGAAATTTGACCGCCAAATAGGATTAGGAGTCTGGGATATTCACTCGCCTGTTATCCCAAACACCAGGGATATGAAAAAGGTGGTAAATAGAGCTCTAAAAGTATTCCCACAGGAAAATTTCTGGATAAACCCGGATTGTGGCTTAAAAACAAGAAAATGGGAGGAGGTGGTGCCCTCACTTAAAAACCTGGTGGCATTAGCCCGAGAATTAAGGGAAAGAAGAGCAGGGATGGTGTGAACGGTGATTATCACCGTTTTATTCTATTTAAGATCTCCCGTGTTGGGTCAAGTCTGTTCATTGTGAAGAAATGCAATCCCGGTGCCCCGCCATTAAGCAGCTCATTGCACTGCTCAACGGCGAACTCCACCCCAGCGTCATAGGTAGCTTGAGCAACATCCTGGAGAGGTTTAAATATATCATGAACTCGCTGAGGAATAGTAGCTCCACACGTCCGGCACATCCTGAGTAATGCCTGGTAATCCGTTACTGGCAAAACTCCGGGGATAATTGGCACGGTGACACCTATCCTCCTTATTCTATCCACGTATTCAAAATAGTCTTTGTTGTTGAAGAAAAGCTGTGTGATAACGAATTCCCCGCCAGCATCTACCTTAATTTTCAGATATCGGGAATCAGTCTCCTTGTCCGGGCAGTCGACATGCCCTTCCGGAAAACCAGCGACACCTATGCTAAAGAAGTCATCATAGGAGCGGATGAGCTCAACAAGCTGGTAACAGTATTGCAGTCCCCCTGGAGGCGGCTTCCAGTAGCCTAAGTCTTCAGGCAGGTCACCACGTAGAGCAAGTATGTTACAAATATTTTTTTCTTTGAGCTTGGCAATTATAGCTCTTAGTTCAGCCGCAGTATGGCTCACGCAGGTAAGATGATGCATTGTGGGAATTCCGAAACGCCTCTGGAGTTCATCAGCGCTATCTGTGGTAAATTCTCTGGTGGAACCACCAGCACCATAAGTCACCGCAAACCAGCTTGGATTGAGGTCTTTAAAGGCACTTGCAGTCTCAAAAAGTTTCCTCATCCCCGCTTTGGTTTTCAGCGGGAAAAACTCAAATGAATAGGTTCGTTCTTTCTCCTTCAAAATATCTGATATTTTCCGTATCACTTCATCTTTCCTATACCACAGCTATTGTGCTATACGAGTCCTTGCAGTGCCCACAAATTTCCTCGAACCAAGCGCTTGTTTAGATGATTGTTTCGCCATTATTCTTCTTCTCTCAAAAATTCCTCGATCTCCTGGGTTAATCTCTCATTCTCTTCCTGAGATAACCTGAGGTTGCTTTCTAACCTCCGAATATAATCATCGACCTCAGGAAGACGAAGCCTTGCCTGAGCTAGTTTTTCATTTTGTTCCTCAATATC
>Ga0307379_10006588_pt1 | contig 15933 bp, 22 predicted proteins | sample UN2MG_FD_202237 | JGI IMG/M metagenome (GOLD analysis project Ga0307379, IMG submission 202237) | Soil microbial communities from Risofladan, Vaasa, Finland - UN-2 | ecosystem: Environmental > Terrestrial > Soil > Coastal area > Acid sulfate soil | place: Finland: Risofladan, Vaasa | collected... | reverse complement strand
AGCTCTCAAAGCTTCTGGATTTACATCTGGAGAGATAGCACATACCTTCGATAGAACAACAAGTTGTCTCCGTCAATGGATGGAAGATATAGAAACCACATTAAAAATAGAGTATGAAGGAGAAAGTAATGTGTAATTGGTTTAGTTGTGTTGTAACGAGAGATGGATACATTCATTACATCAATAGAGAAGAAAGATTTAGATTGAATAGTAAAGGAGAAACGGCAGATCATCATAGTAGAATTATATGTGAAGCTGGATTGGATGAATTTAATGTTGATAAGATAGAATATAATCCTCTAACCAAAAACTTAAAATTGGATAGAGCGCATGGATGCAAACATAGTTATTGGAATCAAGGTCAATGGAGATATTGTTGGTTCTCTAGAATAGAAATTTTGGAAACATTAGAATCTATGAATATATCTGAAATGTTACCCAAAGGTGTTAAATTCAATAAAAAGCTTTACGATACATTATTCAAAATTCAAGATAAATCAACAATATGTTTTCATTACCGATATAGATATTGTGATTCTGTAAAGTTATGGCGTGGATTACAAGGATTTAGAAAAGCTCTTTTGTCGTCAGATGTTCATATTTTTCTTTCCATAGCAATGGCTTTGTCTTGCACTTGGAAATCGGAATCAGAACGAAGAAAAGCTTTTAAGTCTAAAATATTAAAAGAATTTATGGAAGAAGACTTACAAAAACGTAAAGTAAGAAAATTATTTAGGCATAAAAATTCAAAAATTTTCTGAAAATTTTTATTTTGGACTTGCAATGATTCACAAAAAACTCCATATTGAAATATCTACAACACGAAAGGATCACAAATGAAGGTGTTAAAAGAAGTAGCAGTTTCCATTTTCAAGGAGTTGGGATATAAAACAGTTAGAAGGTGGGATGATGAATTGTTGACCTCAAAGCTCAATAGACTTCCCAATATTATTGAAGGAACTCCAGACCTTCCAATTGAAATTCAAAATAATGCAAGTCATATGTGTAATGTGATTTGTAGGGCTATCACGAATGAACATGAACAAATAGAGATTTTTGAAGAAGGAGATGCAAAAATGGCAAAGAAGAAAGCAAAAACTAAAACCAAGAAGCATTTCAACAGTATTGCAGAGTATGAAGGACGTGAGGATCCGAAGAAAAGCAAGAGCAAAACAAAGATCAAGGACAAGAAGGTCAAGAAGGACAAGAATACGAAAGTAAAGGTCAAGAAGGACAAGAAAGTAAAGGACAAGAAGGACAAGAAGGACAAGAAAGTCAAGGCGGTAAAAGAACGAGCGGGAGTAAACAAGTTTGGGTATCGAATCGGATCTATGAGTGATATAGTTGATTCGGCTCTCAGCAATAAGAAACATCGAGAGGTTAAGTATATTGCAGAGAAGACAGGCTTGAAAACGTCTTTTGTTCGGATGCATTTGAAACATGCTGTAGAGAATGATCGCGGTGTGAAATATGTGGCTAGCAAAGGATACATCGCAACAGTATAAATCAAAGAACAAAAAACAAAAGAGGACACATACCAAAAAGTATGTGTCCTCTTTTAGTAAGGAGTAGAAAGATGAGTAATTCAAATACATATGGTGGAGGTGGTATTGGTTTTTCTGGAGCTTTATTTCTTGTATTTCTAGTGTTAAAACTTACAAAACACATAACATGGTCTTGGTGGTGGGTTGCAAGTCCATTATGGCTTCCTTTCGTATTTGTTTTAGTCATTGTAGTAATAGCTGCAATAGTTTTAATCATTAAAGAAATTATTAAGAGGTCGTAATATGTATTCTATAACTAAAACAATGGAAATTGCTGTTGGTCATCGTCTCAATCTCCCTTATAACTCCCCCTGTAAAAGACAGCATGGACATAATTTGAAAGTGGTTATCACAGTCAGTGCAGAAGAATTGACTGAATATGGGATGGTGGTTGATTTTACAAAGATCAAAGAAATCGTACATCAGTTGGATCATCAGTATCTTAATGACATACTTACAATGAATCCAACTGCTGAGATTATAGCTATGTGGATTGTGACTCAAATAAATATAATGTTATTTAATGAGAGCTATCCAAAAGACACACAAGTTACAGAAGTGACAGTCCAAGAAAGTGAGGGGAATGTCGCATGTTGGAAGAGATAAAATATCCAATAAATGAAATCTTCCGTTCTATTCAATGCGAGGGTTTCTATACTGGCAAAACAGCTATATTCGTTCGTTTTTCTGGATGCAACAAAACATGTGAATGGTGTTTTGGAGTAAAACCAGGAAGACGAAATCCAAAAATCATTTTATCTAATAAAGCATCTAAACATATCACAGATATTGAAATTGGAGATACGCTATTAACCTATAATGATAAAGTAAAACTGGTAGAAACTACAGTAAAAGCATTACACACACGAAAAGTAAATCAATGGTATGAATTTATTATAAATGACACTGAATATTTTGTAACACCTGAACATCCCTTTTTTACCACAAGAGGAATTGTTACAGCAGAGAATTTGTATGTCGATGATTATATTCTACACAGCACACCAAATGCAAAATGTAAGTTTAGAGCATCACATCACAATTCTATGTCCAATCCTATAGTTGCTAAAAAGAAAGCTCAAAATACAGATTATGTTTCCGTTGCTAAAAAATACAGCGAGACAGTAAAAAAACAAAAGAAGGAAGGAACTTACATTCCATCTATTTGTAGACTATCCAAAAAAGACAAAGAAAAATTCTTAAGACGCGCATCTCTTAGCAAAATAGGAGCTAAAAATCCAAATTGGAAAGGTGGTGTTGAATTAAATTTCAATCGTCTTAAAAAAGAATGTGTCTTAGGAATCAAAAAAATATGTAATATATGTAAAAAGAAACAGAAATTGGAGGTACATCATCTCGACAACGATCATACAAATGATGTTTCATCCAATATGATTTGTATATGTCATTCTTGTCATAGCAAGATACATAAGCGTGGTTACAATTTTTGGATGTCAAATAGAACAGATGGAAAAGTTCTATCCAATATTTATCAAGCTAATGGATTCAAGGTTCAATCAAAAAAATATGTAGATGTAGAAAAGCATCCACATTATGGACGTAGTTATGGACCGAAATCACTTCAAGTTTTTAATCTGTCCTGTGAGCCTTATAATTCATATCTTTTGGATTATATGTGGGTTCACAATTGCGACACCGATCACACACCAAAACTAGAATTAACAGCGAAAGAAATTGTAAGATATGCAGAAAAGTGTAAGTGGCGTGAGGAAGACCTTGTTGTATTGACAGGTGGAGAACCTACAATTCATAATCTTGAACCTGTATGCAAAGCTTTTGTAAATGCACATGGTGGAGTAGAGATTGCTATAGAAACAAATGGAACCAATCTTAACATGATAAAAGACCTGAAAAAGAAACATTTGTTAAATTGGGTCACAATATCCCCTAAAGATATAAAAGATGCTTGCGAAGAATGGGGTCTAATTGCAAATGAAATTAAAATCGTAATGGATGAAAACAATCTTCCAGATAGATACATTCCATTTATTAATAGAGTTGGTTGTTTGTTTGATTCTAATTATTGTTTCATACAGCCATGCTCACAAGACTATGCACCAGCAATAAAATATGTGCTTGAACACCCACAGTGGCGTCTTTCTGTTCAAATTCAAAAAATTATCAAAGTTTTTTGAGAATTATCGTCAGAAAAAGGAATTTTTGACGATAATATAAAAAGACTATTTCTATGCACGAACAGGAGGTTCGCAGATGCCGTCTACTATCAATCTGTCTTGGGAGGAAGTACACTCATTAGGCAAGTCAACATATGAGAGTATACTATCCCACTTTGACTATATTCCAGATCCTGTAAAACTATATGGGATACCAAGGGGTGGAATCTATGTAGCTCTTATGCTCAAACATTTGATAAATGCAGAGGAGCAAATAGACAATTGGGAGATTGTAGAGGATCCAACACAAGCCACTGTCTTTGTTGATGATATTCTTGATACAGGCGAGACTAAAGATTATTACTCTATCACATATCCAAATATACCATTCTTTGTACTGCTAGTTAAGAATTACAGAAATGCATGGGTGTCATTCCCATGGGAACGTATGACACAAGACAATGGTCCAGTAGACAATGTGCGGCGTTTGCTTGAGTATATAGGAGAGGATCCGAAGCGAGAGGGCTTAATAGAAACCCCGCAACGTGTCATTCGTTCTTATGAGACATTGTTTGGTGGATACAAACAGAAACCTGAAGATGTAATGAAAGTGTTTGAAGATGGTGCTTGTGACGAAATGGTTTTGTTGAAAGATATTGAATTCTTCAGCCATTGTGAGCATCATATGTTACCATTCTTTGGTGAAGCACATATTGCATACATACCCGATGGTAAAGTTATTGGGATATCCAAACTGGCTCGAATTCTTGAAATATATGCTAGACGATTGCAAATTCAAGAACGCATAGGTCAACAAGTTACAGATTGTTTGATGCAATTTCTAAAGCCAAAGGGTGCAGCGTGTGTCCTTTCTGCGCAACATCTCTGCATGTTGTGCCGCGGTGTTCAAAAACAAAATTCTGTAATGATGACATCCTCTTTAACTGGTGTGTTTCTTGAACATGCCCAAACGCGAAGCGAGTTTCTATCAATGATAAGGTAGGAGAGAAAATGAATTGTCCAATATGTGATAGTTCAATTGTGACGGATCTTGTGTACCATCAAGGTGTTTATCGTTGTGAATATTGTTGTCATCTTTGGCGTTATCCTCAAACAGAATATACTTTCTACGACGAGCATGATTATTGGTATGACGATCCAATGTGGTATAATTTTCAAAAGACATATTTTGCCTTCTTTGAAAAGTATATTGCATATGATCGAACAGCACTTGAGGTTGGAGCTGCAAATGGTGATTTTCTCGTTCAGGTTCAAAGATATATCATAAACACAGGACTTCATCCTCAAATATATTACAATGAATTAAAAGACCTAATTCCATCACACAATGATTGTCTCATTCCAAAAGCAAACAGATTAATTGGACCCATTGAAGAAATATCAGGGATAAAAGATCCTCCATATTTGCGATTTGGCAACATCTTTTTAATTGAAGTTATCGAACATTTCAAAGATCCAATGTTGTGCATAGAACTTCTTTGTAATGCCTTATATGAAACTGGAAGGATACATATAGCGACAGACAACGCAAGTCACTTGTATGGTCCTGATATGATGTTTCGACATCCAGAACATCTACACCTATTCACAGAGAAATCCTTTGACATCCTAATTCAAAAACTAAAACTCCCATTGAAGAAACTATTTTGGTGGAACAGTCCTGCGGGAAAATCATACACAGTATTGGAGAAGACATGCATGTAATTGCAATCGACTTTGATGCTACAGCGTCTCAATGGCCGGAGAAAGTCAATGCCCTGTATGAAGATCCTACAAACTTTATTGTCATTTATACTGCGAGATCGGAAAGCATACGTAAAGAGACAGAAGAACAATTACGGGTGTTGGGAATTCGGTATCATGCATTGGCGATGGGAAAGTTGAGAGCAGATGTTTATATTGACGATAGAAATGCAGGAGGCTTACAATGGCTGTAGAAGAAGTTGACAAGAGAGTTTTGTTGTATAGTGGTGGTTTGGATAGTTTCATTCTACGTTACAATATTTCGTATCGTTTTGATGAAATCGTTTATTTTGATATTGGAACAGCGGACAGCAAACGAGAAATGCAAGGTCTTGACAATCAAGTTACCATTGTAGAATTTCCATTGAAACAATTTGAACTTGCAAACAAAATAATCCCATTTCGCAATTATTTATTTGCAATGCTTGCAGCAAACTTTGGCAACAGAATTACCATTGGTGCTACATTAGGTGATACAACGCGAGATAAAGATAGAGTGTTTCAATCATTATGTGGTGTGGTATTGAATTATTTTGGCAGTGTTCAAGAAAAGATGCCCTACAAAGCAATGCACTTTGAAATAGAAATGCCTTTCAAAGATAAGACCAAAACAGAAATTGTACATGAATGGCTTCAACTGTTTGGAACTAGGGCAGAATTATTGAAAAACTCTCGTTCCTGTTACAAGGGTGGAATTATGGAATGTGGAGAGTGTCGTTCGTGTTTGAGAAAGTATGTGGCATTCAAAAACAATAAGATCGAAGATATGTTAGATTATAAGCCAACACAAGCACAATTGGTAAATCTCTATGAGGAATCAGTAAAAAAGAATCGACATCCAAAAGAGTTACAAGAAATCGTATGTTGCTATAGTTAGAAGGAGAAGAAATGAAGATTGGAATTATGGTAACTGGTGGTATGGATTCTACTGCTTTGTTTTATGAGGCTGTTGCGAAAGGACATTCAGTATACCCAATTACAGTTGACTATGGACATACAGCATTTGCAATACAAGAGGAGTTGGTACGATGGCACATTACAAAATTGAAACAGGAAAGTCATCGTATACTACCGCTTAAAGTTATTCATCTCACGTTTCACAATTTTCAACGTTATAGTCCAGCTCTATTTGATTCAAACTACAAATGTGATGAAAAAGATCCATTGAATGAGTGGGATAAAATAAGATATAAAAAATCTCTGGTGGAGGGCAGAAATGCAATTATGGTGTTGTATGCAATGGGATTTTGTGCTTCGTTGGAATTAGACGAATTGTGGGCGGGGTATCTGTATTCGAAGGAAGAGTGGAAGAGAAGATTGTCTTCTGTAAAATTATTGACTGGCGACAACAGCCCACAATTTGTAGACACAATGAATATTTTGTCTTTGATGGGATTCAGTTATCAAGTTCGTTTTCGTGCACCATTCTATGAGCGTAGATTAAGCAAAGCAGATGTATATGATACGATAGGGAAAGAGTGTGCGATAGATTATTCAAAAACACATTCCTGTTACTTCCCTACTCCCTGCCATAAATGTGATAACTGCTTGCTACGCAATGAGATTCTACTTGAGGATGAATCGGAGGAAGTATTATGAAAATTACAATTGATAAATGTGACCAATGTGGGTGTTTGTTTGAAGATGAGTCCAAATATGAAGACCATCTTCAAGTTCATCACAATCTTCTTGCTATAAAAGAAGCCTTTCCAAAGGTGAAGGATGAGCATTGTCAATTCATAAATGGTAATTGGAGTGTACAACGATCTCAAGAGTGGCTCGACAAATATAAAGCAGAAATCCTGAAGCTGATTCCAACGTGTGATTACGCATTATTTTCATATGGCTGGTGGCGTACTTTAAACGACGGAAACAGCCCCTATTATAGTATTGCTTGTCGCATCCATAACGTCTGTTCAAAGTGCTTCCGTGAATGGGGACAGTCATTCTATGCTATCAACTGTCCTCACACTGACAAAGTAAAAGAGGATAGATCGGAGGGAGTATGAGCAGCAAAAAACACATTCCAGGATATGTATTACTTTCAGACTTACCAAATTTTAATGACTTTACCAAAGAAGAAATAAAACGTGACAAAGGTGATGGCAAAAGAGTTGTAGGAGATGAATGGACGAAGGAAGACAAAAATCTTTTGTTAGGATACTTTCTTAAAGGATACAATCTAAGAAAAATAAGATCCCTATTTGACTATAAAATACAAGGGATTCTAAAAGAACTGGAAAAAATGTGTCTTCAATATAAAACCGTTCCCCCAAACGCACGAAAGAATCCATCTTGGAATGGCCCATTACTGAATAAAAAGAATCCAAGAGAAAATTTTGCTTCTAATGAACATTGGATAAATCCTAACGACATGAATGATACACCTCTCAATGCAAATCAAATATGGTGGGTACATAATAGATTACGACTTACTGCAAGAGGTGAGTATGAGGGAACTACGTGGGAACGTATTGGAGAAGAGACTGGAATGAGACCTCGCAATGCACGATTGAAATTCAAACATCTGCTTCCAACTAAGAAGGGTTTGATATATGACATCTGTGGATAAACACTTTCTAGATTCTGGTGCTTTCTCGCAGAGAGCAAAATCAAGAGTGTTCAAAAAGAAGGAGCATAAGAGCGAGTGGGATTACTATAAGACGGATGCTTTTAAGGACTACAGGAGGAAGTATGTCAAGTTCCTAAAAAAGCACAACAGCATTATAGATTACTATGCAAATATAGATGCAATTGGGAACGATAAACTGTCCTATGAAAATCAGAAATGGTTGGAGAAGAAAGGACTTACTCCTGTCCCTGTAGTTCACTTTGACCCCAAACGAAATATGACCTATCTTCAAAAATATATTGATGAAGGACATAGGTTCATTGGTTTAGGTGGGATGGTCATACGTGGATCACAATTAAAAGCTACAGAGGATTGGTTAGATTGTTGTTTCAGTATAGCGAAGAAGTATCCAGATTTGAAGTTTCATGGATTTGGTATTACAAAGCATGAATTGCTTGTAAAGTATCCGTGGTTCTCTGTTGATTCTACAACGTGGATCAAGAGAGGTGCTTTTGGTGAGATATTGGTTCCAAGACTGATAAGTGGAAAATTTGTATTTTGTAGAGAGAATGTAAAAGGGATTGCTAAATTAGTACAGCCATACATCTTTGCTGTGTCTGAGGAGCATGGACGTATTAAGTCTGTAGAGCAAAGAGTGATTAAATCAGGTAAGTTTAAAAAGGAAGCAATTGTTAGAGTGAAAAAATCAAAACGATCTAAAATTTTAGAAAGAGTTGGGAGAGGACAAGAGAAGAATATTTTAACATGGTTAGAGTATATAGGGATTGATGCAACTAAACTTGCAACAGACAACAGCGAGCGAGCTAAAGCCAATCTCAGATTCTTTTATGAATTCGCAAGATCACTTCCACAACGACCTTGGCCCTTAACAATATTCTTTTCTGGTGGAGGAGCGGAAGAGTATATTGACAAAGCGATATCCATTATGATGTCCTTCTATCCAAATAGAAACAAACCAGAACAGCGACTACTAAATCTATACAGCTACAAAACTCAAAATGTATACAACGGCAAACTATGAAATTAAAATGTAATACAAGGAGATCATAAATGATTACCGTAGAACGTGAACAATTGTTAAAAGAGTTGGAATCTGTGAGTGCTGGGCTTTCGTCAAGAGAGGTAATTGAGCAAAGCTCTTGTGTTGTATTTCGTGGTGGGTATGTATATACATATAATGAAGAGGTTGCTTGTTGTCAAAAAACATGTCTGAATATTGAAGGTGCAGTATTAGCTGACAAATTACTATCCTTACTACGAAAATTGACAGATAAGATCATCCAGATAGAAATTCGAAAGCATAAAAACAGAGGTAGAGAGTTGAGAATTAAAGGGAAAGGAAGATGGTCTGCTGGATTTCCTATAGAAAAGAAAATTTTATTACCAATTGATGCAATCAAAAAGCCTAAGAAATGGACTGCTATTGCAGATAATTTTTCTGATGCTATTGCATTGGTTGGTTCATGTGTGGGGAAAGATGAAACACAATTTCATTTGACTTGTATTCATCTTCATCCTGATTGGGTTGAAGCCTGTGATAACTTCAGAGCTGCTAGATTCAAAATGACAACAGGTCTCAAGAAATCTATTCTTGTGCGTAAAGAAGCATTAAAGTATGTAACTTCATTTGGTATGACTGAATTTGGAATGACGAAGACGTGGATTCATTTCAAGAACTTGAATGGATTGATTCTGAGTTGTCGTTTGTTCATTGAAGAATACCCATCGCTTGAAGAAATTCTTACAGTGAAAGGCGTCAAAACATCATTACCGAAGGGTCTCATACAAGCGACAGAAAAAGCAGCGTTGTTTGCAGATATTGATGGGGAGGAAAACAACGTCGTTATCAATCTGAAGCCTGGAAAAGTCACAGTTGTAGGTCAGAGTGTGCATGGGTGGTATAGAAGAACAGAGAAGATCAGATATAACAAACAGCCAATGTGCTTCACAATCACACCGACAGTCCTAATTGAAATCATTGAAAAGTATAATGAATGTATGCTATGTGAGGATAAATTAAGAGCTGGAATGGGCACAAATTTCAGTTATGTTTCCTCCATTGGGATTCCAGAAGATGAAACCGAAAAAGAATCTTCGTAATTATGTTGGACGATATATTAGAGCAAAAATAAAAATGACTGAGTGTATGCAAAATCATTTTAGACAGGTATGCCATGTGTGCAAAAGTTACAGTCTTTGTTCGATCTATAGTAATTATATAGATGCTTGGATGAAATTACAAAAGGCATATAAAAGAGATAAAAAAGGAGAATAAAATGGGTATTGGAGCCGATGGAATTGTCTGTAATCATGGGTTTTGGGATCTACCTTCGGAAGAACGTGCCGCAATCAAAGATGCGGCGTGTCGTCGAAATGATTGTGCTGACTTTTACGACTTGCCACCCGAGGAACGTGATAGAGCATATATGGAAGCGGAGAGAACAGAATGATAAAAGGATTCTTTAATCAAAGTGAACTCTCAAGATACAATACAACATTAACCATACCACGATGTGGTATGTGTCGATTGTATCAAGGATGCCATAGTCCAAGAATGAAACCTACGGGAGATGGGAAATTAAAGATTCTCATTGTGGCAGATGCGCCAGGAGAAACTGAGGATAAAGAAGGAATACAATTAATTGGAGAAGCAGGACAGATGCTTCGCAATTTGCTAAGATCCATTGGTGTAAGATTAGACAAAGATTGTTGGAAGACAAATGTGATTATATGTCGCCCTCCGGGAAATAATACACCCACAGACGATCAAATTATAGCTTGTCGTCCAAATCTAATCAAGACGATTAAAAAACTGAAGCCCCACACAATTATTTTACTTGGAATGTCAGCAGTAAAATCATTGATTCCCTATATCTGGAAAGATGATATGGGAAATACATTGAGGAAATGGGTAGGATGGAACATCCCTTCACAAAAATTGAATGCGTGGGTGTGTCCAACATATCATCCTTCCCATCTTCTTAGAACAAAGAACGATCTACTCCAAATAATTGTACGTAATCATCTCAAAAAAGCATTTAAACATGAAGCAAAGCCATGGGTGGAAATACCTGATTACAAAAAAGAAGTAGAAATTATCATACGACCATCTCAAGCAGCAAAAGCAATTAGAGAGATGATAAGACGTGCCTCATCTGTTTCATTTGATTACGAAACAACATGCATTAAGCCAGAAGAGATAGGAGCAGAGATTGTTTCTTGCTCCATATGTCAAAATGGAAAGAGGACAATAGCATATCCATGGGAAGCCGAAGCAATTGACGCTTCAGTAGAACTCTTCAGAAGCAAAATTTCAAAAGTGGGCGCAAATATAAAATTCGAGGACCGGTGGACAAAAAGAAAACTGGGATTTGGTGTGAAGGGTTGGTATTGGGATACAATGATTGCAGCACATGTATTGGATAATAGATCAGGGATTACATCAGTAAAATTTCAGTCTTTCGTAAGGATGGGTGTAGAAGGATACGATGCACACATCAAGCCCTATCTCAAAGCAAAGAAAAAAAAGAGAATCAATAGAATCAAAGAACTTTCAATAAATGATGTTTTGCTATACAACGGTATGGATTCCATCGTAGAATGGGGAATTTTTAAATCTCAACAGAAAGAAATGAAGAGGTTGAAATGACACCAGAACAATATATCAAGAGTGTACTACGTTCAGAGTCTCCAAACTTTAATGGAAAAATTGACACGCGAATTTTACATGGTGTGATTGGATGCTGTACTGAAGCTGGAGAATTATTAGAAGCAGTCAGGCAGAGTATGTTTTATGAAGGATATTTGGATAAAGTAAATTTGAAAGAAGAAGTGGGGGATATGCTGTGGTATATAGGTGTGATACTAGATGCCTGTCACTTAAAATTTGAAGTCCTCACAGACAAAAACACCACATTACAAGTAAATCCACTACAACAAACATTAAATACTGTAATATATCATAGTGTGATTGGATGCTGTATTGAATCTGGAAACATGCTGGATGTCATTAAGAAGAGCTTGTTTTATTCCAGAGAATTGTACATATCAGACATCAAATATAAATTAATATCCATAATGTGGAACATACGTATCATACTAGAAATAAATCAATGGACGTTAGAAGAGGTTATGGAACTCAACATTGCAAAGTTAAAAAAACGTTATCCAGAACAATTCACATCTAAACACGCCATAGACAGAGATTTGAAAGCAGAACGCAAGACATTGGAAGAAAAAAAAGACATATGTCCTAAATGTTTTGGACTTGGAAAAATATACACTTCAGAGGATGGAACTCAATTATTCACTTCAGAGGGTGTAGCTCCAGTATATGATATTAAAGTATGTGATGCCTGTAATGAGGAAGGCTCTTTATGAGACCTATAACAAACGAAGGTTACAAGTTGTTTCATACTGGAACTATTTGTTTATCTGAAATTGAACACAATGGAATGAAAATCGATTTAGATTACTTGAAAAAAACCATTAAAAGCATTGACATAGACATAGCTAAATTAACATCCGATTTAAAAGAAGGTCGTAGTTGCAGAAAAGTTTATAAATTGTGGCGAAGAAGATACGGACTTAAAACAAATATTGGAAGTAAAAATCAATTAGGTAAGATTTTATATGAAGAATTGAAAATCAAAGGAGCATCTACTACAGCTAAAGGTCGATGGAAAGCAGACAAAGAAGCGATAGAGGATATTAACATTCCATTCGTAAAAATATTTTTACAGCTTGAAAAATTAAAGAAAGTTAGAAGTACATACTTGGGTGGTATACTTCGAGAAGTTGATTCTCATGGATTTTTACATCCTTGTTTTAATCTTCACATCCCAGCGACATTTAGAAGTTCGGTAAGTGATCCAAATACACAAAATATTCCGATCAGAGATCCAGAGACTGCCGAAATCATACGTCCTAATTTTATACCGAGAGCATCAGATAGACAAATATCTGAATTAGACTTTGCAGGTATTGAAGTTCGAGTTTCTGCCTGTTATAATAAAGATCCAAATCTCCTCACATATATTAGAGATGAAACAACAGATATGCATAGAGATATGGCAATGGAATGCTATATTCTATTGTTGGAAGAAATGACGAAAGATATTCGTTATTGTTCAAAAAACAAATTTGTATTTCCTCAATTTTATGGTGATTGGTTCTTTTCATGCGCACGAAGTTTGTGGGTAGCTATTACTAGAATGAATTTGAAAACGGCTCAAGGAATTCCATTAAAGAAGCATCTTAAAGCTCATGGTATTTGTAGATTGGGTGAATTGAATCCTAATATTCCACCAAAGCCTGGAACGTTTATTTATCATATCAAACAAGTTGAGAAAAGATTTTGGGAAGAAAAATTTGCAGTATATGGTCAGTGGAAATGGGATTGGTGGAATGCGTATGTAAAGAAAGGTTATTTCGATACATATACTGGCTTTCGATGTAGTGGATTGATGGACAAAAAGCAAGCGAGCAATTATCCTGTTCAGGGATCCGCATTTCATTGTCTTCTATGGTGTCTGATTAAAATTCAAAAAGCTATAAAAAAATATCATATGAAAACAGTTTTGATCGGTCAGATACATGATAGTGTTTTAGCTGATATTGCAAAAGGTGAAATGAAAGACTATATAGAAATCGCATATGATATTATGACAAAAAAGTTGAGAAAGCATTGGAAATGGATTATTGTTCCTATTGAAGCAGAATGCGAAATAGCTCCAATGGGAGAATCATGGTATAAGAAAGCAAAAATAGATATGAGGACATTATGAAAAAGATAGGTAAAGTAGAACTGTGTTGTGCCTGTTGTTGGTATTCTCAGTCAGCCATATATAAAGAATTGCAATTAGAATGTCATATTAATCCACCAGAAATAAAAGAAGCAGAACAACATGATGGTCTTGTGACTTGTTATTCTGTTTGGCCTGCTGTTGATAATAATATGTGGTGTGGTGAATGGGAACATATCGAGACAGCAAAAAATAATTTACCAGCAAAAGTGATAGTTCAAATATGAGGAGTTAGTTATGAGTGCGGAAGATAAATGCGAGTTTTTGAAAAGTGAAAATGAGCAACGTAGAAAAGAAAATTGTAACTTGAAAAGTCACATAGAAGGTTTAGAAGATGCGTTTCATGAAGTAATGTTTAAACTGGAAGGAGAATTGACAAAAACTACAAACGATCTAAATTCGCAGATAAGAGAGAATTTAGGATTTATCAATCGTATCGCTTGTCTTCACAAAAAATTGAAAGACGAACAGGAAAAGGTTTCCATGTTATACTATAGAATTGAAGAATTGGAATCTAATCTTACACAATCTAAAATGAAATAGAAAGGATAAAAACACATGTTAGAATTGTATAAGAAACATCGACCGAAAAGTTTCTCTGATGTAATTGGACAAGAACAAGTTACGAAGTCATTACAAAAAATGATGGAAGTCAAGCGACTTCCACATACAATCTTATTGTGTGGTCCTAAGGGATGTGGCAAAACGACAGTTGGAAGAATAGTTCGTAAAGAGTTGAAATGTAGCAAGTGGGATTTTGTAGAACTAAATTGTGCTAACAAGCGTGGTGTTGATACCATTCGTGATATAGAACAAAAAGCACACATAAGACCTATGAAAGGTAAGACTAGAATATGGTTGATGGATGAATGTCATATGTTGACAGGAGAGGCTTCAAATGCTTTTCTCAAGATTCTTGAAGATACCCCTTCTCATGTCTACTTCATCCTCTGCACAACAGATCCACAAAAACTCATAGCTACTATACGTTCCCGTGCAACAATATACCCAATTAAACCACTTACATCTGATTCCATTAATGAGATAATTAAACGTGTATGTGCAAAAGAGAAGATAAAAATATCCAAAGCAGTATCAGACAAAATCGTTTCATTGTCAGATGATTCAGCAAGAAATGCATTGGTGTTCTTAGATAAGATTGCTTTGCTGGATAAAGAGAAAGATCAGTTGCAAGCAATCAGTGAAGCCTCTGTTGAAGCAGCCGCCATTCAAATTGCACGTACATTAGTTAATCCACGTACAACATGGATGCAAATGGCTAAGGTATTGAAAGACACACAAAAAGAGGATGCAGAAGGGATGCGATGGATGATACTTGGTTATGCAAAAGCAATTTTGATTAATGGACGTAAAGATGATAGAGCTTTTCAAATTATTCAAGTATTTAGAGATAACTGGTATGATTGTAAATCAGCAGGATTGGTTGCTTGTTGTTATGAAATTATAAATGGGATGTGATGTGAGACGTATTAAACACAAAGGGGCTACTATGATGCTCTTTAAGAGAGATCGTCGCTTGAGGGGCACGCTAGATGCATTAAAAAGACGATTAAACGTCTAAAAACAAATTTTTTTGAGTAAAATCGCAAAAAATGCTGATAATATAGTAATGATTTAGCAATGAAAACAAAGGAGATTTCAGATGACCAAGAAAGCAGAAAAAACGAAGAAGACCAAGAACAAAAGTTATGCATATAAAACCAAAGAACAAATAAAAGTATTCGTAGACAAACCTGTTTTAGATGTAGACAAAGATGATTTAGACAGAGAATGCTGTATACAGCCACGTATATATATGACATACGCTTCTGAGTTGGCTGAAGCACGTCTACGTGAGGCTGAGGCTGAATCAACATTCAAAGCTATCAAGGCTACATTAGATGGTTTGATTCGTTCGAATCCATCTGCATACAATCTACCAGACAAAGTAACAGAAACAGTTATTGCTCATACCATCGTTTTACAAGACGAATATATGAAAGCTCAAAAGAAAGTTAATGATGCCCAATATAAAGTGAGTTTACTATTTGCAATGATAGGATCTTTAGATATTAAAAGATCATCTATAGAAA